>Ga0181537_10001754_pt1 | contig 19601 bp, 17 predicted proteins | sample PEATcosm2014_Bin_39_FD_119765 | JGI IMG/M metagenome (GOLD analysis project Ga0181537, IMG submission 119765) | Peatland microbial communities from MTU Mesocosm Facility, Houghton, MI, USA - PEATcosm2014_Bin23_10_metaG | ecosystem: Environmental > Terrestrial > Soil > Wetlands > Peat | place... | reverse complement strand
CGTGTTCTACGCGGGCCGCGGGCGGGGCCGCATCGCTCATGTCGGTGTCCGCCAGAGCGAACCTGGGCGAGAGCGACGCACCGAGAACAATCACCGTCAGGATATTTTGCACTGTTTTCATTGGGCAACCTCTACAGGGCTAATTTTCGATGTTTCGAGAACTCATTCACATAGACCGAACGTTCGTGCTTTTAAAAACTCGAGGCGATCCATCCAGGTTGCAATGAACATGATGGGGATGGATCCGGCGGCTTAACGAAGCCGGGCAGAACGCCGGCTGCGATCGAGCAGCGATTCGAACGCCTGTTGTGCTCGCGCTCCCGCGCCGCGTTCGCGCAGGAGTCCTTGCGTCTGTTGATACATCATCGTGATGCCGTCGAATTCATATCCGAACTGCAGCGGGTCCAAATCGGCGCGGAAATGGCCTTCGTCGACAGCAGTTTGGGCGCATCGCGCCACGAACTCGCGCCAATCTTGTAACGCTTGCACCAGACGCTCACGCACCGGATGTCCGAGGCGGTTGTGATACTCGAGCGAGGCCTTTTGCAGCATGCAGCCACGCGATTCAGCTTCCCCGCGAATCCATTCCAGTTTCTTCTCGAACAGGACACTCAAACGCGTTTCCCCTCGAGGGGAGGCGAGCGCCGGCTGAACGACGCGCAAGGTGAATCGGTTGACCACCTCCTCGATCACGCCGAGCTGCAATGCCTCTTTCGACTTGAAATGTGCAAACAGTCCACTCTTGGAGAGCTTCGTCTGTTCCGCAAGCACACCGATGGAAAGCCCTTCGTAGCCGACGTCGCTGACGATGCGCAGCGCATGAGAGATGATTGCGCGCCGGGTTTGCTCGCCCTTGTTTTGGCGTTTGCTCGCATTGCCGGGCACCGTCCCGACTTGCATTTTGGTGCTCACCATATGGCTATAATAGCACGATCGTTCGTTTTTTCAAGTTGCCATGACATGGCTTCGGGCGGAAAGGCAACGGCTGGAGTCGTCAAGGATGTGGTGATGCTCGCCGGCTATCAGGAGGCTGAAAACGATTTTGTTGCAGATACTCCGGGGCCAACGCTCTTCCACTGCCATCAGCAGCTGCACATGGAATTTGGATTCATGGCGCTGTTCCGATACGCGTGAAGTCAGGCAAACTCACCTCATTGTTTCACAGTTTTATTGCAGCCCGAACCATCGGCAGCCCAGACGATGCCCTGCTCGAGCAGTCTCAGGCTGTGCACCTCCAAGTATGACTCGGGTCGATGGCCTATGGCGGTGTAGAAGCTCCGCCCGTTGCCCACACAGTGAGACCACGCAATCGGATGATCCCCCATGCGAATATCCTTGCCGCCGATGCCCACGGGCGAATAGGTTGACTCGTCCAGCGAGGCGAGTACGCGCACGCCCCTCGTACGTGGACTCGACAAGAACGAATACCATTCCTCGGTCATGCGCCACTCATTGCCAAGCCCTGCCGTTATCGAACCGCCCGGATCCTCGACGATGACTCGGGCATTTTGGAATTGCGGCTGCATCGGATGACCCGTGAAGCGTGCGCTGATCAGTTGGTCCGCATACCAGTCCCAGAAATAGATGGGGTCGCCACCCGATCCATGAATGCCGGCGAAACCGCCGCCGCCTTCCAACCATTTTCTGAAAGCGTTCCGTTGCGAAAGCGTCAGCACATCGCCGCTGACATTGTTCCATACGACCACATCGAACCGTGAGAGGTCCCGTGCATTGAAGACAGCGCCCCGATCGCTGACCATGATGGACCAGCCACGACGCTTGGCCATATCTCGCAGCGCCTGCTCAGCCGCTTCGACCGAAGGGCCGTCCCGAAATCCATTGACTTTATCAAAGACCAAAACCGCAGGCCTATCGAGGCGTGCCGGCAATGCGGGCGGGACAATGTCATAGCGCGCGCAGCGATTGCGGATGGCCTCAGGCTCGAGTTTGACCTTGGATAGTGATACATCGAGCTTGCGGCGCTGTACGGCTCCTTCCGTGGTGCCGGTCAGCAATAAGGCCGGAGTCAGTATCGCCGCAAAGGTCGGCGGTTTCGTCGGCCACTCCGCGGCTGGGCCAAAGGGAACGCGTAGCAGCCCAGGTGCCTCTCGCTCAAGTACGCTTCGCGCCGCCGGATCGATCAGCAAATCCAGCAGCGGCGAATCACTGGAGTAGCTCACATGCGCGAGGGGACAGTCTTCAGTATCATGCACACCGCCCGCCCATGCAGGTGCGACACCGAGCGCCAGAAGCGCGAACATTACAGCCTGTTTCATGTATGTCTCCGCCCCTTGCTCGAATCTTACCTTGTATAATTCGCAGATCCGTCCGGGAAACGAATAATGTCGGAAATTACTGAATCCCAGCCATCCAGCGCATACGCGGCGCTGGATGGAGAGTCATATCGTCCAAGCTCATTGACACGCGGTCCTTGGCATCCCGACCACCAACACGCCGGTCCACCCATTGCGCTCATGTGCCGGGCCGTCGAAAATGCCGCTTTCAAGCTGGGACTTACGCATCTTTCGCGGCTCACTGCCAACTTGCTGCGCCCGGTGCCGATCCGTGACCTGACGATCGAAGTCATCACCCACTATGTCGGGCGAAACAGCGGCCATTTTTCCGTCCGGCTCGAGGCGGACGACAAAGAGGTCGCAAATCTCACAGCACTGGCTCAGCGTGAGAACGATGTGGAGTTGCCCGATGGTCTGCCCGGCCATCCCCTGCAGTTTGCGCCGCGAGCGCCGGACGATTCGCCGGAGGCTAGCTTCCCATTCCGCGGTAAGCAAGTTGGGTATGGCGATCTGGTGGAGACAAGGATCGCGCGTGGCGTGTTCTTCAAGGGTCCCTGTGCGATTTGGTTCCGTTTGCGCCACCCCTTGTTGGAATCCGAGGAACCCGGCGCTTACCAGCGCGTTGCTGTCGCCGCGGATTCGAGCAATGGCATCAGTGCAATTCTCGATTTTGCGCGATATAGCTTTCTGAACCTGGACCTGACGATCAATCTGCTGCGCAAGCCTCACGGTGAATGGATTTGCCTGGATGCGCGAACCTGTCTCGGTCCAAACGGCTGTGGCTTGGCCGAATCGATGTTGTACGACGTTCAAGGCTTTATCGGTAGGGCCACGCAAAGCCTGGCGATCCGTGCGCGCATGTAGGTAATTCGTCCATGAACAAGTCGCTCGTCGTATTCTGCTTGGCCGCACCAAAACCGTGTGCGCCATTCTGAAAGCAGCGCGCCCTCCCGCAGCCTCAACCCTCAAGCCGGCTTTTTCCCCACCAGCAAATCGCGTTCGATGGGCAACTGTCGCAACCGGACGCCGGTGGCCGCGTATATCGCGTTCGCGAGTGAAGGTGCTGCTGCTACCGTGCCGGGCTCACCGATTCCGCCTGGTGCCTCCTCACTTGGCATCAGGTGAACTTCGATCGACGGTGCTTCATTGATCCGCATCATTCGATAATCGTTGAAATTGCTTTGCTGAACGCGTCCCTTGGCGATGGTGATCCGGCTGTGTAGAGCCGCCGTGAGGCCGAAGATGAGGCCGCCTTCGATCTGCGCCGCGATGGTGTTGGGATTGACTGCGATGCCGCAGTCGACCGCACAGACGACCCGCCGCACTTTGACCTCACCGTTCCGATCGACTTCAACTTCCGCGATCGTGGCGAGGTGGCTGCCGAAGACGCTTTGAACCGCGACGCCCCGGCCAACGCGCGCGGGCAACGGTTGACCCCAGCCGGCCCTGGCGGCAACCAGTTCGAGGCAGGCTCGAAGCCGCGGCGCACCCTGCAACTGATCGAGCCGGAATTGGACGGGATCCTTCCCTGCCTTTTGGGCCAGTTCGTCGACGAAGCTCTCGATGACGAAGATGTTGTGCGTCGGTCCCACACCGCGCCAGAAACAGGTTGGAATCGCCGGCGGCTCTTGACGCACGTACTCAACGTGAATGTTCGGAACATCGTAGGGGAAATCGACGGCGCCATCGACCGCATCTGCGTCGAGACCTTTGACGAAGGCGGGCGGCGCGAACCGGGCCAGGATCGAGGATCCGACGACTCGATGACTCCACGCGGTAATCTTGCCGTCACCCAGCATGGCCGCGAAGCGGTCGAAATAAAGAGGCCGGTACATTGCCTGTCGGATATCCTCCTCGCGCGTCCACACAATCTTGACCGGACCGTCGACTTTCTGTGCAATGCGGACGGCCTTTGCAATCATGTCGACTTCCAGCCGACGTCCGAAGCCGCCGCCAATGAGGTGGTTGTGAACGTCGACCTTGTCGAGCGGCAGGCCCGTAGTCTTCGCTGCAACCGCCTGCGTTCGGGTGATGACTTGATTACCCACCCAGATTTCACAGGCGTCCGGCCTCACATGAACCGTACAATTCATAGGCTCCATGGGCGCGTGGGCGAGAAATGGAACGTGATAGGTCGCTTCGATCCGACTATTGTTCAGAGCCTTGCCGATGTCGCCGACCGATTTGGCGACAACTCCATCGCGCTCGCTCGCAGCTCTGATCTGCTCGAAAATCTGTTCACTATCGACCGCCGCATTTGGGCCATCGTCCCATTGGATTTGCAGCGCATCCAGTCCCTTCTTGGCGGCCCACATGTGGTCGCCGACGACTGCGACCAAATCATCGAGCACCACCACTGCCGTACCCCGGGCACCTGTCGAGCGCCTGCTTCATCGACATGGGCCACCTTTCCACCGAATACCGGGCATGACCTGAGTGTGGCAAATTTGACGCCGGGTGGCATGGCGTCGATTCCGAACATCGCCCGGCCATCGACCTTGTGCGGCGAATCGAGCCGGCGCGCCGGCGTTCCTATCAGCTGAAAATCCTTGCGGGATTTGAGCGTCGGGTTCTTGGGCGGAGTCAAATGGGCGGCACGATCGACCAGCGCGCCATAAGGAAGCCGTCTTCCGCTCGGCCCGTGAATGACTTCGCTGTTCGAAGTCCGGCAGGTGCCCGGGTCCGCCCGCCAAATGGCGGCAGCCGCCTCGACCAGCATCGCGCGCGCGCTGGCTCCCGCCTTACGCATCGGCATCCAGAAGACCCGAATCGATGTCGAACCGCCGGTGACTTGAAAGCCCAAGGCTGCATTCGTGTAGAGCGCATCATTGGGTGGCGCCGCCTCCACAACCACGCGTCCGAAATCGACGTCGAGTTCGTCGGCCAAAATCTGCGACATGGACGTGTAGACGCCCTGCCCCATTTCCACCTGGCACATTATCAATGTGACGGTGCCATTGCGATCGATGCGGATGAAGGCGTCAGGTGCAAAGGGCGCAACTGTGGATCCGGCCTGTTCGGCGGCCTGACCGCGCGGCATCGCGAAACCGAGCAGCAGGCCGCCACCCGCAGCGACGCTCACCTTGAGGAACTCGCGGCGCGAGGCGGCCGCGCCGAGGCGATTGAATGAAGCGCTCATGCTCCAACTCCCGCTGCCTGCTTGATGGCCGCGCGGATGCGCACATAGGTTCCGCAGCGGCAGATGTTTCCGGCCATTGCCGCGTCGATGTCAGCGTCGTCGGGGTGGGGCGTATTCTTCAACAGAGCGGCGGCGGCCATGACCTGGCCTGACTGGCAATAGCCGCATTGCACGACCTCGAGATCGAGCCACGCTCTTTGTATTTTCGCGCCCTCGGGGGTATCGCCGATCGCCTCAATCGTTGTGATTGCTCGATCCTGGATCGAACCGATCGGCAGCAAACAGGATCGGACCGCTTTGCCGTCAATGTGCACCGTACAGGCGCCGCATTGGGCGATGCCGCATCCGAACTTCGTCCCCGTCAGTCCCAGGATGTCTCGCAGAACCCACAGCAAGGGTGTGTCGGCGGCGGCGTCCACCGAATGCACTTGGCCGTTAATACGCAGGTTGATCATGGCGCGCCTCTCGCGGCGATCGAATGTGAACGAGGTGGTTCTCCCGAGGCCCCTTTTTAGACCGTCGACAACAAAGTCGTCAAGGCGTCTTCGTTGAAATGGTTGTGAGCAGCCGCGCAAACGCTGCGGTCTCGGCCACGAAGTTCTCATGAGTCGCGCGGCGAACCAGGTCACGCCCAAGCCGTCCCAGCCCGGCGCTATTGGGGCTCGCCGCGACTGCCATCTGCGCCGGCTCGCGCTCGAGCAGAACAATGAAGACGAGCGCAAGGCTCAGGGCGCGCACTACGGTGTTCATCTCGCTTATCAAGATAAACACCAGCGCGTCAAGTTGCCGCTGCGATTGACCGGCGGTGCGTAAAAATAATGCGAAGATGGCAGCGCTACGGTTTCCCGGGGACGAACATCCACACCGCGGCGGCGCCCATGACCACGGTTGCGATCCATCCCAGAACGACGAATGGCCGGCCGACGGTAAACCCGCCCATCACGGACTTCTTCGAAACGAGCAGCATGATCACGACCATGAGGGGAACGGCGACGACGCCATTGATCACCGCACTCCAGAACAAGGCCTTCATGGGACTGATCGGCAGGTATTGGATGACGAGTCCGGCGAGCACGCTGACGGAGATGATCCCGTAGAAGCCTCGTGCATCGTTCACCTCGCGTTCCAGACCCGACTTCCAACCCATGGCTTCGGAGAGCGCGTAGGCGCCGGAGCCTGCGAGCACCGGCACGCCGATCAGGCCGACGCCGAGAATCCCCAGAGCGAACAGAATGAACGCAAAGTCCCCTGCCAGCGGATGAAGTGCGCTTGCCGCCTGGGCCGCCGTATTGATGTCGGTAATTCCCGCCGCGTGCAAGGTCACAGCCGTCGCCAGGATGATGAAATAGGCCGTGAGATCGGAGTAGAACATGCCGCTCCAGGTATCCCAGCGGATGCGCCGTAGCTCGGCATCTGCTGCGCGCGGGTCGCGCAGGAGCGGCGCGGTGCCCTTGCCTGCCTGCATATCCTCGACCTCTTCGGACGCCTGCCAAAAAAACAAATAGGGGCTGATCGTGGTGCCGAATATGCCGACCACCACGGCAGCGGCACCGGCATCGGCGGTGAAGTGGGGCCATACGGTACGCAGCGCCACCTGGCCCCAGGGGACATGAACGGTGAACAAGACAGCCGCGTACGCAAGCAAGCAGAGCGTCAACCACTTCAAAAAGCGAACGTAGCGATGATAGGGGATGAATACCTGCAGCAGCAGCGTTGCGATCACGAAGACCGCCGTCATGAGATGGCGATCGAGGCCGGTGACCAGCTCCGCGACTTCTCCCATGGCGGCAACGTCCGCGGCGATGTTGAGGGTATTGGCGAGCAGCAGCAGGAACACGACCGACTTGATGACCACGGGAGGGAACGCATCTTTGATGTTGGCCGCAAGTCCTTTGCCGGTTACCCGGCCGATCGATGCGCACATGTACTGGATTGCGGTCATCAGCGGCAAGGCCACGGGCATCGTCCACAACATGTTGAGCCCAAACTGCGCGCCCGCTTGCGAGTAGGTGGCAATGCCGCTCGGGTCGTCGTCAGCGACCCCCGTAATGAGCCCGGGTCCGACCCGGGCCAAGGGGTGTTCTTTCAGTCGGGTCCATAGAACTGAAGGTGTCATTCGTCTCCAGCGCAGCGCTCAACACGCGGGCGGTGGCGGCCATGGGGGGCTGCCGTCGGCGGTGGACGCATACCCTAACACGGCCCACCCCCCATGCTTGGCCAGCTAATGCAGGCGATCCAGGCTCAAATTCAGCAGCAACACGTTCACCCTCGGTTCGCCGAAAACGCCCCATTGCGGGCCGACAACACTGGCTAGAACGAGCTGCGCCACGGCTTGCGGCTGCAGACGGCGCGCTCGCGCGACGCGTTCGACTTGGTAGAGGGCGGCGGCCGGTGTGATGTCCGGATCGAGCCCGCTCGCCGAGGCCGTGACCAGATCCACCGGAATTGCCCGCGAGTCATCCGGATCCGCAGCCTTGAGCGCATCGATTCTTGCTTTGACGGCGACGAGCAGCGCGGGGTTCGTCGCAGCAAAATTGGATCCGCTCGAGGCAGTCGCGTTGTTCGGCATGGGTGAGGTTGCGGATAAACGTCCCCAAAAATACTTGGGGTCCTGCAAGGATTGGGAAATGAGCGACGACCCCACCACTTTGTGATCGCGCGTGAGCAAGCTTCCCGCGACTTGGGCTGGAAATAAAACATCACCGATTCCGGCGACAACCAACGGATAGACCAAACCGGTCAGCATCGTCAACAACGCGAACAGGGTGAGCAGCGGACGTAGCATGAGATTCATGGACACCCCCGACTAAACGAGACGCAGCGTCGTCAGCGCCATGTCGATCAGCTTGATCCCGACGAACGGCACCACGATGCCGCCGACCCCGTAAATCAACAAGTTTCGCCGCAGAAGCGCCGCCGCGCCGAGTGCCCGGTACTTGACGCCCTTGAGTGCCAACGGGATCAACGCGACGATGATCAGCGCATTGAAAATCACCGCCGACAGGATCGCCGAATTGGGGCTCGTCAGACGCATCACATCGAGCGCCGCCAGTTGCGGATAGGTGGTGGCAAATGCCGCCGGGATGATGGCAAAGTATTTGGCGACATCATTTGCAATCGAAAAGGTCGTCAGGGAACCGCGCGTAATGAGCAGCTGTTTGCCGACTTCCACAATCTCGATCAACTTGGTGGGATTTGAATCGAGGTCCACCATGTTGCCGGCCTCTTTCGCCGCCTGTGTGCCGGAGTTCATCGCCACGGCGACGTCCGCCTGGGCCAGCGCCGGCGCATCGTTCGTGCCATCGCCGGTCATCGCAACGAGCCGCCCTTCCGCCTGATACTGGCGGATGAGCTTGAGCTTGGCCTCAGGCGTCGCCTCCGCCAAAAAGTCATCCACCCCGGCCTCGGCTGCGATGGCAGCCGCCGTCAGCCGGTTGTCGCCGGTAATCATCACGGTGCGTATCCCCATTCGCCGCAGCTCACCGAAGCGCTCCTTGATGCCGCCCTTCACGATGTCCTTGAGCTCGACGACGCCCAACACGCGTCCGCCGTCGCTCACCACCAATGGAGTACTGCCCCTGCGGGCGACCTCGTCCACAGACTGTGCGACTTTCGGTGGAAATGTAAACCCCTGCGCCTCGATATGCTGGCGTACGGCTTGAGCCGCACCCTTTCGCACCTCGCGAGCCCCGATGTTGACGCCACTCATGCGCGTTTGCGCCGAGAAGGCGACGAAGGTCGCCTCGAGTTGCCCGAGATTTCTTTCGCGCAGATTGAAGAGCTGCTTCGCCAACACAACTATGCTGCGGCCTTCCGGCGTTTCATCCGCGAGAGAACTCAACTGCGCCGCATCCGCCAGCTGTTGATTCGTCACGTCATCGGCCGGGATGAACGCCGCCGCTTGGCGATTTCCCAGGGTGATCGTTCCCGTCTTGTCGAGCAGCAGCACATCGACATCGCCTGCCGCCTCCACCGCGCGCCCCGAAGTCGCGATGACGTTGGAGGCCATCATGCGGCTCATGCCGGCAACCCCGATGGCCGACAGCAAGCCGCCGATGGTGGTCGGAATGAGGCACACCAACAGAGCGACCAGCACGGTGATGGTGACCGGCGCCCCGAGTTTCGCCACGGCGACGCTGAACAGGGAGAACGGCAATAAAGTGGCGGTCGCCAGCAGGAACACCAGCGTCAGGGCGATGAGAAGGATCGTCAACGCGATTTCATTCGGCGTCTTCTGGCGTTTGGCGCCCTCCACCATCGCGATCATGCGATCGATGAAGGCCTCGCCGGGATTGACGGCGACGCGCACGACCAGCCAGTCCGAGAGCACCCGTGTGCCGCCGGTCACCGCCGAGAAATCGCCGCCCGATTCACGCACCACCGGAGCCGATTCGCCGGTGATTGCACTTTCATCAACCGAGGCGACGCCTTCCACCACCTCGCCGTCGGCCGCGATGATGTTGCCTATTTCAGCCAGGAAATAATCCCCTTTACGCAGCTCCGTCGCCGGCACCGGCAGCCAATTCGAGCCATATTTCGGCTCCTGCAATTTTTTCGCCGTGGTCGTTTGTTTCAAGCCCCGCAATGAGGCGGCCTGCGCCTTGCTGCGGCCTTCGGCCAAGGCCTCGGCAAAATTGGCAAACAGCACGGTGAACCATAACCAGGCTGCGATCGCCAGGATAAAGCCGGCCGGCGCCTCGCCGTGACCGCGTGCCGCCGAAAACAGCAGTAAGGTCGTCAAAATGCTGCCGACGTAAACCACGAACATCACCGGGTTTCGCACCTGGATGTGCGGCGATAGCTTGCGAAAAGATTCGATGACCGCCGGCCCGACGAGCTTCGAGTCGAACAGACTTAAGGATTGGCGAACCACTTGCGTTGAGTCCTCTAATGAATCGAGTGCAGCTGCAAATGCTCGATGACGGGTCCGAGCGCCAGCGCCGGCACATAGGTCAACGCCCCGACCAGCACGACGGTGCCGATCAGCAATGCGACGAACAAAGGCCCGTGGGTCGGCAGCGTGCCGGCCGTCGGCTCTATGCGTTTCTTCTTTGCCAGCGAGCCTGCGATGGCGAGGACGGGCACGATGAAGGCGAAACGGCCGAACCACATCACGACTGCCAGCAACGAGTTGTAGAACGGCGTGTTCGCGGACAGGCCGGCAAAGGCGCTGCCGTTATTGTTGGCGGTCGACGACAAGGCGTAGAGAATTTCCGAGAAACCGTGGGCGCCCGGGTTGAATATTGCGAGCCTGCCCTGTTCCGACATGACGGCGATGGCCGAACCCATCAGCACCAGGAACGGCGTGACCAGGATCACGATCGAGGTCATCTTCATCTCGAACGACTCGATCTTCTTGCCGATGTACTCCGGCGTGCGTCCGATCATGAGACCGGCGATGAAAACAGCCATGATGGCAAAGATCAACATGCCGTACAGCCCCGAACCGACGCCGCCGAAAACGACTTCGCCCAGCTCGATCAGCCACATCGGCACCAATCCACCCAAGGGGGTGAATGAATCATGCACGGCATTGATCGCGCCGCACGATGCAGCCGTCGTAATGGTTGCAAACAGCGCGGAGGCGACGATGCCGAATCGGGTCTCCTTGCCCTCCATATTGCCGCCGGCTTGCAGCACGCTGGGATTCTGATCCACCCCCATTTGCGCAATCAGTGGATTGCCCTGTTGTTCCGCCCAGATGCAGACAACCGCCATGGTCAGGAAAATGGCCATCATCGCACCGAGGATCGCCCAGCCCTGGCGCGAATCGCCCACCACCCGGCCGAACACCAAACACAGCGCGGCGGGAATCAAGAGCATCGCGATCATCTGCACAAAATTGCTGAGCGGCGTCGGATTCTCGAACGGATGCGCGGAATTTGCATTGAAAAACCCGCCTCCATTCGTGCCCACCATCTTGATTGCCTCCTGCGAGGCCACAGGTCCCATGGCCAATGTCTGCGTCTGGGTGCTCACCGGCTCGGTCACGGGATCGCCGTGCGCGTCCTTGAGGGGCGCGCCGGCGGCATCCAACTTCGGGTTGGCGTAGGTCAGGCTTTCGAGAGTGCGGACATCCTTGTACGCATCGAAATTTTGGATGACACCTTGCGCCATGAACACAATGGCCAGCAACGTCGACAACGGCAACAGGACGTACAGGGTGCTGCGGGTCATATCGACCCAGAAATCGCCGATCCCTTGCGCTCCGCGTCGCGCGAAGCCCCGCATCAGTGCGAACGCAATGGCGATGGCGGTGGCCGCCGAGAAGAAATTTTGTACGGCGAGCGCGAGCATCTGCGTGAAATAGCTCATCGTCGATTCGCCCGAGTAGCCTTGCCAGTTCGTGTTGGTGACGAAACTGACGCTCGTGTTGAAAGCGGAATCGGCCGTGATGTTCGCCAGATGCTGCGGATTCCACGGCAGCCACAATTGAAGGCGCTGGACTGCGTAGACGACGACGACGCCAAGCGCGTTGAAGAGCAAGACGGCGCGGGCGTATTGCGTCCAGGGCATGTCGTTGGCGGGGTTGACGGCTGCGGCCCGGTAAATCGCGCGCTCGACGGATCCGATCCACCCGCGCAGCGGCGTTGGGTCCACGATACGGGTCATGTAGATCGCCAGCGGATAGGCCAGCGCCACCAAGATGATCGCGTATAGTGCCAAAGCGAGAGAGGCTTGCGCAGTCACTACAGATCCTCGGCGCGGATCAGTGCGACCACCAGGTAAATCAGCAGCCCGAGTGCAAGCGCGCTGCTCACCGCGTACGACCAGTTCAATTCCTTCTCTCCAAGGCGGCGCAGCCTGCCACCAGCGCAAGCGTCGTCGACAGGAAGACTGCGGTCGCCAACAGAAAGACGATGTCCATGGCTTAGCTCCTCGCATTCGACAAAAATTCGCGCGAACAGCGATTCAGTCTAGATGGCTCGATGTAAAGACACCGTAAAAGTGTTTCAAAACTTGGCTACCCCGCTTCCTCGGCCCGCCCCGCTACAATTGTCGCCCCGGCCGGCGGATGCCTGGACGCATTCATCACCAGCCCGACAACCGCTCCGAATGCGGCCTTGACGAACGGCGGCTCCGTCGAGGCCGCTCGCGGCGCTCCGCAACAATGACTTGTGTTCTGACGTCAGCTGGACTCACTCACCGGCAGACGCACCATGATGCGGGAGCCTTCCCCTTCAGTGCTATGCAACTCGATCGTACCGTTGTGAAGTTCCACAATCGTCTGCACGATGTGCAGGCCGACGCCGCTTCCGACGATATCCGCCGTGTTGCTCCCGCGATAGTAGCGCTGGAAAACCCTGGACTGCTCCTGCACCGGAATCCCGATCCCATTGTCCTCGACCGCGATCGCAATGGTCGTTTCTTCTCGAGCGATCGTAACTCTTATCAGCGCGCAAGCTCGCGAGTACTTGGCCGCGTTTGACAACAGATTATCCATCAGCTGCGACAGAAGACTTGCATCCCCCTGCACCCGCAGCGGCGCGCCTTCGACAGCCTCCACGATGGCGACATCGGGTGTGAGTTCGCGCTGCACCTGGCACGCCTCGCGGACCAGCGGCCGCACGTCCATCGATTCCGGCCGGTACGTCAACTCCAGCTGCGCGTCGATCATCCGCGCCGATCCGATCAAGCTGTCGATGAGCTCCGTCATCCGGCGCACGGCATCCCGGACCTTCCCGGCGCGCTGCGCGAGTTCGAGAACCGTCAGCCGGTCCTGCATGGCAATCAACCGTTGTGCATGGCCATCAATGAGTGCGAGCGGTGTGCGAAACTCATGCGATACCATGGAGACGAAATTTCGTTGCAGCAGCGCCAACTGTTGCTCTTCATCCAATTTCTTCTGAAGAATCTCCGCCTGCCGCGCCAACGCATGGCGATTTTGCGCCAAATCGACCGCGTTGTTACGAAAGACCAGGACGGCGCGCGCCATCTCGCCGATTTCATCGCGCCGCCCCGTTCCCATCACCTCGATATCGACTTCATTCGAGGCGAGCCTGTGCATGCGTGTTGCCAGATCGACGAGCGGTGCGGATATCGAGCGCGTGACGTGCATCGTAGCGCCGACGATCAAGAGCACCGCGAGCAAGATCGCCAGAAGAATCCGCTCGCGCGCCTGCTGATACGCCGAGTCCGCCAAATCGCCGGCAAGACGGACGCTCTCGACATTGCGGTCCGTGAGAGTGTTTAAAATCTTGCTGGCCCGATCGTAAGCCAGGGCGGACTCATCACCCATCCCGTCGCCGGCTGTGTCGTTAGGTGCGCTGCCGTTGGCCGGTTGGCGCGTCGCCACAAGCCGTCGATAGTCGCTCCAAGCCGCTTCAAAGCGGGCGTCGAGATCGGTCTCCTGTGCATCGTGCGAAATGCTTTGATAGGCGCGCTGCGCGCTGGCGATGCTGCGATCCAAATCCGCGATATGCCGATCCGCGGCGGCACGTTCAGCGGCGCTATGCGCTCTCGATGCGGCGCCATCGGCGGCGGGCAGATCAGTCGTGAAGTTATTAAGATCGCCAAGCGCACGCGTGCTTGGCAGCCATCGATCGCGAATCTGTGCCGACACCTGATTCGCGTCACTGAGGCTGCGCAAGCTCTCGAGCCCGAGTACGGTCACGAGCAGCAATAAAAAGCCGAAGACAATCGCCAGGCGAACCGTAATCGATTGCGCGCGCTTCATGTTCGCCACCTCAGCGGTGGTGTGACTTGGCAAGCATGGGTAAAGGCTAGCAGGGGACGAGCGCCACCGTATCAAAAGCCAAGCGGACCGGAAAATTTTATCTCTTCTTTATACGGCCGGTGATAACGTCGGTCTGTATGAACGTGAGACGCAGCCAGTCGGCCGCTCTGGGTCGGCGTACGATTCTTTGTATCGAGGACGACCACGATGCCGCCGCATTGATTGGCGAGGAACTCATCGAGCGTGGATTCGACGTGGAATTTGCAGCGAGTGGTGCGGAGGGGCTGGCCGCGATTTTGGCTGCTCCGCCCGATCTGGTGCTATCCGATATCGGAATGCCCGGCATGTCGGGTTTCGAGCTTCTCGAAAGCCTGACCTGTCTGGAACCGCGCTTCGAGAACATCCCGTTCGTATTTCTAACCGCGCTTGGCGATCACGACAGCGCCATCAGAGGTTGGCGACTCGGCGCGGACGATTACCTCACAAAGCCTGTTGATTATGATGTACTCGCCGCACTCATCACAGCCCGCTTGGCACGGGTCGCAAGGAGCGCAGTCTGGGAGAAACAGGTCGATGTCGACCTGCGCGATCGCGAGGTGGAGACACTGACTTGGGCCGCTCGTGGCAAGACGTTTTGGGAGATTGGGCAGATATTGGGGCTCAGCAGACGCACGGTCGAATTTCATCTGGAAAACGCGCGGCGCAAGCTCGGGGTTGCAACACGCACTCAGGCGCTGATCAAGGCAGCCACTGGGCACTTAATCCAGCCATGAGACGCGGGGCCGCGTCCCCGATTGCCGACCCGTGCCTGCCCGCTCGAGGCTTGGAGCTAGAATTTTCGGCGCATATGCGCACCGTCAATAGCGGTGTTTCGCACGGTCCGCCCGACTGGCGGTCCGCCCACCTGTCCGGGACCCGCAGCATGCGGTCCGCCAATGATCGGGCCTCGGATCGCGGCATTCTTTGAGACCGGCGGCGCGGGCAGGCCTGCCCGAGTCGCACCGCGCAGTCCTTGAGCCCGAGCGGCCATGGTTCCGGTTGCGGCAGCGCGGTCCGGCCCGAGCATGGAAGCCGGCGCAACGCCTCCGCGCGCCTTGGCGGGGTGCAGCGGGCGCAGCCGATCGGCAGTGTTTCGCGCGAGTGAACCGACTGCGTGCGGCGCCGTAACGGCGTGGACCACAGGGTGCCCCGCCTTGCTGCTCGCGCCCTGCGCGGCTGATTCGTTCGCACTCGCTCCAAGGGCCAGCGGCCCACACACCCATAGCGCACACAGCCGCAGGGCAAGCTTCATCATCGCCGACGCTCCTGCAATTCTGTGTGGCTCGAAGCGGCCTCGAGACGATAGATCAGCCTACCTAGATGGCCCTTCGGCAAATAGCAGAAGACATCGCCCTGCCAGAACGCGGGGGCGCAACTCTTGTTGTCGAGCGCTTTTACGTAACCGGCCGCATTCATGCATGTGGGCACCTCCACATCGAGATGCGCCAACGTCGAGCGCGCAGCCTCGCTCGGATGGGAACGCTTCGAGGTGAGGATGCACGCCTGCAGCCGCGCGTTCTGAACTCCAAGCCCGCCGATCCAGGTGCGCAGCCCCAACCCGCAGAGGCCGCCGAGAATGAAGAGCCCGGCGATGAGCGCGACGTTGAAAAGAGTCTGTCGCGTCATGCCTTTCATTGCCGATCCCCGGATTGCGGGGAAGCGGCGTCACGGGGTGCCTGATCAGCATCACTCAAGAACAGCATTTGCAGGGCGGGTACGATCAGGAGCAACAGAACCGGTCCGATCAGCATGCCTCCCACGACCACGGATGCCAGAGGCCGTTGCACCTGGCTGCCGATGCCTGTCGACAGCGCCGAGGGCAGCAGGCCAATGCAGGCGGCCAATGAGGTCATCAATAGCGGCCGCATTCGCTGCTCGGCGGCGTGGGCCATGGCCTCGAGGCCGCTGAGCGCGGTCGCTCGTTTGGTCTGATTGTAATAGGTGATGATCAGAATTCCGTTCATGACGGACACGCCGAACAACGAGATGAAACCGACGATCGACGAGACGCTCAAAGGCTGACCGGAGACGAATAGCGCGATGACCCCGCCGCCCATGGCAAAGGGAATGCCGGCCAGCGCCAGAAGGCTGTCGCGCAGCGAATTGAACAATCCCAACAGCAGCACCATGATCAGCACGAGGCTCAAGGGCACGACGATCTCGAGGCGATGCTTTGCCTGCTGCCATTCGAGATACTCGCCGGCCCATACCAGGCGATAGCCCGTCGGCAGGGTCACGTTTTTGGCGATTCGCTCCTGCGCTTCGGCAACCGTGCTGCCGAGGTCGCGGCCGCGTACGCTGAATTTGACCGGAATGAACCGCTGCATGGCTTCGTGGTAGATGTAGGACGCCCCCGTGTCCAGGCTGAGGGTCGCGAGTTCGCGCAAGGGGATGTACGAGGTCCCGCCGGCGGCGTTCTGGTAACCGACCCTGACATCGCCGACCGCCTCAATGTTCTCGCGATACTTGGGCGCGAGGCGAACGGTGACGTTCCACGAACGATCGCCCTCCAGGAGCGTCGTAGCGACCGCGCCGCCCATCGCCGCTTGAATGACGGTATTCACGTCGCCCGTATTGAGTCCGTAGCGGGCGGCCTTCTCCCGATCAATCGCGATGTTGAGATTGGGCTGTCCCACAACGTGAAACGTGCCCACATCCTCCATGCCGCGGACCTGTTTTATTTGGTCGCTCACCTGAACGGCAAGCTTTTCGAGCTCGTCGAGATTATGGCCGACTATCTTGACGGAGTTGGCGCCTTTGACACCCGACGTGGCCTCCTCGATGTTATCCTGGATGTTCTGCGAGAAATTGAACGTGAGGCCCGGCACCGCGTCGTTAAACTCCTGCAGCAACTGCGCGGTCAACTTGTCCTTGCTCGATCCCGCGGGCCACTGGCTATGCGGCTTCAGCGGCACGAACAACTCGACGTTGGAAAAGGGCGACGGATCGCTGCCATTATCGGGGCGGCCATGCTGCGAAACCGCGGTGACGATTTCCGGATGGTTCAGCAGAATTTCACGGATCTTCCTGACTCCCTCTGTGCCCGCTGCCAGCCCCATCGTCGGCGGCATCGACAGGCGGATCCAGTAGTTGCCTTCCTCGAGAGCGGGCAAGAATTCGCTGCCGAGGCGCGTCGCCAGAAATCCCGTCACGAGCAGGAACACGGCACCGATGCCGACCATGATGCGCCGACGGCCCAGCGCCCAATGCAGCGCCGGGGTATACGCCGCCCGCACCGCCCGCACCACCCTCGTCTCGATCTCCTTCACGTGTTCCGGAAGCAGGATCGAGGCGAGCACCGGGGTGACGGTGAAGGTCGCAATCACGGCGCCGACCAGGGCATAGCCGTAGGTTCTCGCCATGGGACCGAATATCTGACCCTCGACACCCTGCATGGTGAACAGCGGCACGAAAGCGGCGACGGTGATCGCCACGGAGAACAGCACCGCGCGATCGACTTGCAGCGCGCTTATGTAGATGAGGCGCAGCCGATCGGTCCACGTGGAGATCGTGTCCATATCTTGCTTGACGCTCGGATCCCGTCCCATGTGCCCCTCGGCCAGGTCCTCCAGCAGATCTTGCCGCTTCTCTCTGCTCAACTGGAAGTTGCGGAAAATATTCTCGACCAGAATCACCGCCGAGTCGACGATGATGCCGAAGTCGACGGCGCCGATGGACAGGAGATTGGCATCCTCGCCCTGCAGAACCAGCATGATGATGGAGAAGAGAAGGGCGAAGGGGATGTTGACCCCAACGACGATGGCGCTGCGCAGATCGCCGAGGAAGATCCACTGGATGAAGAAGACGAGAACGCAGCCGAAAACGAGGTTCTCCAGCACCGTGTGCGTCGTCACGTGCACGAGGCTCATCCGGTCGTAGAACGGCACAACCTTGACCCCGGGGGGAAGGCTGCCGTCGTGATTCATCGCATCGATCTCGGCGATGATTTTCGGAACGATATCCTGGGTATGGAAGGTACGCCCCATGACCACGATGCATTCCACCACGTCATCGTCATGATCTTTGCCGACCATACTGAGCCGGGGCACGTTGCCGACATACACCCGGGCCACGTCCTTGATCCGTACCGGCACGCCGCCCGATTGGGTGAGCAGGACGTTCTCGATGTCATCGACCTTGTAGCCCTTGGTCAAGTCATCGTTGCCGCCATCGTTGAAGAGGCCGATCCCACGGATGTTGATGGATTGCTGGCCAATATTGATCTCGCGGCCGCCCACGTTGACGTTGGCATTGCCCAGAGCCGTGATCATCTGAGGGATCGTGATGCCGTAAGTCTGGAGCTTTTGCGGGTCGGCCTCGACTTCAAATTCCTTGGTGGGACCGCCGAAGCTGTTGACTTGGACGACGCCTGGTACCGTCGACAACCGGCGCAGCACGACATAGTCTTGGACAGTGCGCAGGTTATCCAGACCGAAATGCGGCGGCCCCACCATCGCGTAACGAACGACCTCGCCGACGAGGCTCGATTGCTGGATCTGGGCCTGTACATTGTTGGGCAACGATACATTCTGCTGCAGCGAATATTCGATCTGGGTCTGGGCGAAGTAGAACTCGACACCGTATTTGAACGTGACCCTGAGGAAGCTGAGCCCATAGAACGAAGTGGAGTTGACCGCGGTGATGTACGGCGTCCCATAAATGCCGACTTCCATCGGAATTGTGTAATAGCGCTCCATCTCCTCGGCCGACAAGCCGCCTTGCTGTGCCGTGATTTCGATGATCACCGGCGCAGGTTGGGGATAGGCCTCGATGTTGAGCATGGTGAATGCGGCCACGCCGCCGCCGAGAAACACCATGAGACCCAATAGAACGATCGCGCGGCGCGTGAGCACGAACGCAAGAATGCCTTTCAGCATGCCGTACCTTTCTCAATTGGCATGGGTTCTCAGCCGTCGGTACTGGGTATCAGCATGTTGTCGAGGAACACCGCCCCGTCGGTGACGACGAGTTCGCCTTGCTTCAGACCGTCGAGGATCTGGTCATAGCCGTCGCTTTGCTGGCCGAGCTTGATCTTGCGCTGAGTGAAGCGATGCTGATCGGTGGTCACCCATAGGGTCATGGTGCCGTCGCCGGCGCGCACGACGCTATTGGGCGGCACCGCCGGCGTGACCACAGGATCGCCGATGCGAATGACGAAATTCGCGAGCATTCCGGGCTTGAGGTCGCGTCGGGGGTTCTGAATCTCGGAGCGGATGAGCAGCGTATGCAGATTGGGATCGACGGTCGCGCCGACGACCGTGATCTTGCCTTCATAGACCTGGCCGGGATAGGCCATCGTCGAGACGTCCACTTTCTGCCCGACGTTGATATATTTGATGTTGCTCTCGGAGACGTTGGCCAGCATCCACACGGTCACCACATCGGCCACCGTATACGGGGCAGGCGCATTGCCGGGCTGTACCAAGAGACCCGGCTGCGCCACGCGCGCCGT
>Ga0181537_10001752_pt1 | contig 19632 bp, 13 predicted proteins | sample PEATcosm2014_Bin_39_FD_119765 | JGI IMG/M metagenome (GOLD analysis project Ga0181537, IMG submission 119765) | Peatland microbial communities from MTU Mesocosm Facility, Houghton, MI, USA - PEATcosm2014_Bin23_10_metaG | ecosystem: Environmental > Terrestrial > Soil > Wetlands > Peat | place... | reverse complement strand
GGGGACGGGGAAGCCATGGCCGGGGAATCGGGCGGTGGAGCGGGAGAAGATTCCGCGACGGGCGGCGGCGCAGCGGGGGCGACCGGCGAGGGGAGCAGAGGCATGTCGCGCTTCGACACCGTTTTCACGATCTCGATCTTGAGGCTTTCCATCATCTGCAAAACCGGCGTGTTGAGATCGACGATCGGGTTGACCTCTTCCAGCGCGGACTTGGTGATCGCGATGTGGCCGACATCGAAGCCGTCGAGCGCGGCGTCCATCGGCACCCATTCATCGGGACCGATCCAGGCCTCGGCCCACATGTGGAAGCCAAAGAAGCCGGTGTTCGAGTCGGTGGCCGTGGAGATGGTCGGTTCCTGGTCGCCGGGCGGGATGTAGCCGAAGCCGACCACGCACCGCGTGGGTAGACCCGCCGCGCGACCGAGCGCCGCGCAAAGGACGGCGTGCTCCGTGCAATCGCCCTCGCGCGATTTGGCGGTCTCCTCCGCCGAGCCGAAACCGATGTTGAGATCTTTCTTCGTGATATAGCCGCGGACAAAATGTTCGATGAGGTGGGCGGCGAGAACGGGATTTTTTTCATCGCCCACGGCCTGCCGCGCCAGGGCCTGGATTTCGGGCGAGTTGACTTCGAGGTAGGCGGAGGCTTGCAGGTAGCGATGCAACTCCGGCGTATCGTCATGGGGCAGTTGCCAGGTCGCGTCGGCGGCGGTGTAGCGGGGCGCGGTGACCTCGACTACACACGAGCCGGGATCGGAGGAAAGGATGCGCTGTTCGCCCTCGTTCCAGAGGTTGAGCTTATCGTTGAGATTGACGGGGATCAGCCGGTAAACGGCCTGGCCGAGATCGTGCGGGGAGGGGAGCGCGGTCTGGGGATGAATCAGCGTCGTGGTGAAAATCTCGGCGCCCTGCGGTTGCTTCATGCACTCGGCGCGGTCGCTGACATACTCGTGCATGTTGCCGATGCCGGGCAGGACGGTAAGCGAATCGACGTCCTGATTTTTGTCGTCGACCCACATGGTCGAGAGGAGTCCCGGCATGAGGCTCACCTCGCTGGTCAGCTTCCACAATCTGCGCTCCACGCCGCGAACGTCGTGCATTTCCTGTCCGGCCACCGTGGCGGTTTCGTCCACCACGCCCTGGGGATAATCGGTGCTGAAGGTGTGGAGGGTAAAGGTATGGCCGGGTTTGAGGGGAACCGCATCGCTCAAGCGCCGCACCGCCTCGGGGCCGAGCGCGCTGAGCCGGGGCAGATGGAAACGCTGGGTCTGGCCGCGGCTGGAAACCACCATGTCGTCGCCTTCGCGCACGCCGCTCGATTCGACGCTGGAACCGGCTTCGCTGACCTGGTCGAAACCAAGCACGCCGCCGTCGGCGTCTTCGGTCACTTTGGACGTCTCGACAATTTTAAGATCGGTCCCGCTTCGCTTCACCACGAATTCCTCCTGATGCGTGGTCAGGTATTGCGGACCGGTGGGCGTATCCGTCTTTGTCGTCACCGTGCTGCCAAAACCGCAGGTCTTGCCATCGAGAACGACGACGACCCATTCCTCAAAAATGGGGTCGCCATTCGGCCCGGAGAAATCGGAAGCGACCCTTTGCGCCGGAAGCGCTGTCGCCGTCAGCAACCAAGCCAGCGCGATCGAGGCGCGAAGCAAAGCTCGAACGACTTTATTGGGTCTTGGCCGGTGGGGGATTGGGTGGAGTTGCATCGGAATTGGTATTGGTAGCCGGGGCGCTCGGAGTTGCATTGGTTGTCCCATCCGAGAGAGGAGGAGTGGCCAGGGGAGGCGTGTTGGTGGGAGCGACGTTTGTTGTGGTATCAGGGGGTGGCAAAGCGGCAACTTCTCCTGGTTTCATGATGGGTGGAAGAGAATCAGCGCCCGATTCGTATAAATAAGGAAGAACGCCAAAATCTGCAGATGAGCCAGCATCAATCACTTTGGTGAGGTCGGACTGAGGAGCATCCCTGTCCACATGAACAATCAATTTCAGATTTGGGTTGGCGTCTTTCTCTGCTTTGAGGAAATCACCAATTTGATCCAATGGGACATGATTGTCATTGTCATTAAAAAATATTTGGCCGTCCGATGTGAGATAAAGGACCGCGCCGGGAGGTATCGAATCCTCGCCCGAAGTATAAAAATAGGAAAGGACGCCGAATCCAGCGTTTGAACCCGCATCCATCACTAAGGCCAGGTCGGATGGGGATGCATTTTTGTCCACATGCACGATCAATCTTAGGTCCTGATTGGCGGCCTTTCTTGCTTTGAGATAATCACCCAATTGATCCGAGGGTATTGGGATATTATCAAAAAATATCTTGTCATCTGATTTGATGTAAATGACCGCCCCGGGCCCCTGGTTTCTCGCTTCCTCATCGGGGTTGTTGTTGTTCAGTGCGGGAAGCTTCGGTGTAGATGGAAAAGGAGCAATTTTTATGTTTCTTGGGGACAAGCTTGCTCCGGACGGATAACCCGGAAGCATAGGCAGAGCCAATGACATCTGTGCCGAGGGAAGGAGATTCGATTTGGGCAAAAATCCAAGGGACTGCAGGAGGGGTGCCGAAGCGTCCAAAGCGCCGGAGAGAAATATGCCCTGGTTGCCGATGCCGGAAACGGAGTAGCCCTCGATGCCGGTGTCATCCGGAGTGATGACGCAGGACCAGGTGCCGATCGGCGCGAGCCAGCCCAGGTCGGGAGGCAAATTTCCGCCCTTGAGCATCGTCGCCAGGTCCTTGTTGAACATACTGGCGATGGAAAGATAAGGCATGGCGGTCTTGTAACTGCGATCGAGCAAGTAGGGTGAATCAAGGAAAAGAATCTGCGCCGCGCCGTTGCGCTTGTCGCCGATCTGCCGGTTGAAATTGTCGTTGTGGGTGAGGATGATCGACGGATCGCGCTGGAAAGAACGCACGGCCTGGTTTTCCGTGAGGAAAACGCCGAGGTAGGGGCCATCCTCGGTGATCGTGGGGCTGAACAGGCCCGAAGGGATGAATTTCAGCGTGGCGAATTTCTGGCCGTTGGAATCGAGCTCATCGATCACGGCGGAGGTGGCGTAGGCCTTGCGCACCGAGTCGATGATCGCGGCGATGGTCGGTTTGAAATCGTCCGGCTTATCGATTTTGACCAAAAGCCCGACGGTTGGCCAGGTCTCGTCCTGGCTCCACTCCGCCTGCACGGACAACTCGGGGCCGAGCGCATCGACAATGCTGTGCTGGGCGTCGAGGCTTTCGCTCCGCACCCAGTTTCCCAGGAAGGTAAACAGATCCTTCGTCATCGGGTTGACGGTCGTGGTGGGTGTCGAGGACGAGTCGGCCTGCGCCTTGAGATTTTTATAGTATTGCTCCCAGTTGATGCTGGAGGCCCAGTAGAAGCGGGTGTCGGGTCCGGTGAATTTTAGCGTGTCGAAGGGGCAGGGATCGGCGCTCATGCCGGCGTCGAGTTGCGCCGGGCGGGGAAAGAGAAAGGAAAAGCGGTCGACGATCTCGCCGTTCTCGAATCGCGTCGCCACGGCCGCGCCGCCGATGGCGTCGAACTTCCTGGCCAGATAATCGCCCAGGGCCGGATTGGCAAGCGCCAATTGCGGCTGAATGATTTTCGCCAGGGCATGGCAATTGACGTAGGCCAGCGTCATCGGATCGTCGCCGACGCGGGCGAGCGAGGCCCGGTAATCGGCGTCATCAGCCAGGCTTGACGTGGTCGATTGTTTGCGGAAGCGCTGGATCCAATCCTGCAACGAGGCCTCGCCCCAGGAGGTGACGATCCAGCCTTTGATTTGCGCGACGCATATTTTATCCGGAGCGCCCGGCCCCTGCAGCCACTCGTATTCGACGCCTTCGACGGTGCCCGTGCCTGTTTTGCCCTGCTTGAGGATGTCGGGCCACGTCGCCTTTAATTTTTCGAGAAAGGTGCCGAAATCGCCGAGGCCGGCCTTTGGTTTCATGGCGGCGATGAGGCCGATTTGTTCCGGGTGGTCGCCGTCATAGTGAGTGATGGCGATGAACGATTGGCCGCTCAGGTTCGGGAGGAAGGCATTGAGCAAATCGAAATTTTTCTGGCCGAGGGTATTCACGATGACATCGTGCAGCGGCTGGGCGTTGGGCGATTCGACCACGGTTTTGACCTGGGAAGTCTCGTAGCCGTCGATGATCGTGGCCGCGTTGGGAATCGTGGCGAGAACGAGGGTGTTGGCGGGAACGAGTTCCGCCGCGGTGATGGCAGGCGAGCCGAAGAGATACCACCAGATTCCCCAACACAGCCCGAAGAGGAAGATGATGAAGGCGATGCCGAGAAAAAAGAGCAAGCGCAGGGGAGTCATAGGACTTTCAAGATTGGCTCTCGGAACGGCGTTTGGCAAACTTCTGCGGAAGGCTTGACGGAATTACCAAATTTTCCAAATGAACGGAATTTTTTGGACTGGGTGATTGGAGTTATTGGAATTCTTTCCCCAAATAGGTTTCGATCAACTCGTCGTATTCGGAATCATCAAAGTGAGACAAGATAACGCCGAGCTTGCGAGATCCCTTGCTCAAGGCAACAGCAGACAAAAGGCATCTAAGGGTAAGAGCATCATTCGTTGTGGCCAAGTCCCGCAGTGCGTGATTAGCCAGAGACTTGATTGATTGCTCATACTCCTCCGACATCCACCCGGGAACAGGTGGATTACCGTTTAGCCTTGCTACTTCAATAGTTGATATCAGAGCGTAGGGGTTCCAATCAACTGTTCCTTGCTTGGCGATAATTTGTATTAGATGTGGAACAGCGGCATACGACGCATCGCCAATGTCTCCTTGGTGATGCAGTTCCTGCCAAAGTTCTGCATAAGCTGCTTCTGTACCTCTGTTTTCATGGATCGCTTGCAGAGCGTTGGATGGATTATAAGGAACCCGGTATCCGCCGTTTAAAGCATCCCATTTGGAGTCATGCAGTGGCAGGGGCATAGGTTTGGCTACGACTCTCCCCGCGCGAGGGCTTCCGCACGGTTTTTGGCGGCGGCGAGGCAGCGGGCCATGAGTTGATTGAGCGCGTCGTTTTCCTCCAGCACGGCGCATCCCGCGAGCGTAGTGCCCTTGGGGCTCTTCACTTGCGTCGCCAATTCCATCGGGGATAGGGACGATTGCGCGGCGAGTTGCGCCGAACCGAGCACGGTCTGAAGCGCAAGGTTCCTGGCCAATTCCTCCGGCAGGCCAAGCGCGACCGCGCCGCGAATCAGTGCGTCGATGAAGTGAAAGACGTAGGCTGGGCCGCTTCCTGACAGCGCTGTGATGGTGTCGATCTGGCTTTCCTCGACGCGCCAGGCCTTGCCCGCCGAGGAGAGAACGCGGTGCACGAGCGCGAGGTCGGCTTCGGTGACGTTGGGGCCGCTCGCGTACACGCTGGCGCCTGCGCCGACCTGCATCGGGGTGTTCGGCATGGTGCGCACGACGCGCGCCGTGGGGTGGAGCAGGGCGCCGATTTTTTCGATGGTCACGCCCGCGGCGATGGAGAGGAGGAGCTTTCCCGCGCTGACTTCGCGCAGGGAAGATATCGCCTCGAAAAAGACCTGCGGTTTGACGGCGAGGATGGTGAGCTCACTCTGGCGCACGACGTCGGCGTTGCTGGCGGTCCAGCGCGCGCCGGGCAGCAGGTCGAGGAAAGGCTGGCCATCCTGCGGTGTCGGCGCGGAACAAATCAAGCTGCCGGCCGGGACGATGCCGCCGTGAACAAGTCCCTTGCCCAGCGCCCGCGCCATGACTCCGGCGCCGATAAAACCGATGGTCACTCGGCTAACTCCTTTTCGACTAACCGGGCAAGTTGATCTTCATCATCGCAAGCCGTAACTACTGGAAAACCCTGTCTTTTAAGAAAAGCCTCTAACTTGGCTAGTGCATGAAGAAAGCGGCTCTCATCTATGTCCACAAAGGGATTTACCTCTAGAAAGTATTTGAAGTGGAGAAATTCAGTTTTCATCGGATCATATGAGTAATTGTTATCAACGGAGAGACTAATCTCGTCCGTGATAATATCAAAGAACCTATCTCTGGCCGCTGTTTCTGAAAGACCGCAGAGCAATTCAGTGAGGGCTTCTCTTTCCAATGACGTGGAGACAAAGACTTCAGCATAAATGTCGTCATTTATTTGACGGCTTTCTTGCTTGGGATTGTCGGTTCGGAAGGAGAATCCTTTTAAAGAAGCGCTAATGCGCGTGAAAATGCTCACGTTGATGCTCCTCAAGAGAAAGCGCTCACGCTCCCAGCCCGAATTTCTTCAGCTTGGTGTAGAGCGTGGGGCGATGGATGCCCAGCAATTCGGCGGCTTTCTTCTTGTTGCCGTTGCACTGGTCGAGCGCGGCCATGAGCGCGGCTTTTTCCCGTTCCGCGAGATTGAAGGATTGGGAATCGGTGAGCAGGGCGCGCATTTGCGGCGGCGATTCGGAAAGCTCGGAGGTGGAGAAGGCGTGGCCGCCCACGGCGCCGGCTTCCGAAGGGAGGCCATGCACGACTTCATGCGGCAGGTTGCGGCGCGTGATCATGCTGCCGGTGGTCAGGACGACGGCACGCTCGATGACATTCTGAAGCTGCCGCACGTTGCCGGGCCAATGATAGCGCAGGAGCGTGTCGTAGGCCTCCGACTGGATGGTCAGCAGGGGCTTGTTCATCTTGGCGCAAAAGCGCTGGAGGAAGACCTGCGCCAGTTCGGGAATGTCCTCGGTGCGCTCGCGCAGCGGCGGGATGGAAAGCGTGAAGGTATTCAGCCGGTAAAAGAGATCTTCGCGCAGGCGTCCGCTGCGGATGGCCTCCTCGGGACGGCGATTGCTGGCGGCGACGAGCCGGAAATCGGCCTTGATGACCTGCGTGCTGCCGAGGGGCCGGAACTCGCGCTCCTGGAGGACGCGCAGGAAGCGGGTCTGAAGGTCGATGGGCATTTCGGCGATTTCGTCGAGGAAGAGCGTTCCCTCCGCCGCGGCGCTGAGCATGCCGGGGAAGTCCTGGCTGGCGCCGGTGAACGCGCCTTTTTTGTATCCGAACAACTCACCTTCGATCATGTTTTGGGGAAAGGCGGCGCAGTTGAGTTTGATGAGCGGGCCCTGGGCGCGGGGACTCAGTTCGTGGATGCGATTGGCGAAGATTTCCTTGCCGACGCCGCTTTCCCCCACGACCAGCACGTTGGCTTCGCTCGGGGCGATCTGCTCGATCAAGTCGAAGAGTTCGCGCATCTTGACGTTTTTGAAGACGGGTTGGAGCTGGGCCTCGGCGCGCTGCACGCGTTTTTTCAGGCGCTCGGTTTCCTCGCGCAACTGGACGGTCTCCTGGCGCAGGCCCTTATGTTCCAAGGCCTTGCCGACAAGGCTGAGTAATTCGTCGGGGACGTAGGGTTTGCTGATGAAATGGAACGCGCCGATCTTGATCGAGGCGATGGCGTTGTTGAGCGAGTCGTTGGCGGTGACGACGATGACCGGCAGCGTGGGATGGGCCTCGCGGATTGTCTTCAGCAAATCGAGGCCTTCGCCGTCGGGCAGACCGAGATCGAGGAGCAGGACGTCGGGCTTTTGCTCGGAGATCATTTGCAGGCCCTGGCGTCCGGTGAAGGCTGACGCGGAGGCGTAGCCCCGCCGCTCCAGAATCGCGGCCAGGGTCGCCTGGATGTTGCGTTCGTCGTCGACTATTCCGATCAGTGGCTTGGAACTCATTGCGCTAAATATAACTTAGCACATCTTATCTAGCACAAGGTGCGTCAGGAAGCGAGTTCTATGTCGTGGAATCGGACACAAAGCGTTGCTTGCAGATGTCGCGCGACACGAGGATGGCTTCCTGCTCCAGGCGGCCAAGGGGATAGCCGGGGTCGATGCATTCGCGAAGGTAGTCATTGAGAAAAGGGCGGATGCCGTGGAATCGTTCGTACTGCGCGACGTGGACGCACTCGTGCACCAGGGCCTCGCGGTTGTCCCAAAAACCGTGCCGGAGACAAATGCCATAGCCGATGGCGAGTCCGGCCGAACGGGGGCTATAGAGGCCGACCCGTTTGGCGATGAACAGGACGTCCTCATTTTCGGGTTGGGGAAGGGTCTCGACCCGCGCCACGCGGATTTTTTCCGGTTGAACGACACCGGCGCGGCGGGCATCGGCCATCTCTTCCGGGGTCAGCGGCGCGCCATCCTCCAAAATGATAAGTTCCTCCTTTTCCGCAAAGGCGTAGGCCACGGGCAGCAGGACAGGGAGGGTGCTAAGCAGGCTGTTCATGCAGAGTCACCACCATCATCTCAAAATTGAGTGGGATTGCGCAAGGCTGATGCGAGTCTTTCGAGATAGTCGCGGCGGCGGATTTCGATGGCGCCAAGCCGCGCGGTGAGGGGAGAAAGCACCTGGGTGTCGAAAAGCTCGAAATTGCGCTGGCGCAGATGGGCGATGAGGTGGCAGAGGGCGATCTTGGAAGCGTCGGTCACGCGATGGAACATCGATTCCCCGGCGAAGAAGCCCTGGATCGCGACGCCGTAGACGCCGCCGACGAGTTGGCGCTCCTGCCAGACTTCGACGCTGTGGGCGTGGCCCTGGCGATGGAGTTCGAGGTAGGCCGCGATGAAGCGCGGGCTGATCCAGGTCGATTCGCGGCCCTCCGCCGGTTCCGCGCAGGCGTGAATGACGGCGGAGAAATCGCGATCAAAGGTGAGCCGGAACGGATGATGGCGCAGCTTCGATTCGAGCCGTTTGGGCGGACGAAACCGGTCGATTTCAAAAATGGCGCGCGGATCGGGCGACCACCAGGTGAGCGGCTCGTCCGTCCAGGGGAAAATGCCGGAGCGGTAAGCGAGGAGAAGGCGCGGCACGGAGAGATCGCCGCCGAGCGCAAGCAGGCCTTCGCGATTGGCCGTTTGCAGATTCGGGAAAGCGAGGTTGTCCGGGCGCAGGATGTTCATGTCATAAGGGTTCGCTGCCCGCGCCCACGCAAAGCAAAACGTAGACCTGCACGATGGCGACCACGATGCTGAGGACGACGATGGGAAGCGCGGGCATAGGCTTGCGGGTGTTCAGATAGCGGCGGCCCATGAGGAAAATGAGGAAGAGGCTGAGAATAAGCGCGCAATGGGGCGCGAAATGCCACGCATAGCGGTAGCCAAGCAAAAGCGCGATGAAGCCGCAGACTAGTCCCGCCACGAGGGAGGGGACGCTTTTGGCTTTCGCATAGCCCATCGCTCCGCCGAGGATGAGAAGAACGCCGTAGATATAGAGGATGAGGACAGGCCATGGGATCATGGCCCTATTTTGCCTGACTTTTTCGTTCCGCGCAACGGTGCTGCGCACGGCAGTATTGGGGAGGGCAGTAGCTGCGCACGGCAGTGTTGCGGAGGGCATTCAAGAGCGCGTAAGCGCTTCTTTAAAAAGATTGTCATCCCGAGCTTGTCGAGGGACCTCTCACTATTGTGCTCCAAGGGACATTTTTGAGGGAATAGTTAGAGGTCCTTCGACAGCGCCAGGACAAGCCTGGCTTGCTCAGGATGACGATTTAAATAAATTCCCAAAAAATTCGCGCGGATTGCGCCCGGGCTGCGTCTAGGCTGTTAGATGACGCTCCTGTTTGTGGTCATAACCCCCTAAGATGACTCTTGTGACGCCCTCCGTGCTCTCTCCTTCATCGACCGCCGCCGGCATGGTGAGGCCCGGCGCGGCGGGGATGGATTCAGCGGAGCGGATCATGGTGACGGCGGCGCTGGCGGGCGATGACGAGGCGTTCGAGACGGTGATCCGCACCTACAGCCGGAGGGTTTATGTGGTGGCCTATGCGATTTTGCAGGATGTTTCCGAGGCCGAGGACATCGTGCAGGACACGTTCCTGAAGGCGCATCATCAGCGGGGCAGGCTGCGCGAGCCGGAGAAATTTCCGGCGTGGCTGCTGACGGTGGCCCGCAACGGCGCGCGCGACCGGCTGAGGCGACGCCGTCCGCAGGCCGGTGCGGAGACGTTCGACACGCTGGTCGATCACGGCGCGGCGACGCCTGGCTCGGCGATGGAGAAAGAGGAGCACCAGGCGCATTTGCGCCGCGCGCTGGCGACGTTGCCGGAGGAGCATCGGACGGCGCTGACGCTCCGTTATCTGGAGGGGCTCGATTATCGCGCGATCGAGTCGGCGATGGGGCTGAGCAACGGCGCGTTGCGCGGCATTCTGGGGCGCGCGCTCGGCACGCTGCGGCGGATGCCGGGATTGGAAAGGAGCAGTTTATGAAACCAGTTTTTAAAGATTGTCATCCTGAGCCTGTCGAAGGACCTCTAACTATTTCAATTTTCCTCGTTCCCAAGTTGCACTTGGGAACGTCCTTGTCCCCGCAACTTCGTTGCTTCGGAGGCGAAGCACAGCTTCGCAGGCAAGTGCGTTCCCAAGTACAACTTGGGAACGAGGGGAAGGTCGCTTCCTGCGCGCTGCGCGCGCCCGGACAACAAGTAGTCCGGGCTACCCAAGAGAAACCGGAGCAACTGCCATGAAACCTATTTCACCACACGATCCCCTCGACGAATTAATCGCAGCCGCGCTGCACGGCGAGTTGACGCCGGAGGAACGCGCGCAATTTGAATCCCGTCTTAGCACCGATCCCGCCGCGCAAGCGGCTTACCAGGAGGCCCAAGCCATGCATGATCTACTTGAAAAAACACACCGGGACGCCCAGCCCGATCCCGCTTTTGAACAGCGGATGGTTTCGGGCGTGCGCCGCAAGCTTCAGACCGAACAGCATCGCGAGACGGCGTGGGAGAGTTTGCTGGCATTGTGGACGGGGCTGAAAGGATTCTTCGGTGGGCGTTCTCTCTGGACTTACGGAGGAGTGTGCGGTGTCATGTTGGTGCTCTTCCTGGGCTTGGTCATTTATGGCGGCAATCAGGTCAAAGGCGTTTTCACGACCATCTCAAACCAGTTAGCGGTAGCTGGCGCAAGCGGCACCAAGGGACAGGCAAGAAACATTACCTTGAGCGGCTACGTGGATACCACTTACTCGGATCAATTTGCTGGTGCGCCGCTAAACTTCCCTGGGAGAGTAACCCTGCCTGGCGTGAACACCTACAATGGCAGAACGGTTGTCAATGCAGGAACGTTGACTGCGAGTGCGGATGTACCGACCACTACATTTGCGTCGCCGCAAATGCCCGCGCCGGCAACGGATACGGCACCGGCGGCATCAGCGCCGCCGGCAATGCCTGCGCCACCTCCAACTACTGATTTTGCCACTAATTCGCCGACATCACCGGATTCTATCGATGCACTTAACAGCCCCGTTACTGCTAAATCGGCGGAGGATCTCGCGAGCCTCGATAGTAATGAGAAGCAGTCTCAACAAACGCACGCGCAGGACAATTTCCAACTCAAGAACGATGTGGCCGAGGAGAAACGCGAAAACCTTGGCAACACTGCTATCACGCTGGCGCAACCTGTTGATAGCGCGCCAGCTCCTCCGGCTCCAGCCACGACCACGACCCAAGCCGTCGATGAGCGGAAGCTGATCCGCAACGCGCAGCTTGAGCTGGAAGTGAAGAGTTTCCAGACGGCGATGGACGAGATCACGGCGATGACGAAGGCGGCGGGCGGTTACGTCGACACGAGCAATGCGCAGAAGGGCGGCAACGGCAAGCTGCAGGGGACGGTGGTGGTGAAGGTGTTGCCGCAGAATCTCGACGATTTCCTGCTCAGGCTGCGCGATCTCGGCGAGGTGAAGAACCAGTCGGTGAGCACGGACGACGTGACGAAGGATTATTTCGACACGCAGGCGCGGCTCGACAACTCGCGCCGGATGGAGACGCAGTTGCAGGACCTGCTCAAGCGCGAGAACGGCAAGGTGTCCGATCTGCTGGCGGTCGAGCGCGAGCTGGAGCGGGTGCGCGGCAACATCGAGCAGATGCAGGGTCAACTGAAGCTCTACGATTTCGAGGTGCAGTACGCGACGGTGACGATGCAACTGAGCGAGAAGGACCTGAACCAGACGGCGGCCTATTTGCTGAAGGAGCAGGACGACTTTTCTCTCTTCGCGACCGATGTCGAGGGGACGTTCCAGAAGGCGCGCGCGACGGCGGATGATTTCAAGGCGCAGGTGCTGGTGGCGAACCTGGTGCACAATTCGGGCAGCGATGTCGCGGCGGAACTGACCGTGATGGTCGCGCCGGACCAGATCGAGCCGTTCCTGGCGCAGGTGCGGTCGCTGGGCCGCGTGGCGAACTTCACGCGCCAGACGCAGCGGATCGCGAAGGACGGCGGCGACAGCGACCAGCCCGCCGACCAGACGCTGACCGAGAAGGACAAGGTGCAGGTGCACCTCTCGATCCGCTCGGACGACGAGACGCGCAAGCAGGTCGCGCTGACGGTGGTGGCGAAGGCGGTCGATGACGCGCTCGACCAGGCGAAGACGGCGGCGCTGGCCAATGCGGGCGTCGAGATTCTGAATTCGTCGCTGAACAAGACGCCGCAGGGCCAATCGACGGCGCAACTGACCCTGCGCGTTCCGGGCAACGATTATAACGCGGTGATGGATTCGTTTCGTGCGCTGGGCCGGACGGCGTCGCTGAGCATCCAGCGCAACGACAACTCGGGGCCGGGCGCGAACGGCGACGACGCGCCGGTGATTGTCTCGCTTTCGCTGACCGACGATGATGCGCCGCTGCAGGTGACGGAGATGTCGGTCATCGCGGACGATGTCGACGCGCAGGCGCAGGAAATCAAGAAAGACGCGGGCGCGGCGGGCGTGGAGGTGAAGGCTTCGAGTTTCGAGCGGCAGCCCGACGGGACGGAATTGGCGCAGATGACGTTCCGGCTGCCGATGGCGAAGTACCCGGCGTTTGTGGAGAGCCTGAAGAAGCTGGGCAAGGTCGAGGCGCTGAGCGTCCGCCGCGACGATCGCCCCGACGAGACGGTGACCGATGATACCGCGCCGGCCGAGATCAGCCTGCAGTTGCACAACCAGCGGGAGATCGTGGCCGACAACAGCGGCTTGTGGGCGACCCTGCGGCAGACCTTCGGCGACGGCGCGTCGGCGCTCTTCGGCAGCGTGCGGGTGATCGGCGTGGCGATCGCGTTTCTCACTCCGTGGGTCTTTACGCTGGTGCTGCTGGCGTGGGTGGGGCGGCGGATTTATATCTGGAGGAAGAAGTAGGCCTTCTTTAGCTCCAAACGTTTTTTGATGGTTTGAAAATAAGTTTTAGGCTTGGCTAGAGGCTGTCCGCCCCCCAAGGCCTGCGCAAACTTATGAGTCTCTACCTTTATCAAAACGATCAGCAAACCGGCCCTTTCACCGGGGAACAAATCCAAGAGATGCTGCGGGCCGGAACCGTGACGCGCGATACCCTGGGATGGAAAGAAGGGCTGGCCGACTGGAGCCCGCTTTCGAGCCTGCTGCCGGCCTTGGAGATGGCGATTCCGCTGCCGCCTCCGCCACCGAAGCCGCGCAGTTCGAGGCTGGGCATCATTTCGTTTGTCATCGCGCTCATAAGCATGGGGCTGTGGGCGGCGCTGTTCCTGGCCGCGGGCATCGCCCATAACAACGGCTCCGCGACGCAGACGTTCGACGTGATCATCGGCTTTATTTTAATGGCGGGCGTGGCCGTGAATTTCATGGCCATGGTCCTGGGCGCGATCGGCATTTTCAAAAGCAAGGCGAACACGCTCGCCATTATCGGGGCGTGCATGCACGGATTTCTTCTGCTGGCGGTGATCGGGCTGGTGATTATCGGACTCATGGCGAAAGGTTCGCAATGACGGCAACGGGCCGATTATGAGCAAGCCGCGTCGCATCGTTCTCGGCGTGACCGGGTCCATCGCGGCCTATCGCGCGGCGGAATTGGCGAGCACGCTGACCAAGGAGGGCGTCGAGGTCGACGTGGTTTTGACCGAGGAAGCGCTCCGTTTCATCACCGCGCTGACGTTTCACGCGCTCACGCGGCGCGAGGTCTACACGCGCGAAAACGACGGAATGCGCGACGGACAGCCCGCGCACATCTCTTTGGCCGACGGCGCGGACCTCGTCGTTATCGCGCCCGCGACGGCGCATTTGCTCGCGCAATTCGCGCACGGACTCGCGCCCGATTTGCTCACGTCGCTGCTGCTCGCGACGCCCGCGCCGGTGATCGTCGCGCCCGCGATGAACGGCAAGATGTGGCATCATCCGGCGACGCAGGACAACGTGATTCTCCTCCGAAAACGGGGCGTGGAGTTCATCGGGCCGGAAGCGGGTTTGCTCGCGTGCGGTTACGAAGGGCTGGGACGCTTGTGGCCGGTCGCGGAGATCGCGCGCGAAATTTTTTCGCGGCTGAAATGAAAAATTCGCGCCGGTTTTTTCGCAAAAAACTTGATGCGGCGAAAAATGCGCGCGAAAAAAATGTGACGATTTTTTGAAATTACATTTGACGCATTCCCCCGAAAAACATAATTCTAAGCGAGTGATAAATTTTTATTTGCACGATTTCGCGCGATATGTGCGACACGATGAGGGGGTGATTTTCCATGGCAACAGCTAAGAAAAAAGCCCCGGCTAAGAAAGCCCCGGCCAAGAAGGCCGTCAAGAAGAAGAAATAATTCTTCGATCGACGTTTTAAGAAAAGGGAGAAGTCCGCAAGGATTTCTCCCTTTTTGTTTTTATTTTGGAGGGTCAGACTCCGTCCTGACCCATTATTTTCAGGGACATGCCGGAGGATGTCCCTCCATTACCAACTGCGCGGGAATTTCTGCGCGATCCCATCGAGGATTTCCCTCGGCAGGGTCATTTCCTCCGGCCAGCCACGCGTGTAGCCTTCGCCGGGAAGTTTCCGCGTGGCGTCGAAGCCGAGGTGCGAGCCGATGTTGGCCACGGTCGGGGCGTGGTCGAGGCTGTCGCACGGGCCTTTGGTCAGCAGGCTGTCGCGCTGCGGATCGATGTTCGCGCAGAGGTGAAAAAGCACGTCGCTGGTGTCATGAACGTTCACGTGCGCGTCGACCACCACGATGATTTTAGTGAACATCATCTGCCCCATGCCCCAGAGGCCGTGCATGATTTTGTAGGCCTGATACGGGTACTGCTTGCGGATGCTGACAAAGACGAGATTGTGGAAGACGCCCTCGGCGGGCAGCGCCATGTCGACGATTTCCGGGAAGTTCATTTTGAAGACGGGCAGAAAAAGCCGCACGCTGGCCTGGCCGAGATAGAGGTCTTCCATCGGCGGCTTGCCGACGATCGTGGCCGGGTAGATGGCGTCGCGCCGGTGCGTGATGCAGGTGACATGAAACGCGGGATAGTCGTCGATGGGCGTGTAGAAGCCGGTGTGGTCGCCAAAGGGGCCTTCCGCGCGGAGCGGTTCGGTGGGGTCGATGTAGCCCTCGATGACGAAATCGGAATGGGCCGGGACTTCGAGGTCGATGGTCTCGCACTTGACCAGCGGCACCGATTTTTTGCGCAGGAAACCGGCGAGGAGAACTTCGTCGAGTCCATCGGGCATCGGCGCCGTGGCGCAGAACGGCATGACCGGATCGCCGCCGAGACAAACCGCGACCGGCATGCGCTTTCCCGTTTCGTAATAGCGTTTGCCGTGGCGCGCCGCGACCTTGTGCAACTGCCAGTGCATTCCGGTGGTGCGTCCGTCGAAGATTTGCATCCGGTACATGCCGATGTTGCGGTCGCCGGTGTCGGGGTCCTGCGTGTAGACGGTGGGCAGCGTGACGAACGGCCCACCATCCTGCGGCCAGCACTTCAGGACGGGCAGCGCGGTGAGATCGAAGTCGGGCGTCGCGCCCTGGTCGAACCGGACGATCACATCCTTGCACGGGCCGGATCGGACATGGGCGGGGCGGGCGTGGACGACGTCGATGCCCTCGCGGATCAAGGTCCACCACTCGCCGAGCGACTTGGGCGGCTTGACTTTGAGAAGAAACGCGATCTGGTCGGCGACTTCATCGACGTGATTCACTTCGAGCGCGAGCGCCATGCGCTTCTCCGAGCCAAAGGCGTTGATCAGGACGGGGAAGGCCGAGATTTTTCCCGAAGGTAGAAGTGGCTTTTCGATGAGGAGTGCCTTTCCGCCGCCGGGCGATTTCATTTCGCGATTGGCCAGGGCGGTGATTTCGAGCTCGGTGCGGACCGGTTCCTTGATGCGGACCAATTCGCCCGCTGATTCGAGTTTGTCCGCAAATTCACGCATGGAGGAAAAAGCCATTTTTAAAGTGTAGCGGCGGTCTGTGACCGTCGCACTTTAATTATGTTATTGTCCGAAGATTGCATCGCGCCGAACTCGACATAGAAATAGTCATGGCCGTGACGCGCTTCTATTTCACCGCATCCGTGGAGGAGCAGTGGCGCGAGCTGGCGGGGCCGTGGCTGCGGCAGCAGGCGCGCGCGGCGTGGAAAAATCCGAAACCGACGGTGATCCTGACGCCGAGCCGGGCCGAGAGTTTTTATCTCCGCGGCCGTCTCGTGGCCGAGGACGTGCCGTTCCTGGGCCTCCGCTTTTGGACGCCGAGCGACGCGCGCCAATTTCTGCGGGCGGAAACAACGCCCGAAATCGGAGCGGCCACGCAGGCGGAATTGCGACTGGTGGCGCGCGCCTGCGCGGAAAAACTGGCGCGCGAAACCGGTGCCAAGAACGCGACCGTGACCAGTGTCGTCCGGGAACCGGCGGCGTTCCTGCGCGCTTACGATCTTCTTCTCGGCGCGGGATGGGACCCAGCGCGGGAGGGAGCGGTTTACGGGCGCGAACTGGCTCGCGAGATGAAGCGGGCATTGGAGAAATTCCAGATCGCAACGCAAGCCGGGCTGCATCGTCATTTGCGGCGCAAGGTTTCTTCGCGAGCCGAACCCCTGATCGCGAACCTGCTCGTGGCTGGGTTTAACGCGGCGCACTGGCCGCTCTGGGACTTGCTGAAGGCCGTCGTTTTTTCCGCCGAACATGCCGTGGTTGCGCTGGCCGAGCCGCGCGTTTTCGCCGAAGAGATCGATCAACTCTGGGTCAGCTCGTGGGAGGAAGTTGCGCAAGCCGAAGCGACAAGTCCCTCGGATGCCACTGCGCCGGATGAAACGAAAACGCCTTTTTCCAGCCTGGTCGCTTCCTACGAGAAAGGCGCGCCCGGCGATGCCACCGCAGCCGACCTGACTTTTCGCGTGACGCCCGACCTGGCCTCGCAGATTCGCGCGGTGGTTTTGCAGGTGCTCGATTATCTGCAACGCGAGTCGTGCGCCCGGTTGGGAATTGTCTTTCCGGAAGCCAATGCGCTCGCGTTGGGCGTGGTGGAAGAACTGCGCCGGCTCGAGATTCCACTCGACGACGGCACCGGCGCGCTGGCTCCGGGAATTTTCGAGCGGCGTTGCTGGCGGAGCTGGCTGGCGCTTCAGGAGGAGCCGGGAGTGCAGCGGCTGATCGCGTGGGCGCGCGCCTGCGAGGCGCAGGGCGTTTCGTGCGGCCTGGAAAAATCACTTTCGGCGCGGGAGATGGCGGAGGTCGTGGAAGGCGCGCTCAGCGAAACGCTGGTCGATGATCTCGATTTTCTCGCGCGTCACCTGGAAGAGAATGCCAAAGGGAATCGGGCCGGCGTCGTGGCCGATTTTTTGCGCTCACGCATCGCGCTTCCCGAAGAAGCGACTTTTTCCGAGTTTCTCGAAAGGACGCGCCGCGCGCTGACCCTGCCCGGTTGGGAGGAACATCTCACGCGGGTGCGGATCGATCCGGCCGCCTGGCTCCGGGAAAGCGGCGAGGTGCTTTCGCGCCGCACCTTTCTCGAATGGCTGAAGGAATCGACCGATTCGCAGACCCGGACGCGCGGGGCGAACGGCAATCATTTTTATGGAAGAGTTCATCTGCTGATTTACGCGCAGATGTCCGGCCAGACGTGGAGCCATCTCATTTTGACCGGACTGAACGAAGGCGTCTGGCCGCGCGTGTTTGAAACGGGCGCGTTCGGCTCGCGGCATGAACTGGCGGCGCTCAACCTGCAGGCTCACGCGCTGAATCAGCGTGGCATGGGACAGGGCGGGCAGGGGATGGGCCACGAAACCGTCGAGGCGGATCGCGGCCATTGTCTTTTGCCGCTTGAAAAGCAGGACCTCGCCCTGCGCGATTTGTGCGCGGCGCTTGAGGGCACGAGCGACGCGGTCTGTCTCACGGCGATGACGACCGAGGGAGGGCGCAGCCTGTTGCCGTCCGATTTTTTCAACCACGCCTATCAGGCCAAAACGGGACGAGTGCTCGATGAGGAGGCGTTTCGGAGTCTGGCCAACGCGACCGAGGCCTGGGGTCAAAGCCATGCGTCTCTTTTTGCGATGGAGACATCGGCTTCATCCCTTGAGATCGCATCAACCCGGGTGGCTTACGCCGCGCGGCGCGACCCAGCGCAGCCGTTCGGGCCGTACGAGTTTGCCTACGCGCTGCCTCCCGCCCGGCCGATCCAGCTTTCGTGCAAAAAATGGGAGGATGCGTGGAATCATCCCGCGATCGTGTGGCTTGAAAAAATCGTGGGCGCGTCGCGGTGGCCGGAGGGGACGCTGAGCTGGCCGCGCGCGGTCGGCACCTGGGCCCATCACTGGCTGGCGGTGGCGTTGCGCGAGTGCCGCGAACGAAATTCGGCGAAAGACTTTCTGCCCTTGCTACTCGAGGCGGCGGACCTCGAAGTCCAGCGCGTGCAAGGCCGCGCGCGCGCCACGGGAATCGAATTGTATCCGTGGTGGGGCCAGGTCTGGGAGCAGGCGCGAAACACGGCGCTTGGCTTGGGCGAGACGCTGGCGCCGCTTTTGCCGGACAAACAATTCCTCAGTGAATTCAAGTTGCCGCAGGAAGTGATGATCGCGCTTCCGGGAACGGAGCGGGCCGATTTCGTGTTGAAAGGCCGGATCGATCTGCTTCTCGTCGAGCCAGGCGGCTTGCCGCATGACTTGGCCCAAGGCGATTTTTCCGGTTGCGCGTGCTGGGTGGTTGATTTCAAAACCGGCGCGGCGCCAAGCCTGAACGAAAAAAGAATCGGTGAGGGGAAAGGATTGCAGGCGCTCCTTTATGCGCTGGCGGTGAGGGCGCGCGGTGCCGTTTCGACGGCAATTTCGCTGCATACCGGTGATGCGCCGTTGAAGCGGCAGGTCGAGTTGGAAGATGTACTGGGAATCACGCCGCTCTTCCGTTCGCTCGACACGTTTCATCGTGAGGGCGTGTTTGGCATGCGCGCCGACGCCGACCATGCGTACGGCTACGCGCCCTCGTATCCGCTGGCGACGCGATTCGTGCCGTCGAACATCCTCGAAGAGAAATGGGCGCTCGTACACGGGGCCGCGCCGGTGGCGGGAGAGGAGGGCGAATGAGCGCCTTGATCGACCAGGCGGAGCGCGACCGCTTCGTCACCGAACATGGAAAAAATATTTCCGTGATCGCGCCAGCGGGTGTCGGCAAGACAACTTCCATCGTCGCGCGCATCGAGCACCTGGCGCAACTGCCCGAGGCGGAGGCCGTCGACCGCCTGTCGCGGCTGATCGTCGTGACCTACTCGGTGCGGGCGGCGCAGCAGATGCAGCAGAAGGCGCGCGTGGCGATTCGCGGCGCGAAGGTTTCGACGCGGGTCCAGCGCGCGTTCCAGCAGACTTTTTTCGGCACGATCCACAGTTACTGCGTGCATCTGCTTGGCCGGTTCGGGCATTACCTCGGACTCCCTTCCTCGGTGACGCTGCTCCAGGCCGACGACGAGC
>Ga0181537_10001751_pt1 | contig 19635 bp, 14 predicted proteins | sample PEATcosm2014_Bin_39_FD_119765 | JGI IMG/M metagenome (GOLD analysis project Ga0181537, IMG submission 119765) | Peatland microbial communities from MTU Mesocosm Facility, Houghton, MI, USA - PEATcosm2014_Bin23_10_metaG | ecosystem: Environmental > Terrestrial > Soil > Wetlands > Peat | place... | reverse complement strand
GTCGAGAGCATTTTGGGAGTCGATGACGCTTTGTTCGGTGGCATCGAAGAATGCCTGCGCCTGCTCGACGTCGCTGCGCGGGCCGACTCCGGTTTTCTGGCGCGTTCTGGCTTGATTCAGCAAAGTGCCGAAGGCATCGCGCTCGGCGCGATTGGTGGCGAGCTGATCGGCGGCGGAGAGGATGGCGAAGTACGCCTGGGCGACCCGCAGCAGGAGATTCTGCTGTGCGCTGCGGAAGCTCGCCTCTGCGGCGGCGGCTTGGAAATTCGCCTCCTTGAGCTGGCTGAATGCCTGGAAGCTCCACAACGTCTGCGACATGTTGATCCCGAGGCCATGCGCCGTGCCGTAACAGTGCTGCACGCCGGCGGCGGCGCCGAGTGCGCAGTCGGCCGCTTCACTGCCGAGGGACGGACCGCTCTGAAAGCCCGCCCGCTCGCGGGTCACGGAAGCGTCGGCCGATATCTGCGGAAGCCACTGGCCGAGGGCCTGCGGCCGAGCCTCGATCGCCGCATCGCGCGCGAACCCGGCGGCCTGCAGCGTGGCATCGCGCGTCAGCGCGAGCTCATAGAATGTCCGCAAATCGTTGGCGTTGACGGCTCTCACCGTCAAAGTGACCACCAACAGCGTCAACGCGTAACGGCCCATGCGCTTGAGTGGAGCAAGCGGCGTGCCAGGCCGGTTTGTTTGTAAGTTGTTGTTTCTAATCAGGGCGGCGAGATCCCTCGCAGTTGCCTCTGTCCGCGGACAGTGTCCGCGGACAGCAGCGGACACTAGCGGGTAAGATCTCGCTGATGGAGCTGTCCGCGTTCATCGACCGTTGGCGCCCGAGCACGCTGCGTGCGACTGCCGGCACGATCGCCCCCGGGGTCGCGTCCACCTTGATCGTTGCGCTGGCGGCAACCTACTTGTCGGATCACTACCATGCGCCGCCGGTCATATTTGCGCTGCTGCTCGGTATGGCCTTGAATCAGTTGTCCGCGGAAGCGCGTTACGCGCCCGGCATCAATGTCTCCGCACGCACGCTGCTGCGCATCAGCGTGGCGCTGCTGGGGCTGCGCATCACCTTCGCTCAAATCGGCGAACTGGGCTGGTCGACCGCGGCCATGGTGATTGTGACGGTTCCCCTGACGATCGGGTTTGGTTGGGTCGCGGCGAGAAGCATCAAGCTCGACGGCCGCTACGGCGTGCTTTCCGGTGGCGCTGTCGGCATTTGCGGCGCGTCCGCGGCAATGGCGATTGCAGTTGCATGGCCCCGCAAGGACTCAGAGCGGGATACCGTGGTGGTGATCGCTTGCATTACCACCTACAGCACGATTGCCATGGTGCTTTATCCCGCCCTGCTCGCCCATCTTCATCTGGATGCGGTGCAGACCGGGCGCTTCCTGGGCGGCTCGATCCACGATGTGGCGCAAGTCGTGGCGGCCGGCTACGCCTCCTCGCCGCAGGCCGGCGATGCGGCAACCATCGTCAAGCTCATGCGGGTCGCCATGCTGCTGCCGGTGGTCTTGATCATCACGGTCGCCGCCGCGCGTGGTGCCGATCGAAGCCAACCCAGCGAGAGGAAGGTCGCACTGCTGCCGGGCTTTCTGATCGCTTTCGTGGTGCTGGCTGCATTGAACGGATTTGCGCTCGTCGCAAAGCCGCTTGCGTCGGTGCTCACCGAGGCGTCGAAATGGCTGCTGGTCATTTCGGTGGCTGCTTTGGGCATGAAGACGTCGCTGCGCGAAATGATGGCGGTCGGCACGACGGCGATCGCCCTCATCGCGGCCGAGACGATTTTCCTGGGGCTGATGGTACTTTGCTGGATATTGTTGTCCGGCGCCGGCCGCTAGAGACGAGCATCGACCACGACGCGGCCGCGAATTTGTCCGTCGAGCAACTGCGATGCGCCGGCAATGGCTTGCGAGAGGCCGATTTCCCGTGTGAGCAGATCGAGCTTCTCGATATCGAGGTCCTGGCTCAAACGCCGCCATGCCTCGAGCCGATCCTGCCGCGGACACATCACGCTATCGATCCCGACGAGCGTGACGCCGCGCAAAATGAATGGCGCCACCGTCGCCGGAAAGTCGAGGCCTCCGGCGAGACCGCACGCCGTGACGACCCCGCGATAGCGCATCGAGGCGCAGACGTTCGCCAAGGTATGGCTGCCCACGACGTCGATCGCACCCGCCCAGCGTTCCTTGCCAAGCGGTTTGCCGGGATTTGCGAACAACGCCCGGTCCAACACCTCCGTGGCGCCCAGGCGCTTCAGGAACTCCGCTTCCGCCGGGCGGCCGGTGACGGCGGCCACGCGAAATCCGAGCTGTGCCAGCACGGCTACGGCGACGCTGCCGACGCCGCCGGCGGCTCCGGTCACCAGAATCTCGCCGCTGGCGGGTGCCACCCCTTGCCGCTCGAGAGCCATGACGCACAGCATCGCCGTATACCCTGCGGTTCCGATGGCCATCGCTTGGCGCGCCGTAAATGCCGGTGGCAGAGGAATGAGCCACTCGTGCTTCACCCGGGCGAGCTGCGCGAGGCCACCCCAGTGGTGTTCGCCGACACCCCAGCCGTTGAGCAGTACGCGCTCGCCGACGCGGCACGAGGGATCGTCGGATTCTTCGACGCAGCCTGCGAAATCGATTCCCGGTACCATTGGGAACTGCCGGACCACCGGTCCCTTGCCCGTGATCGCCAGCGCATCCTTGTAATTGAGCGTGGAATACTCGACGCGCACCGTGACATCGCCCGCCGGCAATCGGTCCTCGTCGAGAGCGGTATAGGCTGCGCGATAAGGGCGCTCATCGCGCTCGATCAAAACTGCCTGAAACATGCTATCCCTCTGCCCGTCGGTCATTCAAATAAGGGTTCCACGCGATGCGAGTATACCCAGCCGGTCACAGTTGCCGGCGCCAACTTTGAGGTAAAGTTCGGCCTCTATGAAACCTAAACGCCACCGGCGAGTGCTTGCCATCGACGTCGGCGGGAGCCACGTAAAGGCGCGCGTTTTCGGCCGCCGCGAGCTGCGCCAGTTCGAATCCGGCCCGGACATGACGCCACGCAAGATGGTGGATCGACTGCACCAACTGACGGGCGATTGGAGCTACGATGCGGTGTCCATCGGCTACCCCGGCATGGTGCTTCACGGCAGAATCGTCGCGGAGCCGCACAACCTCGGAAAGGGGTGGGTCGGCTTTGACTTCCACAAGGCGTTCGGCCGTCCGACGCGCATCCTCAACGACGCCGCGATGCAGGCGGTGGGTAGCTACGAGGGCGGCCGAATGCTGTTTCTCGGCCTGGGGACGGGTCTAGGATGCGCCATGATACTCGACGGCGTCGTTGCGCCGATGGAACTCGCGCATCTTCCCTTCAAGAAGGGCCGCAGCTTCGAGGACTATGTCGGTGAACGCGGCCTGAAGCGCTTGGGGGTAAAAAAATGGCGCCGCAGCGTCGACGCGGTCGTCACGTTACTTTGCAATCTGCTCGAAGCCGACTACGTCGTCATCGGCGGCGGCAATGCACGCAAGCTCAAGCGGCTGCCGAAAAACGCGCGCTTGGGCAGCAACGATTTCGCCTTTCTGGGTGGCTTTCGCATCTGGCATCATGCCGCCGATCCCGCAGCAAAGGGTTCGCGGCGAGGCATTTCCCTGCCTTGAGCGTCCGCGACTCTTTGATGCTTTCAGCGGTTAGTGGATAATATTGGGATGAAGTTTAGGCTGAAGGCGTTGGGCCTTCATTTGGCCGCGAGCGCGGCGGTACTCACGATCATATTCGGCAGTCTGTATATCGGCTGGTATCGCTGGCCGGGGTGGTATCTCGCCGACGTCTCCCAGGTCGTGTTGGTGATGACCGGCGTCGATCTAATCGTCGGCCCCCTGCTCACTTTCGTCATCGCCGCCTCGAACAAAGCGCGGCGCGTGCTTGCTCGCGATATCGCGGTCATCGTCGCTGTGCAACTGGTCGCCTTGGCTTACGGTGCGATGTCGATTTGGAATGGCCGGCCGCTGTACTACGCGTTTTCGGAAAACGTCCTGCAGATCGTGCAGGCCTACGACATCAATTCCGTGGAGTGGGCGCTCGCCTCCCGACAGAAGCCGCAATTTGCGCCGCATTGGTACAGCCTGCCGCGCTGGATTTGGGCGCCGCTGCCGCAGGACCCGAAGGAGCGTGAGCGCATATTCAACTCCGCCATCGGCGGCGGCGACGATGTGACATCGATGCCGCGCTATTTCAATTCCTGGGCGGCGGGATTGCCTGGGCTCAAATCCCAGCTGAAAAAAGTGGACGATGTCGGATACTTCATGCCCAAGGACAAGAAGCTGCTGAGGCAGCGCATGCGCGATGCGGGTTTCGACCCGGACCAATTGAATGCAATTCCGCTCACCGGACGAGGCCGCCCCCTGCTTGCTGTGTTCGATCCAGTCGGCGTCAAGCTCGTGGCCATATTCAAGGCAAAATAAACGATCAATAGCGCCAACTGGTCAGATCCGCTCCGGCAGGGGCCGAAGCGGCGATGCGTTCGAGAATGACGGGCAGATACTGGAAATCGTAATGCAGGCGCGAATAGGCGTTGGCGAGCTTGGGATCGCCGTTCCAACAATGCTCGGCACGGTCGCCGTACGCCACCGTGCCTTCGAACGCCGGCTGCAGGGACTCGAGCCGCTCCTGTGCGAAGTACACTGAATCGGTCAGATAATAGGTGTCACCCGTGCCGACGTAAATGTGGATCTTGCCTCTGAGCTTGGGCGCCAACGTTCCCCAGTCGCGCGCAATGATATGCGATAGATCAAAATGCTCGCGCCAATACTCCGCCACGGTCTTGTCGATATTGCCGCTCACTTTGTCGAAAATCGCTTTCGGATAACCGTCCTCGCCCACCGGCCCGAACACCGCCTGCCAGATGTCGTACTGCCCGCCCGAGCGGCTGCGGTCGCCTTGCGCCAGTTCCATATAGTTGGCATCGCGCTGAGTCGCGAACACCTCGCCCAAGTAGTTGCGAATCGCGGGACGCTCTACCGAGCTTGCCTCGCCCTTGATCGCGTAAGCATTGGCATCCTCGTATAGATTGATCAGCGTGTACGCCCGGAAATCGATGGGGTCGGGGCACGCTGCGAACGCGCCGTTGTACATGTCGGGATAGAACACCTGGGTGGCCAGAGCCTCCCATCCGCCCGTGGATCCGCCGTAGGTAAAGCGCGCCCACCCGGCACCGATACCCCGGAAGCGCCGCTCCACCTCCGGGATCAACTCCTGGTTGATGGCGTCGCCGTAGGGGCCGAGGTTGGCCGAATTGACCGCGTAGCTATCGTCGTAGTAGGGATTTGCATGCTCTATTTCGATCACCAGAAAGCGCGGAAAGTCCGGCCCAATCCACTTCTGGTAGAACTTGTAAGCCTCCTCCTGTTGGATACGGTTATATCCGGCGATATGGAAGCGTTTCGAGTACTCGGGCTTGAGGTTGGGATCCGGCGGTGTCGTGCGAAATTCCGAAATATCGTCGGGGTAGTGTCCGTGAAACACCATCAGCGGATAGCGCGCCTGCGGATGCGAGTCGAAGCCCTTGGGCAGCAACACATGCGCACCGATGAACACATCGCGTCCCCAGAACCGCGATAGCAATTCGCTGCGGATGCGGATGTGACGCACGAACTCGCTGTCCACCTTGCGCGGAATCGCGTCGATCTCCTGATCGAGCGCCAGTGCCGTTCTCTGCGGATGATCCGGATCGAGATGCACTCGCATGGGAGTCGAATACAGATTGCCCGGCTTGAGCGCCCATTGCTGCCCTTCTCCTTTGTCAGGCGGCAGCTTTAACGTGCGGCCATCCGGCATGCGGTAGGTTTCGTAGCGGTTCAGGACCGCCTGCACCAGGTAGTCGCCCGCGGGAACGAGCGAGAGGCGCTTCGCCGGCCAGCCGAAGGCTTTGTCATCCACTACGACCGCGGCCCCCGGAGCGAGGCCCTCGACGTTCTGGCCGAAAATATAGGGGCTTTCCAATGGTTCGTCGGGACTCACGTGAGAACGCGGCTCGCGGCTCAAGTCCGGGCTGATAAGCAGGATCACCCTGCCGTCGAGCGGCGTAGCGCTGCGTGCCGCGGGAAAGCTCACCGCAAACGAATTTCCTCGATCAGCCACCTTGGCGCCGGCGGGGTTGAGCGCTGCGCCAATCATGAACGCAGCCGCCGTCGCTGCGAATCGCATCCCCTTTGTCTTCATTCCGCACCTGCCGCCTGGAGTAAGGCTGCAGACGCTGGCTGAATCGCCCTGATCAGTCAAGTTCTCGAGACGGCCAAGTTCTCGAGACGGCTACTTCTGTCCGCTGACGACCAACGCCGCCGAATCCTGAGTCCAATGCACCGGCACCGGCTCTAAGTCGAGTTCCTCACGTAAATGATGGCTGCGGAAGAACTCTTGCTCGCCGCCGCCGAGGTGCTGCTGCTGAGCATCTAATCGATCACCACAGACCCATCGAAGCCATTCGCGCCAATGCTGCCCCCCGATCCGGCGCCCCCGACTGAGGCAACGCCGTACAGACTATCGGTGGGGCCAACGCTGCCGCCGCCGCCGCCGCCACCGCCGCCGTAGGGGCCATTATTGCCGTACCCTCCATAGCCGTACCCTCCATTGCCGCCGCCTCCACCACCGCCGTAGCCGCCCCCGCCACCTCCACCGCCATCGCCGCCGCCCCCGTTTCCGCCGGTGCCAATAGTGTCGCTGATGCCCGCGCCGCCGGGATTGCCGCCGCCGCCGCCGCCCTGACCGCCGCTGCCGCTACCGGCGGTGATGATATCGATGAATGAAGAGCCGGCGATACTCCCGCAGCAGCCGCTTCCAGCGCTGCCGCCGCCGCCATTGCCGCCGCCGCCGCCGCCGCCGGCTCCTGCGGTCGCACCGCCTGCGCTGCCACCATTGCCGCCGGGCCCGCCTCCGCCCTCCATCCAGTAAAAGAACGAGCCGCCGCCGCCTCCGCCCCCACCCGCAATGACGAAGAAGCTCGCTCCATCACTCACATTGCTGAGGCCACCACCACCGCCAGACGGACCGCCGCTACCGCCGCCACCAACATAGATGCTCAACGAGTCGCCGGCTTGCACTGACACTGTCGAGGTCACGACGGCACCGTTACCGCCTATGCCATCTGTTTGGCCGAGGCCGCTACCGCCACCGCCACCGGTCGCCTGAATCCGGATGGATGTCACGCCTGGCGGTACCGTCAACGTATAGGGCCCGCCGGCGGTGGTGAACACGTAATTGGTGCAGGAGATCTGAACCGAGGCGGTGTTGTTGGAGGCCGGCATGGTGCCGCTCGCGCTCGCGATCCCACAGAGCTGCCCGATGGGCTGCGTGATCACCGTGACATCATACGTGCTGCCATACGCGACCCCGTTGGGCAGAGTGAACATCGAGGCCCCCGATGCAACATTCGTGACGTTGCCGCTGCCACTTGCGAGGATCAGTCCGGAGGTGGTTAGTCCGCTGATGTTGCCGCCCAGCGTGTAGGCGTTGGCCGAACAGGTAACGGCTATCGATACGGCACCGGCCGGCATGGTCCCGGTGCCGTTATTGCCGGGCGAGCAGGTCAGTCCGGCGGGCTGCGTGCGCACCGTCAATGCGTACTGGGTTCCGAAGGCCACATGAGTGGGCATTGTGAACGTCTGCGAGCCGGAACTCACGGTCACGGTGTCAGTGGTGTCCGTGAGTACGACGGAGCCGGCGATGAGACCGGTGATGCTGCCACCGAGCGAGAACGACTGCGGTGAGCACACGAGAGCCGTGTTCGCGACATCGTGCGCCGGCATGGTGCTGGAGCTGGCAGCGGCATTGCCGCCGCTGCTGAAACTGCACATCAATCCGACGGGTTGCGAGGCGACTGTCAGCGCGTAAGCGCTGCCGAAGGCAACCGGGTCGGGGAGAGTGAAGCTGGTCGAATTGACAGTCACCGCCGCTGAGATGTAACCGTTGGCGATGACCAGGCCCGAGGTTTCGAGGCCCGAAATCGTGCCGCCCAAGCGAAACGGCTGATCAGTACAGGCGACCATCACGGCGGCCACGTTGCTCGAGGCCACGGTCCCGATGCCATGCGTCACAGCACAGGCCAGTCCGGTCGGTTGGCTGTACACCGTCACGGCGTAGCTGCCGCCGCTTGCCGTCAGCAGTGGCAGAGTGAATGCGGCGGCATTCGCGGCCACGACCACCGCATCGCTGCCGTTGGCGAGCACCAGGCCGGACGTGGTCAAGCCTGAAATGCTGCCACCCACGGTGAAGGTCTTCTCGGAACATACGGCCACGACGTTGGCCACATTGGCCGTGCCCATCGTGCCAGCGGTATTGGACATCGAGCAGGTCTGGCCCGCAGGCTGTGTTTTCACCGTCACTGCGTAGCTCGAACCGGAAGGGATCGGCGTCGGCATCGTGAAGCTTGTGGCACTGCTGCCCAGCGTTACTGTGTCGCTACCATTCGCCAACACCAATCCGGAAGTGGTCAAACCGACAACGCTACCGCCGACTGTAAACCTCTGGTTGGCTACCGAGGAGGCGGAAGTGGCCGAATCGCTGCTCGAGCATCCGGGGATGAATACGGCGCCCACAAGGGTCAATAGAGTTGCCGCGACCAGCGACGGTCGGCAGATGCTGATGAGGCGCATACGTGGAAATCCTTATCGAAGGCGGGTAATTCGTAAAATCGTTCTGCCGCTACGGTATACGCCGATATTCAAACGGGCGTGTGCGCTGCTTCCCAGAACTAGCGCAAATGGGTTCAGGCCACGCGCGCCAATGCGCTCAATTGTTGAATTGGGAGCATTCACCGCGTGTTGAAATGACTTGGCGTACGGAGACCGATACAGACGCGCAATTTAGCGCCCGGCATCGGGATTGGCCGGCGGCGTTTGCTACACTGACGAGGTGGCATCTATTTTTGGCAAGTTGCTGAAACGCGGGGCGATCCCAGCTTCTCGTGCGGGTCAATTTGCCGCGATTTGCCAGGACGCTGCAGAGGCCGACACCGCCGGGGACTACGAGCGCGCCCTATCGCTGTACGAACGCGCGCTGACGCTCGACCCGTCGCACGCCGAGGCCTACTACAAGCGTGGCAATTGCTTGAAGAATCTCGGCCGGCTCGAGGCGGCGATTGCCAGCTTCAACCAGGCCATCGGGCATCGAGCTCATTATCCTTACGCGTACTGCAATCGCGGCGTCGTACAACAGGCGCTCGGTCTCACGACCGAGGCGCTCATGAGCTACGATCGCTCGATCGCACTCGATCCTGCGGAGGCCATGGCCCATTATAACCGCGCATTGTTGCTGCAAGAGTGCTCTCGACGGGAGGAGGCTCTTGAAAGTTACGACCGAGCCATTGCGATCAATCCCGAGTACGCCGACGCGCAATTCAACCGCTCGCTCGCTGCGCTGTTTCGAGGCGAATTCGAGCGTGGCTGGCGCGGCTACGAATGGCGTTGGAAGAATGCAAGCCGGCTGGGGATCGGGGAGCTCAGACAATTCACCCAGCCTCTTTGGCTTGGTGTCGAACCGGTCGCGGGCAAGCGCGTGCTGCTTCACAGCGAAGCGGGATTGGGCGACACGATTCAATTTTGCCGCTACGCTCCCGCTCTTGCGGCGATGGGAGCGACTGTGTACCTCGAAGTCCAGCCACATCTGCTTGGTCTGCTCTCGAGTCTGGCAGGTGTCTCGCAACTGATGGCGTCAGGGAGCGCCCTGCCCCCGTTCGACTATCACTGCCCTTTGATGAGCCTGCCGCTCGCGTTCAAGACAACTCTGGAAACGATTCCTTCTGCACGGAGTTACTTGCGGTCCACTGCGCAGGACGTCGCGCAGTGGCGCGCGCGGCTGCCTCAGCACGGCCGCCCACGGGTAGGACTCGCTTGGAGCGGCAACTCGAAAAATTTGATCGACGGGCGGCGCAGCATCCGGCTCGCCGACTGGATCGCGCATCTGCCTGAGGAGTTCGATTTTTTTTGTTTGCAAAAAGACGTGCGCGAAGAAGATCAACGAACACTCGATTCGAATCCCAGGATCGTTGGTTTTGACGATGAACCGGATTTCATAAACACCGCTGCATTGTGCGAATGCATGGACATCGTGATCAGCGTCGATACCAGCGTGGCGCACTTGAGCGCAGCCCTGGGCAGACCCACATGGATACTGCTGCCTTTCATCCCGGACTGGCGCTGGATGGCGGAGCGCGACGACAGCCCCTGGTATCCGTCCGCCAAACTTTATCGGCAAACCACTGTCGGCGACTGGGACGAAGTGCTCGCGCGGGTCGCGGGCGATTTGCGCCGGGAATTGTCCGGCGGTTAACCCGAAAGTTCGCCGGCTATCGGCGTCCGGCTGTTGCGATTGCGTCGGTCAAGCAACGTTCCAGGGCACGAATCGGCTCCGAGTCTCTAAACAGGATCTTGCGCTCGCTGATAAGTTTGAGCTCGAGCTGTTTGCGTCTCGGCAGGTCCGCTGCAAGCCCAATCGCCATCTCGACGAAGCGTTCATCGGTCGTCGCCACCAGTTCGGAAATGCCCATTCTTCTCATGAGCCCGCTCGCCAGACGACCGCGCATAAACCGGCCCTCAATGGTCAACATCGGAAGCCCACATTCGATTGCCTGCAGCGCGGTGTTGAAGCCGGAGAAATTGAAAGTGTCCAGCATCAGCGCGGATCGCTGCATGAGTCCAAAGAATCGAGGCCGCGCCAGGTTGTCGAGCACGCTCACGCGCGCATCGAAATCGGCCCGCTCCCTTTTGAATGCGGTGCGCAATCGATCTTCCAGCAGTGTGCTCATCGCGCCGCGAGGTCCTCTGAAGAACACCAAACGGCCGCCCTTTTTTGCCGGCAAGCCTTTGGCGATTCGGGCCCAAATCCGATCGTGAGCGGGGGAATACTTGTAGGGGGTCCCCGGACACAAAAGCAAAGGTTCGTCGCCCGGCAGCCCAAGAGAGCGCACGTTGGGATCGAGGACGGAAATGCTGAACGGCTCGACGTAGACTCCGATGTTGGGCAGACATACCAGTCGCTCGCTATAATTTTCTTGCGCGTTCGGCGGCTCAAACACTTCGGCGGACAGATACAGGTCCATCGTCGGCAGCCCCGTTGTTTCCGCATGACCCCAACTCGCGGCCTGCACGGGAGCCAGGCGCAGCGAGGCAAGTTGCGTCGTCAACGGATCCATCCCGATCTCTGGGTAGATCAGCGCATCCAGGTTTGCGTCCTTGATCGCCCGCACCCACTCTTGCAGATTCTCAGGCCGATCTTCGAAATGGGCAACCTCCCGCCTCGCGTCTTCTGTCTCCTCGTCGCTGGCGCTGCCCAATCTGAACAGGATCAATTCGAATCTTGCCTTATCCAGATTGTGTACCCAACCCTTGGAGATCGCGTTCCACACCGAATGGTCGCGTATGTGGGCCGAAGCGATACCAATGCGCATCTTGCGGTCGGGGGCGGTTTTTGCTCCCGTGCTGCGCTTGCTGTGCGCGGTGCCGCCGCCCGGCATCGATTTCATCCACTCCGCGCACAATTCACCATAGCGGCTGAGGAGATCCCGGTTGTTGAACGGCTGATAGGCCAGAAAAAAAGGCTGTCTCGCTCCAACCGCCGCGTAGAGTTTGACGTCGGGAACCCCTTGAAACCACGTCTTCAGCTCTGCGAGGGATTGGGCAAATGCCTTCCGGGAAGTCTCGATTTCGGTCTCGCTGTCGTATATCGGCTTGATCCAAGCCATCGCAAGAACCCAGCGGGCAGTCGGATCATTCTCGTCGAGTTCGACAGCTCTACGAAGTTGCCTGGCGGCCTCGTCATTGAGCCCGCCATCCAACAGCGCGTTCGCGAATGCGCAAAGCGTTTGCGTCGACGGGTTCGGCAGCGCGACCGCTCTTCTGTACGTCGCGATGGCGGCATCTGTCTCGCCGAGTTCGAATTGCGCGGCCGCCAACGCCGCAACAGCGTTTTGCGAGTCAGATTTCAGCGCGACCGCTTCTTCGGCACACTCCAGTGCGCGTTCGTGCTCGCCGATGGCATTGAGCGCGACCGACAAGTTACCCCATCCATCGGCATCGTCGGGTGCGGCCTGGGCGGCTGCCTCGAATAATTTCGCCGCCCCCCGGGGATCGCCGGTCTTTAGAAGGCACGCGCCCAACAAATTGCATACGGCCGCCGAACCGGGGTTCGCGGCATGGGCCCTCTTCAACGGGCTTACCGCGTCGCGAAAGCGGCCCATTTGGTGCAGTACCGTACCGAGATTCGCAAGTGCGTCGGCAGACCCGGGCTGCAATTTGAGAGCGCGGTCAAAGCATTGGCGCGCGGCCTCCAATTCGCCGTTGCGCAAATTCGCCGTGCCCAGATTATTGAGCGCAGCCGGATCATTTGGATTGATCTTTAGAGCGGAGCTGATGAGCTGGCGCGCCTCCGCGAGCCGGCCCTCTTGAAGCGCGATGACACCGAGAAGATGCGTCGCGTCGAAATGGCGCGGCATCTGCGTTCGTATCTGCTCGTATAATTTCGCGGCCTCGGACAAGCGGCCGGCTTGGTGCAGGCTGACTGCTTGCGGCAACAGAGGGTGTACCGACGGCGAATGGTGCGGTGTTTTACGATTCATCGTCGTCGAGCAAGAATCCGTTCAATCCGGTTTTTTTCCCGAAGCAGCCTGAATTCGTGTGATCAAATCGAAGGAGAACGCTTTGACAAACGGTTCCGGGTACCCATGCGCAGTCATTGCTTCGCGGACCCTCGCGGTCAGGCGCGCCTTCTTATAGATGTTCAAGCGGGTGTTCTTCGTGAACTCCTTGGTTCGACGCGATATGCGCTCATTGAGCTTTTCCACGCGCTCATCGATATTCTTGATTTTCCGGTCGACGCTCGTCGGCAGAGCTCGTTTGACCTCGCCGACTATCCAATCGGCAAATTCATCGACTTCGGCCGTATCGAGGAAGCGTCCAAACATGGCGTGAAAACCTCAAGATTCTCGGTAATTCTATCGGTTGCGACAAAAGCCCAGTCTATAGCATTTGGACCTCAGGATATGGCGCCGCATTCTGGCCTCCATCTTGGCGGTCGGCCGTCTGTACGCCTTCCGGCCGCTCGGCATTTGCCCCGCAATTATAAGCGAAGGCTCAGTTTTGCTGCTGGGAATCCTTTCTATCGGTATCTGTCGCTTGCCGAACACTGGGCGCCCGGACTCTGGTATTGGGTCGCCGTCATGCCTCACCGCGGACAAGGCTTCGCCGACAATGGCCGGAAGCTAATTCCTAAAAAGACATTCGGTCGCAAGCCCCGCGTTTTCGCGCCATTGCACATAGTATTTGTGCACGTGAGCGAGCCGCCTGGCCGAAGCGATACCTTCCGAATGCAGCACGCGGTAGCAATAGATGCGGTGGATTCCGATCTCCAAATAATTGACCCATTCGAGCTCCCGATAGTTGACGACGCCCGCGGGCAGCGGTACGCCCAATGACGCCGAAGGCGCGGGGTGAAGATCGAAATCTCGCAACGCCGTCAAGTCCTTCATGTGATTTTTACCCATCGCATAGACTTGGCGAAAGCTCATCGCGTCGACTTCGGAGATCACGATTCTGCGGCAGCGCTCCACCTGAGAGCACGCCTTGCCGCCAAGCCGCAACGAACTAATGTAGTGGTGCGCCCCGATCGGACCGTGCAGGTCGGTCGGAAAGAGGTTCATACCGTGCTGGTCTCCAAGCGAGACCAGGCAGATCAAGCGCGGCACCGAGTACGCGATCCTGACTTGCTCGTACAGGTTTCCCTGTAAATCGATGTTGTCGACGCCCTTGTTCTTCCTGGCCTCCAACCAATTGTTGGTGGCCCTGCGCACGCGGTTCAGGAAGCGATGTTCGCCATGCGTACCTTCGTAGAACGCGAGCGTCAAGTCATCGACGCGGTGATCGCGAATTCGCCGTAGCGCAAGTCTCGCCACGCTGTCTCGGCTCGTGGGAAAGTCCTCCCAGCGGGTGTCCAGCGCGAAATCGCCGTTCGCAAAACTCAAACAGAGTTCCGGTTCGATTGCCGACGGGCCCGCGCCGTCGGCAACCGGCAGCACAATGAGCACCGGTTTATAGCCGACCAACGCATGGAGCGAGGTGACGTCGCGCGCTGCGGAGGAGTCATGGGCGGTCGCGTAGACGTTCAGCGGATTTCTTAGGCCCTCGAGCGGCAGGCAAACGTACTCCTGCGGGAACGCGATCCCCGTCAGTAGTTTTCGCAGTCGCGGGTTCATCATTCTGCTCCGCCGGCGTGCCCTGCCGAACCTAGCGGATATTCATGGATGCTCCCGACCAATACAAGGGTCATGTGCGCGTCAACGACGCGCCATCGACACATATAGGCCATCGGGTTAAAGTCCCCTGGCGTGGTCTTGCGGACGGAGCCGTTATGATGGTCTACATTGTCAGTGCGACCCGGCGGCCGCCGGCCGAATTTCAAAGCCACACCGCGCTCGGCAAGTCGCTCGCACGCATCGCGCATGACCCGCGATTGGTTGTCCGGTGCGCCACGTCGAACGCCCGCGGGTTACCGCTCGTCTACAATGAAATGATGGATGGAATTCCGGATCAAAGCATAATCGTTTTCATGCATGACGATATTTGGATCGATGACTACTTCATGATTCAACGTGTCGTCGAGGGTCTCGAGCAGTTCGATGTCATAGGCCTTGCAGGAAACCGGCGCCGAATTGCGGGCCAGCCGGCCTGGCATTTCGCGAACATGCAGTTCGACTGGGACGAGCCACAATATCTCTCAGGGCTGATAGCGCACGGCGCCCATGCGGGTGGAGAGGTGAGCCACTACGGCGCCGTGCCCGCCGCCTGCGAACTTCTTGACGGAGTATTTCTCGCTGCAAAGAAGGACACGTTGAAGCAGCACGACGTTCGTTTCGACCCGCGCTTCGACTTCCACTTTTATGATCTGGACTTTTGCCGAACGTGCAGACAAAAAGGACTGCGATTGGGAACCTGGCCGATCTGCATCACACATCAAGGAACGAGCGTTTTTGGCACGCCGGAATGGGGAAGGAATCACCGGGCCTATCTTGCCAAGTGGGCCGACTGACGCGACGCCTGAAGCCAAAGGAACGCCGGTCGGCCGCAGCTGCTCGGCGCACCCTAAGGATCGCCGAACTCGAAATGCGGTGTCTCGGGCGGAAGAAGGTCACGCAGAAATTCCGGTCCGAAACGCCTGCCGTGGCGATACTCCGTAAGGAGGTTGTCGTCAGTGATGATTTCGGCATGGTTGGTGCGCCGGGCCAGGAATTCCTCAACCGGCTCCAGTCGCGCAGTCGCCAGCATCGCTGCGACGCCGGTAGGCGGTGCATCTGCAATGAGAAACGGCGTTCCGTTTGGCCTGCGGATCTTGCTCAAGCGCGCCATGTCAGGCACCAGATCGTGATCCGACGCGTACGCGAAATTTCGATAACGGTAGGCACGGTCGAACACGGTTCGCACGGTGGCGAGCACGTCGAAGGAACCGGTGCTGTTGAGGATTGCTATTCCGCCGGGATTGAGGTGCCGCTTGACTTCGGACAAATACTCGCGCGACAGCAAGTTGCCGCTGTACGCGCGCCAATAATACGTCGTATTCTGCACGAAGAAGTCGAATCGGCTGTTCGGATTGCGCCTGAGCCAGCGGCGGCCGTCGTCGAAGTGGATATGAACTCGCGGATCCTTCAGTACCAGGGATAGCTGCGGATACGCCCGCGTCAATTCAAGGTAACCGGGATTCAGTTCGATCACGTCGATTCGCTCGACGCTGGGAAATCCCAGCATGGCCCTCACCCAGGCGCCGGCCGACAACCCCACGAACAGTACTTGTTTCGGTTCGGGATCGAGCAGAGCCAGCATGTAGAGCCGCTCGAGACCATTGGGATTGGTATCGCCGTTCACAGTGGCGATACCGTCATAAACATTTCCGCCGAAAACCAGGTCGCCTTGCGAAGTCGTTGCGGTGTGGATCACGCCATGCCGATTGGCGATGAAATGCGACATCGACTGAACGCCGCCCGCGGCGAATGACGCGAGTGACCCCGGACCCGGTAAAATCATTCTGTATGCGATCGCGCTGGATATCGCCGAAGTCGCCAGAGTCACCAATATGATTTGCCGCTTCATGCTTTTCAGCGCGCAAAACATGGAAGCGAGCAGGCAACACGCCGCGACGACCCCGAAACACTCGTCGACGCTCAAGTAGTCGAATGCCAGGAAACCTGTGACGATCGGACCGAGCGTAGCGCCGAGAATATTGCCGAAATAGATTCGAGAGACTGATCTCCCGACAAGGGGTTGCTGCGCACAAGCACCCAGATGATGTACCACTGGGAACAGCGAACTCTTGAGAGCTGCGGTGAACGCCATCACCAGAGCCGGTGCGATGAGATTCGATTCGTCGGGCGAAATGAGATTGCCGATGCACCACGGAGAGAGCACATCGGTCAGCGCGGACGCGCTCAGCAATAGCGCCCCCGCGAAGTAAAGATCCTTGACATGGGCGCACAGGCGTTTGCCGAAAGCCGCGCCAAGTGCGATCCCGCCCAGAAAACACAGCAGCACAAATGAAAAGGCCGGCGGTAAGGACTGGTAGCGAAAGCCGATCACGCGAACCCAGATGATCTCTTCGCTTAAGCTGAGAAATCCGATGCTGAACGACAGCCACCAGGGAAAACTAAACACTCGCTCGCCGCAGACCCAACCATACCGTCGCACCCACCCCCGCATTGAGTGCGGCCGCGAAGTAGATGGTCGAGGCAAGACCGAAGTAATACAGCGCCAGGAAACCTGTGAGACCGGCGCCGAATGCCGCACCCAATGTGTTGGCGAAGTACAGCGCGCCGACGGACATTCCCAGGTTGCGGTAGACCCGAACCACGTGGGCCACCAAAACCGGCAGAGTCGCTCCCATGAGCGTCGTCGGTATCAACAGCAATAGGAAATTCGCCACACCAGTGCCGGCGCGCGAACTGTTGACGACGGCGGCGCTGACGGCGTGAATCAGCGATGGGCTCAGCACACCGAATATCGCGGTGGCTAGTTCAATCGTCGCGAATATCTCAATGGTTCTACCCGGGTGTCGGTCAACGAGTTCTCCGCCAATGATCGATCCAAGTCCCAAACCCAGCATGAACGTCGAGACGATAATGGTGACGGACTCGATATCAACCCCGATGGATTCGAACAGCAGGCGCTGCCAACACACTTGGTAGATCAAGGCCGCGGCACCGGAGAGAAGAAAAAGACACGTCAACCAAAAATTGACTGCGCTTGAACTCCCGGCGTTCACGGTGGCCTCGACTGGCTTCGGCATCGCCGCCCCCATCGCGTTGTTGCGCTCGCGTCTCCCGCGGGAATAATCCGTTACCTATCTGTCCGGTACAGACCCAAAAAATTTTGGCGCGCCCGGAGAGATTCGAACTCCCGACCTCCTGGTTCGTAGCCAGGCGCTCTATCCAACTGAGCTACGGGCGCTAAGGGGCGCGAATATTACCACATCGATCAGCCAGGGCCATTTGGCCGTCGCCTGGGCAGACGACCTCGGTCTTATTGGCGGAGAGAGGGAGGGATGGGCTCGGCGCTATGCGCCTCGTCCCTTCGGGACCGCCGTCGCGGCGACGGCGTCTCCCTCCTCTCCTCAATGCGACGATCACGTCAGACCGTATGGCTTGCCTCAATGCTACATTCAGCTCCGGCCCTATGGCGGAGAGGGAGGGATTCGAACCCTCGATGGGCTTTTGACCCATACGCCCTTAGCAGGGGCGCGCCTTCGACCACTCGGCCACCTCTCCGGGCAGGACATAAGCCCATTCGCGGAGCGCGGGATGATACCCGTCCGAAGCAGTCCAGGTAAAGCTAAAGGGACGCCCTGAACGTCAATCGACAATTTTGGCGACCGGGGTGCCGGTTCGAGAATCCTGCTGGTCTTCTTCGCGCTTGATGCGCTCGTAGATCTCTTCCCTGTGGACAGCCACATCCTTGGGCGCATTGACCCCGATCCGGACTTGATTGCCCTTCACGCCCAGTACGGTAACCGTGACTTCGTTGCCGATCATCACGGCCTCGCCCACACGCCTGGTCAATATCAACATAAATCTGACTCCTAGCTCAAAGAATACAAGATTCCTAGCGGCAAATGTTGCTTCCTCAATCAGAATTGACCAGAAAAAACAATCCGTTCAATTAGCCAGTCGGCTGCGTATGAGAGACTCCACGCCTGCGAGTGCCCGGCCCAGGTTTTCCGGTTGAGTACCACCTGCCTGCGCAAAATCCGCGCGTCCGCCGCCCCTCCCTCCCACTTGGGCTGCGACCGCACCGGCAATCTCTCCAGCCTTCATGCGGGTCAGCAAATCCGCCGAAACGCCCGCCACCAGCACGACCTTGCCGTCCTGTACCGTAGCCAGTACGACGACCGATGATCCCAGCTTGGATTTTAGCTGATCGACTGCATCGCGCAGCGACTTCGCGTCGGCACCGTCGATTTGAGCCGCTAAAACCTGGATCCCGTCAACGTTCTTGGCTTGAGATGTTAAATCACCGCCCTGGCCGGTGGCGAGTTTGGACTTGAGCTGCTGGACCTCCTTCTCCAACTTGCGCGAGCGTTCAACAAGCTCGCGAACCTTTTCATCGACATCATCGCGGCTGCCGCGAAGCATTCCAGCCACGTCGCGCAAAACCTGTTCGGTGTGCACAACCCACTCATAGGCCGTCTGCCCGGTGATCGCTTCGACGCGCCGCACGCCGGCCGCCACGCCCGATTCGCTCAAAATCTTGAACAGCCCAATATCGCCAGCCCGTTTGACGTGCGTCCCGCCGCAGAGTTCCATGGAAAAATCGCCGATGGATAGCACGCGCACATCACTCTCGTATTTTTCACCGAATAGCGACATGGCACCGGCCGCCACCGCCTCGTCCAGCGCCATCACACGGGTCTCGACCGGCGCGTTGCCACGGATGGTCGAATTCACGAGTTCCTCGACGCGCTGCAACTCTTGAGGGGTCATGGGTTGCGTGTGCGAGAAATCGAAGCGCAATCGCTCGGCCGCAACCAACGATCCCTTTTGCTCGACGTGCGTGCCCAACACCTTGCGCAGTGCCGCGTGCAACAGATGCGTCGCAGAATGATTGAGCGCGATGGAGGTTCGGCGCTCGCCGTCGACCCGGGCTTCGACGGCATCGCCCAGCCGCAGAACGCCCGTGTCGAGCACTCCCGCGTGCGCAAACGAGGCGCCTATTTTCTGCGTGTCGCGCACGCTGAAGCGCGTTGCGGCGCCATCCTGGCCCAAGCGGACAAGTACGCCCGCATCGCCGATTTGCCCGCCGCTCTCCGCATAAAACGGCGTATGGTCCAGAACCACCTGACCTTCCTGGCCGGGCCGGAGCACATCGACGACGGCGCCGTCGAAAATGAGCGACGTCACGACACCCCGGTCGGCCAGACGATCGTAGCCCAGAAAATTCGTCTTTCCCGCGAGCTTCACCGAGTCGCGCAGGTCCGTGCTGAACTTGCTCGCCGCGCGCGCCCGGCCGCGCTGCGCTTCCATCGCGGCGTCAAAGCCTGCCTGATCGATGCTGAGCCCGCGCTCGCGGGCCACGTCCGCCGTAAGATCGAGGGGAAAACCATACGTGTCGTATAGCCGAAATACCGTTTCACCCG
>Ga0181537_10001750_pt1 | contig 19677 bp, 18 predicted proteins | sample PEATcosm2014_Bin_39_FD_119765 | JGI IMG/M metagenome (GOLD analysis project Ga0181537, IMG submission 119765) | Peatland microbial communities from MTU Mesocosm Facility, Houghton, MI, USA - PEATcosm2014_Bin23_10_metaG | ecosystem: Environmental > Terrestrial > Soil > Wetlands > Peat | place... | reverse complement strand
TTGTTCGACGCGTTTAACTTCGGGAACTGAAGTTGGATGACTGACGTTAGGAGTTGAAATGCCAAAGCTGGACGCGCCGGTGGTCCGCACTTCTTGCAAAGGCAGCGATAAGTGGGGCACCCCGGCGCGTACCGGTGTAGACAGGAGGGAGGAATGATGAAGGGTCGACGGGCTTATTTCTGGTTCCTGGTTTTTGCGGTGATGTTCGGGCAGGCTTCGGTGGGGGAGACGGCCGGCAAGCCGGCGAGCGTGAGCGGAAAATGGCAGATATCGTGGGAGGCTCGGCTGGGCACGGCGCACGGCACTGTGCAGTTCGAACAGGTCAGATCAACACTTTCCGGGAGCTACCAGGGACAGTTGGGAACTCCTAAAGTCTCGGGCATGGTTGAGGGCAACAACGTCAGCTTCACTCTTGATTTTCAGGGGGCCCATCCCTTCCGCCTGATTTTTAAGGGAGTGCTCGATGGCGACAAGATGGCAGGAAAGTTTGAAGTTGGTGGAGTGGAAGGCGGTTACGACCAGCACGGGGAGAATGTGCGTCCCAGCAATTATACGTGGACCGCGATTCGCCAGCCGTGAGGTTGTGGAGCGACGGACGCCTCGGGAGCCTGCCCTGGAGCCGAGTCGAAGGGTCCGGCATGGGCGAAGCCCGGCGGCGTTGTGACTAGCGCCGGGATCGGAGCGTTCAGGGCTCCACGATTTCGGAACACCTTCTCGGGCTGTGGATTTCTTTTCACGTTACTTTAATGTTGGGTTAACACTGCTGCAACGCTCACGCCCCAGAGTTATCTGCCATTGCCTTTCCACCGCTCAATCGCTTCATTCGTTGCATCGATCCATCGTTTCTTCAGTTTCCTCAGGAGGAAGAACGTAATGTCACCTCAAAGTTTCCTGGCAAGTGCCAGGCAGCATCTTGTTGTTGGCGTGAGTCTGGTCGCACTCGTCGCCAACTTGGGAGCTCCGGTTCCGGCCGCCGCTCAAGGAAATCCTAAGACAGCTACCCCCATCAAGCACGTCATCGTGATCATTGGCGAAAACCGCAGTTTCGATCACGTGTACGCCACCTATAAGCCCAAGAAGGGGGAGACGGTTTCGAATCTCCTCTCCAAAGGAATCGTCAACGAGGACGGCAGTCCAGGTCCGAATTACTCCCTGTCGGCGCAGTACAGCGCAGTAGATAGCACGACGGTTGGGGCAGGAACCTATGCCATCAGCCCGCCGGAAAAGACTCTCTACACCAATGTCCCGCCCGTGGTCGCCGGCGGTCCCGAGAACCCATACATCCCGACGCTGGCACTGGCCAAGCTGATCGAACCGGGGCAACTTTTTCCCAGCTACTATGTTGACCTGACGATCGGCGGCACTGGCCTGGCTCCATACGCTGAAGCCGACACCCGCATTCCCGACGTGTTTAGCCTTCCTGAGGGCGCCTTCCAGCTGACTTCACCTACGCTCACCTACAATGACTATGCCAATAGCCCGGTGCACCGCTTCTACCAGATGTGGCAGCAGACAGATTGCAGCGCGGCGACGGCGACGGCCGAGAACCCGAGCGGCTGCCTGAACGATCTGTTCCCCTGGGTGGAAGTCACCATTGGTTGCGGCAGCGACACTTGCTCGACTGGCACCCTGAACCCGCCGACCAACTGGCTCGGCACCGGTGAAGGCTCTACCGCCATGGAGTTTTTCAACGTGGCCAAAGGCGATGCGCCGTACATGAAGAAGTTGGCCGACGACTACACGTTGAGCGATAACTTCCATCAATCGGTGATGGGTGGGACCATGGCGAACCACATTGAGTTCGGCTTTGCCGACTCCATCTGGTACAGCGATGGCAATGGCAATGCGCTGACGCCACCCACCAACCAGATCGAAAACCCGAACCCGCAGCCCGGAACCAATAACTGGTACGACTCGGATGGATACGGAGCCAGCAACGGGACAGGCGGCGGAAGCTACGTGAATTGCGCCGATCTGGGCCAGCCCGGCGTGCCCGCTATCGTGAACTATCTGGAATCGCTGCCCCGGCCGGTCGCCCCGAATTGCGATGCCGGACACTACTACATCCTGAACAACTACAACCCCGGCTTCAACGGCGATGGCTCGTCGTCGCTTTCGCTCTCTCCGTTTACGATTCCCGGAACGTCGGTTCGCCACATAGGCGACGCGCTCAACGATAAGGGCGTTTCGTGGAAATACTACGGAGACGGCTGGAACGTGTTCCTATCGGACCCCACTTTATCCAATCCGCTGGACACCTACTGCAACATCTGCAACCCGTTCAACTACGCCACCGACATCATGACCAACGCCACGCTCCGTACGGAGCACATCCAGGACTCCCAGAACATTTACGAAGACATCAAGGCGAACGACCTGCCGGCGGTGTCGATCGTGAAGCCGGGATGGCCTTCAGATGGGCATCCGGCGTCTTCGAAGCTGGAAGTGTTCGAAGGGTTCGTGAAAAACCTCGTGACCGCCGTGCAGGCCAACCCGGAAGTGTGGGCGAGCACCGCAATTTTCATCACCTGGGATGAAGGTGGCGGCTACTGGGATTCCGGCTACATCCAGCCCGTTGACTTCTTCGGAGATGGCACCCGGATTCCGTTGTTGATCGTTTCGCCTTTTACCACGGGCGGACACGTCAACCACTCCTACGGGGACCACGTTTCCATTACGAAGTTCATCGAGCGGAATTTCGGCCTGGGTCCGTTGACGACCCGCAGCCGCGACAACCTGCCAAACCCGAAGGTGTTGAAGAGCAATCCGTATGTGCCGATCAACTCTCCGGCGATTGACGACCTGTTCGACCTATTTAACTTTAAGCAGTAAGGCACTCCAGTAGTTAGCACTCGTAGTTCGGTCCCCACCGGATTGCGAATCACGAGTTAGCCGGCCAGGGAAATTTCCCCGGCCGGCTTTTTTAGCGGGCGACTCTGGGGCGCTTTGCGACTTTGCGGCTTTTCTTCGCGCACTTTGCGGTTAAAGGCTTTTAAGGTTTCTTTGGCTGGCGAGGTTGGAGCTTTTAACCGCTAAGACCGCAAAGAAAGGCCGCAAAGGTCGCGAAGAAAATCGTGCTTTTGGGAACTGGGCGACGGGTTTCGCACGGGCTTGGACAGCCGGGAGCCCGGAGCGGAGTCAAACGGACGGCTATCGCTCCGTGGCATTTTAACCGGATTTTCACACTTCACTGGCCTCGCATCATGAAATCATTGCGGTAACGCGGGCGGGAATTCCCACCTTTTGCATCCAGTGCCAAAGAAATCATCCGGAGAATGTCCTTGGGATTGAGTCGTCGCGACTTGCTGCGAATGGGGTTATGCGCGGGCGCCGGTCTGGTGGCCGGGCCGCGGCGATTATTGGCGCAACAGGCGGGAGCGAGTCATTCTGTTAGTCCTGCAGTAGGTCCCGGTATGAACGCCGGGGCCGGGATGAAGATGGTGCCGCAATCGCAAGCCGGGGCGATTGCCGCGTTTCATCAGGCGGAGCCGGCGGGCGCGCTGGCCAGCTATGTGACTCCGCTATCGATTCCTCCTGTACTGCGCCCCAAGGCCGGCGGCAAGCCGGTCCCGGTGCGGCTCGTGCCGTTTCAACACAAGGCGCATCGCGACCTTCCGGCGGCTACGATGTGGGGATACAACGGCACGTGGCCCGGGCCCACGTTTGAGGTGCGCCGCGGTGAGCCGCTTCTCGTGAAATGGTCGAACCACCTTCCTACGCGGCACTTTCTTCCCGTTGACCCTACGATTCATGGGTCGGAGGCAGGCGTGCCGGAAGTTCGCACGGTGACACACGTACACGGCGCTCAGGTTCTCCCTGACAGTGACGGCTATCCCGACGCCTGGGTCAGTTCCGACGGCAAAGCTGGGTCCGTGGCCGCAGCCGATCCTGCACGCTATCCTAACGACCAGGCCGCTACTACGCTGTGGTATCACGACCACGCGCTAGGCATTACGCGGCTCAATGTCTATGCGGGTCTGGCGGGCTGCTACCTGATTCGCGATGCGGAGGAGGATGCTCTTAACCTGCCCAGCGGAGCCTACGAAATTCCGCTGCTGATTCAGGACCGCAAATTTGGAGTGGACGGGTCCCTGCTTTATCCTCCACCGAAAAACGGTACTCATCCCATGTGGATGCAGGAATTTTTCGGTGACATGATTTGCGTCAACGGGAAGGCTGCGCCGTTTCTCGAAGTGGAGCCGCGCAAATACCGTTTTCGCCTGATCAATGGTTCGAACTCGCGTTTTTATCACCTGACGCTTGTGCCTGCCGATTCCGCAGGCAAGCGCAGCGGCGGACCGGCGGACGCTCCTCCGTTTCGTCAGATCGGAACCGATGGTGGACTGCTCCCGGCGCCGCTCAGCACGCACTATTTAATCTTCTCGCCCGGAGAGCGCTTTGACCTGGTCATTGACTTCTCGGAGTTTCAGGGACAGAACTTCGCGCTCATTAATGATGCTCCTGCGCCGTACGCGCGGGGTGGAGAGATTGTCCCCTCAGACGTGATGCTGTTCAAAGTGACCAAGCCCCTCGCTGGGAAGGACACCAGTTCACTTCCCGAGACGCTCTTACCGTGGACTCCGCTCAACCCGGCGCACGCGGTGCGGGAACGGACGCTGGCGCTCACCGAGATGGACCGCGCTCCCGACGGCTATACCATGATCGGGCTGCTGGGGCAGAAGCACTGGGACGATCCGATTACAGAAGATCCTAAGGCCGGCTCGATGGAGGTATGGTCGTTCGCGAATGCTACCGGCGACGTGCATCCTATTCACATGCATCTGGTGCAGTTTCAGGTGCTGAACCGGCAGCCCTTCGATACCAAGACTTTCAATCAGACCGGGAAGATGGTGTATGGGGGCATTCCGATGGCGCCGGAATCGAACGAGCGGCCAGCCTGGAAAGACACGATCAAGACTTACGCCGGATACGTGACGCGAGTCATTGCGAAGTTCGATCTGCCGGCGGGAACGCCGGTGAAACCCGGCGATGAATTCCGCTACGTGTGGCATTGCCACGTGCTGGAACACGAAGACAATGAAATGATGCGGCCGTACAAGATTGTCGGGTAGGGCAGTGGCCAGGGATCAGGGGTCAGTAAAACCCTTGGAGCTATTTACTAGCCCCTAGTCCCTAGCCCCTGCTTCTCACCAGTCTCCCCAGTGCGACGGCGTGGCTTGCTGGAATTTTAGCTTCCATTCTCCGGCGCGCTTCACCCACAGCGAACTGAAATGCTGGTAGCGCGGCGGTGGGCCCTGGTCTTCCGTGGGCGGCACCTGCAGGACCACGTCGTAGGTGACGATGGCCGTGTTGTCGCCTTCGGCGACCACTTTGAAATTGTAGGGCAGGATGTCGAGGCCACCGTCGCCCAGCATGTCCAGAGTTTCCTCGCGATCGGCGACTTCGCCGTCGAATCCCACGAAGAAATAATCATCGGTGAAAGTGCGTTTCAGAAAGGCGGGATCGCCCTTCTTCACCGCGGTCAGAAAGTTTTTCTCGGCGCCGAGCACGGCCTGCTCCAGCGGGGTTAAGGGCTTCGCAGGCATGGTCGCGGATTGCCCGCTTGCGACGCTTGCCAGGCACAGCGTTACCAGGAAGGCTACGACGGATAACATCAAAGAGCGCTTCTGCTTCATGAGTTTTCTCCTGCCGTTTATCCAACTCCACGCAACATCCCGGTAGCGCCGACATCTTGCCGTGTCCCGAGGGCATCTCGCCTTCGGAGCGGCGGGCGAGGATGCCCGCCGGCGCTACCTTTCCTGAATCTTCTGCGCCAACTCACCGCGCGGCACCGAAACCTGCTCACCGGTTGCCAGATTCTTCAACGCGAATGCATCTGCCTTCACTTCGTTCTCACCGACGATCAGGATGTATTTCGTTGCCGCCTTGGCCGCGGTCTCGAATGATTTCTTCAGGCGGAAACTTTCGTCTCCCAACTCGACCACCAGATCGTGACGCCGCAATTCCCGTGCCAGGCGTGCGGCTTCGGCGTTCATGCCTGCGCCTAGCGGAGCGACATAGACATCCGGCTTGCGCAGCACGCTTTCGGGTGGGGACTTTTCTTGCAACGACATCACCAGCCGGTCTTCGCCGATGGCGAAGCCGATTCCTGGAGCGGGGGGGCCGCCCAGCGCCTCGGAAAGCCCGTCATAGCGGCCGCCGCCGAGAATTGCATTTTGCGCTCCCAGCGCTCCGTGCGTGAACTCGAATGCGGTGCGAGTGTAGTAATCGAGCCCGCGCACTAACCGGTCATTTATGTGAAACTCGACACCGACGGATTTTAGGATTTGCTGCACCGCGTCGAAATGTTGGCGGGAATCTTCGCCGAGAAACTGGCTGATGCGCGGCAGCGTCTCGATGATCGGCTGATCCTCGGGCACTTTGCAGTCGAACACGCGCAGCGGATTGGTCACCGCGCGGCGCTGGCAATCGGCACACATCTTTTCTTTGACCGGATCAAGGGCTGCGCGCAGAGCCTCGTTGAATTTCACGCGGTCGGCGGGCGTGCCGACGGAATTCAGTTCAAGATTCCAGCCGGTGATGCCAAGGCGGTCGAGTAGGGTGGCCAGCATCTCGAGCAGTTCCGCGTCGCGCGCGGGAGACTCGCTTCCGGCCGACGCGGGCCCAATGATTTCAGCATCGATTTGGTAGAACTGCCGATAACGGCCCTTCTGCGGGCGCTCGCGCCGAAACATCGGGCCGATGCAATAAAGCTTGTTCAGTCCGCGGTCACCGAGTTTGTGTTCAATGTAGGCCCGGACAATGCCGGCGGTAGCCTCGGGGCGCAGGGTGAGAGATTGTCCCTTATCGCTTTCGGCGCGCCCGCGATCTTCCCACGTGTACATCTCTTTCGAGACGATATCAGTCTCTTCGCCCACGCCGCGCGCGAACAATTCCGTCGACTCGAACATCGGCGTGCGAATTTCCTGGAAGTTGTAGGCGCGAAAGACGTCCCGCACCACCGACTCCACGAAATTCCACAGCGCCGTTTCCGGCGGCAGCAGATCGCGCGTTCCTCGGACCGCTTTGATCATTGAGCTCTCAAATCTAAACGAAGCTCCCGGAGGGACCTTCGATAATAGCCCGCCACTTTCGTGGCGGGTAAGCCCGCCGGTTGATTCCAGTGCCGGAGGCAACGATTGAAATTCCATTCGAGGCTTGCGGATGGCCTTTCAGCCGTCCCATCGGGACGCACGGCCGAAACCGACGCAGTTTTCACTCTGCGAGGCGCGCCCACCCGATACCGCGTCCCCTCGTCGGGCCCTGCACCGGCGGGCACGCTTTTACTGACGGCTGATGGCTGACGGCTGAGAGCTTTCTTTCAGATACTCCTCTTTATAGCCTAAATAATTCCTCGCGTAGCGCATGATAGTTTCCTGATCCGTCTCGTCGAGCTTGCGGCGGAATTTTCCGGGAGAGCCCATCCACAGAGAGCCGGGCTCGACCACCGTTTTTTCCGGAATCAGCGTGCCGGCGGCGATGATCGATCCGGTGCCGATCTTGGCGCCGTTCAGGATAATCGATCCCATGCCGATCAGGCAGCGATCTTCGATGACACAGCCATGCAGCGTTACGGAATGCCCCACGGTGACGTATTCGCCCAGATAGACGCCCCATTGTTCTTTCATGCCGTGGAGCACGCTGTTGTCCTGCACGTTCGAATGCGCGCCGATGCGAATTTCATGGACGTCTCCGCGGACGACGGCGTTCATCCATACGGAGGCGTGCTCGCCCAGCACCACATCGCCGATGATTTGCGCGGAGGCGTCGACGTAGGAGGTGGTGGGAATGGTTGGGGTGAGGCCTTTGTAAGATCGAATCATAGGGATGCGTTTTGTTGATGAGGGTGGTTATGGTGGCGCTCGATCTGATGGGCGCCAGACTCGCGCGGCGTTCTCGTCGCTCCCGGCACTTCGTGCCGGGCTATCACACGCCGCCTCTTCGGGTTCGCCCGGAATCTGCGACCCCGCGTCGAAGCCAAATTACTCCCGCGATCGTGCTGCCACCAGCTGTCCTTCGCTCGCCGTGCCCAAGTGCTGGCGCAGAATATTCAGCATGCGGCGTAGCGGCTCGGCTGCGCCCCAGAGCAACTGGTCGCCTACGGTGAATGCGCCCAGGTATTCCGGTCCCATCTTCAGTTTGTGCAGACGTCCGATGGCGACGTCCAAAGTTCCCGACACGGCCGTGGGTGTAAGGTCGCGCAGCGTGGCTACTTTATTGTTGGGGATCACACGCACCCATTCGTTGGCGCCGGCAAGAATCTTTTCGATCTCTGGCAGCGGCACGTCGCGCTTCATTTTAATAACCAAGCCTTGACTGTGGCAGCGCATGGTGCCGACGCGGACGCAGATTCCGTCGACAACCACCGGCGGATTGAGTCCCATGATCTTGTTGGCTTCGGCCATGCCTTTCCATTCTTCGCGGGTCTGGCCGCCGGGCATGTCTTTGTCGATCCAGGCCAGCAGGCTGCCGGCCAGCGGCGCGCCGAATTCTTCTGTCGGCAGGGAAGCCGAGCGCTGCGCTTCGATCACCATGCGATCCACTGCGAGCGCGTTTTCCGACGGCGATTTGCGCACCGGTTCGACGATGCGTCCCATCTGCGCGACCAGTTCCAGCATTTTCGCTGCGCCGCCGCCGGATGCTGCCTGATAGGTCATGGTGCTGATCCAATCGACCAGCCCAGCCTCTAGAACTCCGGCCACGGCCATCAGCATCAGGCTCACGGTGCAGTTGCCGCCAATGTAGTTGCGCAGGCCGCGCGCCAGGCCTTGCTCGATCACGCCGGCGTTGACCGGATCGAGAATGATGACCGCGTCTTCCGCCATGCGCAGCGTGGAGGCGGCGTCAATCCAATAGCCGCGCCAGCCGCTTTTCCGCAAGGGCGCGAAAACTTCTGTCGTATAGTCGCCGCCCTGGCAACTGAGGAGCACGTCGCAGGCGGCGAGGCGCTTCAGGTCGCGGGCGTCATGCAAGATCGCGCCCGGCCCACCTTCGTCCGGCGCAGCTCCACCCACGCTCGAGGTGGAAAAGAAGACCGACTCGAGACCGGCGAAGTCGCCCTCCTCGCGCATGCGCTGCAGCAAGACGCTGCCCACCATCCCTCTCCATCCGATGAATCCGACCCGGAACATAGCTTGTGAGAACCCCCGCCTCCAGTTTACTAGAGGCCGCCTAATTCCCGCAGTGGGAATGTCCGCAAAAGGTGCCTTGCTTCGTCACGGGGTTAGGCTGGCGCCGCGGGCTGTACAGAATGCGGTTTCCCACTGCACGGCTTCCGCTGAGCTGTGCGGAACGACCTGCGAGCGATGCGACTGCAGGTGAATGCCTACGGCTAATGGATTGGCCACGATACCGGCCGCGGCAACGTTGACTATCATCTCGATCAGCGCTGGGAGCAGGGACACTTCACCGGTGGTTTCGGCCGGGGCCATGTCTGGCATCTCGGCGGCGGAGGTCCGAACCTGTTCTGGTTTGGCGGTTTTGGTTTCAGCGTTGCCGCCCTCGACATGGGCGGTTCCTCCTCGCATTCTTTCGCCATTTGGAGCGCGGAATTTTTCTCGGCGCTCCCGTGGCGCGTAGGCGGCCTCGATTTCAAGCGCGCGTCTCAAAATGAGTCCCTCGTTCCCGATTTGAATCGTTTGAATCGTTTCAGGGCCAATATGCAAGGAATTTCATCATCATCTACTTGACTTACGGTTAAATCCTTGTAATAACTGATTCCGTCCCACAAGGACGAGTTTGGGGGTGTTTCAGTTTGGCGGAAGTTCGACTGCAAGAGGGCGAGTCTCTGGAGAACGCTCTCCGTCGCTTCAAACGCAAGGTGCAGCAGGAAGACATTATCAAGGAGGTTAAGCGCCACTCCTTTTACCTGAAGCCAGGCGAGAAAAAGCGCGTGAAAGCTGCGCTGGCTCGTAAACGCGCTCGCAAGAAAACACGCAAAGAACAGGACTGATGCATTGAAAGGGGCCGCTCCTTCCCCGGGGTGGCTCCGCTCGATTTGGCCCCCACCAGATTGAGTTGCCGCAGGAACTGTTCTTCCGCTAACGGCACCGCTTATCAGCGGTGAATTTTTTATCCGCGCACTCTCCTCGGTGCACGGCGGGCCGAGTCCAAGGGGCAATTGAGGGGGAGTTAGACAACCTGCGAATCTCTCTGCCACGGCAGCTTCCTCCCATGCTTTGGCGGGTGGGAGCGGGGTGAAGGGAGCCATCCTCGATGGAATTTCAGGACAAGGTACTGAAGTGTATCGACTGCGGCGCCGATTTCGTTTTTACCGCCGGGGAACAACTGTTTTTTCACGATAAACAATTCAGGAACGAACCCAAGCGCTGCAAAGCCTGCAAGTCCAAGCGCGTAGCCGTGCTAGGTGCGCCTCCACCTCCGGGCCAGAACTTCCATTACTCCAAGGTCGAGACTCGCGCCACCTGCTCCCAGTGCGGCAAGGAAACCACTGTGCCCTTCCGTCCCACACAGGGCCGCCCGGTCTTTTGCCGGGAGTGTTTCCAGTCGCGGAGAACCGCCGCCTCGGCTTGACATCGCACTCGACTCCCCTGGGTTGCTGCAGGCGTAGGCCTCCAGCGCGCGCGTAGGTGTGCCCGCCCGGGCTAGGCGTCTGAGCCGCTACCGTCCCGTGGTGAAAAGGTTTTTGTGCGGCACGACGCTCCTGGAGGCCGACGGCCGAAATGCGCTACCATGGACCACGTGCTCGCCTTCCATGTAGAAAATTTCGGCTGCCGTGCAACCCAGGCGGATGGCGCTGCCCTGGAGCGCCAGTTCGAGGAGCGTGGACTGGCCCGCGTCTCGGCCACCGACGCGGACGTGGTCATCCTTAATACCTGTACAGTAACGGCCGCGGCCGACCAGGATGCCCGCGCCGCCATCCGCCGCCTCCAGCGCCAGAATCCCAACGCGAAGATTGTCGTCACCGGATGCTACGCGCAACGTGCCCCAGAGGAAATAGCGGCCCTGCCCGGCGTGACCTGCGTGGTTGGCAACTCGCACAAGCACCAACTTGCCGAAATTGTTCTGCCGAGCGTCCGCACCCGATGGGATCGGAATAAGCACTCTCAGCCAGGGCACGAGGCGAAAGAGCACCAATGGCAAGAGCACGAGCGCAGAGGGCACGATCGGGAAGGGCACGACTTCAGTTGTGCCGCAACTGCCGAGCATTCGTTGGCTTTAGCCGCTGAGGTTTCGCAGCCCGGCGACAGAGCTTTCGTTCCGCTCGCGAGCCTCGCATCCAGAAGCGGCGAGCCGGAATCCGAAAGCCGCATCTTCGTTTCCGACATTTTTGCCCATACTGAACTGCTTGCCGCTCCCGTCTTCGATCTACTCGGCGATGCTCACGACAGTCAGCGCACCCGCCCTAACCTCAAAGTGCAAGACGGATGCGACAACCGCTGCTCCTTTTGCGTGATCCCTTATGTGCGCGGCCAAAGCCGGTCGTTGCCGTTGCCCCAGATTTTGCGCGAAGTGGATGCGTTAGTCGAAGCAGGATATCGCGAACTGGTAGTCAGTGGCATCAACCTCGGCCGCTGGGGACGGGATTTAGCAGACGGCGGTTTCGAAGATTTGCTCCGCGCCATCCTGGCCGAAACTTCCCTCGAGAAGCTGCGCATCTCCTCCGTCGAGCCCATGGACTGGAGCGACGAACTCATCTCGCTTGTCGCCCGGTCGCCGCGCATCGCCAAGCACGCACACGTGCCGCTGCAGTCCGGCAGCGACTCTGTGCTGCGCCGCATGCATCGCAAATATCGTCCCTGGCACTATCGCGAAAAGATCGAGAAGATTCGCGCGGCCATGCCGGTGGCCGCAATCGGCGCCGACGTCATGGTCGGATTCCCCGGCGAGAGCGATGCTGAATTCGAAGCCACGCGCCGCCTGATCGAAGACTTGCCCTTCACCTACCTGCACGTGTTCACCTACTCCGCGCGTCCGGGAACGCCGGCCGCGAACATGCAGAATCAGGTCCCGACTCACGTGGCTCGTGAGCGCAGCCGCAGTCTGCGCAACCTTGCCGACGAGAAAAAGCGAGCTTTCATGCGCAGCTTCGTTGGTAAGGCGTTGGAGGTCATCACTCTGAGATCGTGTGGTGCGGGCACTCCTGCCCGCAAAGACAGCGCCACGAACGATTGTGAGCGAGAGTTCTGCGTTCCAGCAGAAGTGGGTGCCTTCACCGAAGCCCTCACCGACAACTATCAGAAGCTGCACCTCAAAGGACACCACGAGCCCAATCGCTGGCTGCGATGCCGTGTAGAGCGAGTGGAGGATGGAGCGCTCGTCGCCTCCCAACAATCGGCCGAGAATTGACAGCGTCAGCCGGCTAGTCCGCTCGTTTTTTTCTCTCCACTTCCTTCTGTCTACTTCTTTGTTTTCACCGCGATCGCCGAGATTTCAACGCGCGCGTTATTCACCAGGGCGGCGGCTTGAATGGTGGCGCGGGCCGGTTTCGGATCTGGCATGAAGCCTTTGTAAACCGAATTCATATCTCCAAATTCATGAATGTCGGCCAGGTAGACGGTAACGCTGACAATGTCTTTCACCTCGAAGCCCGCGGCCTTGGCGACTCTCTCGATGTTCGCCAGCGCTGCCTTGGTCTCGGGCACGATTCCTCCGGCGACCAGTTTGTCGGACTCGTCCGTGCCCTCCTGACCGGCAATGTAGAGGGTGTTACCTGCGAGAACCGCGTCGCTGAAGGGCAGCCCGCGAGTCGGCGACAGGTTAATAGCTTTGCGCTCCTGGGCATGGCCGGTTTGCCATGCCGGAACGATCGTGAGCAGCAGCCCAGCGGCCAAAAGAAAACAACTGAAAAATCCAAACCGCAGTTTCATTTCTCGTTCTCCTTCATGCATTCGAGTGGTAGGCTCTTCCACGCGCGAAAAAACCGTGGCAGAGTCCGCGCGCACATGTATACAGGCAAGAGGGCAAATGGGACAACTGTCCTGTGTGGTGCGGCTGGGTGCGAACCGGACTTGCGACTACTATCCGTTTTGATTCTGAGTCTCTAAGGAATTAATCTCTGAGCTATGGCGAAATTGAATGTCAAAGCGAAACAAGGTTGCGCGTGGGATCTGGTGAGCCTCGGCGAGGTGATGTTGCGGCTCGATCCCGGCGACCAGCGGATTTCGACGACCCGCAATTTTCGCGTGTGGGAAGGCGGCGGCGAATACAACGTGGCCCGCGGCCTGAAGCGTTGCTTTGGATTGGACACTGCGGTAGTTACCGCATTGGCCGAGAATCCCGTGGGCCGTCTGGTGGAAGACCTGATGTTTCAGGGTGGTGTCAGCCAGAAACATGTTCGCTGGGTGCCGTTCGACGGAGTCGGCCGCAGCGTGCGCAACGGCCTGAACTTTACCGAAAGAGGTTTTGGAATTCGCGCGGCGCTCGGCTGCTCCGATCGCGGACATACGGCCGTCTCGCAAATGAAACCGGGCGAAATTGACTGGACGCAAATCTTTTCGAAGGACGGAGCACGCTGGTTCCACACCGGTGGGATATTCTGCGCACTTTCGGAATCGACTCCGCTGGTTGCGCTTGAGGCCATGGAAGCGGCGAAGCGGGCCGGCGCGATTATCTCCTACGACTTGAATTATCGCGCGTCGTTGTGGAAATCCATAGGCGGAAAAACGCGTGCGCAGGAAATTAACCGGCGCCTTGCTCCCCTGGTGGATGTGATGCTCGGCAATGAGGAAGACTTTACCGCCGCGCTGGGCTTCGAAGTCGCCGGACTGGACGAACAACATTCCAAACTCGATCCCTCCAACTTTCAGCAGATGATCAGCAAAGTCGTGAAAGAGTTTCCGAGCATGGCGGTGATCGCCACGACTCTGCGCTACGCGAAGACGGCGACGCTGAACGATTGGGGAGCGATGTGCCATTACGACGGCCGCTTCTATCAGGCTCCGGTGCGCGAGAATCTGGAAATTTATGACCGCGTCGGCGGGGGCGACTCTTTCGCGTCGGGATTGATTTACGGATTTCTGTCAGGGAAAGATCCTCAGTGGTCGGTGGAATGTGGCGCCGCGCACGGCGCTTTGGCGATGACAACGCCGGGCGATACGACCATGGCGACCCTGCCGGAAGTATTGCAGGCTATGAAGTCGCAGACCGCGCGCATTGAGCGCTAAGACATTGAACCTGGGACATTGAACTTGGGACACGTAACCCCAGGACAACGAACATTAGAACAAGAAGAACGTTGAGAAAACGACGCCGCGAAGACGAATCGGGAACGAACACCAGAAAGACCACGGGACAAACATGGAAAAGGTAATTCAGAGAATCGGAGAAATCGGCATCATCCCTGTCGTGCGGGCAGCGTCGGTCGAGGAGGCCACGGCGGCCGTCGAAGCCGTTTGCGCCGGCGGCATCCCCATCGTTGAAATCACCATGACTGTTCCCAACGCGGTTTCGGTGATTCGTAGCGTGGCGCAGCAGCTGGGCACTAACGCGCTGATCGGAGCCGGCACGGTCACCTCCGCCGAGCAAGCCGAGTTGTGCATTCGCGCGGGGGCGAAGTTTCTGGTTAGTCCGGGGCTGTCGCTCGCCGTGCTCAAGGTTGCGCAGGCCTGCGCGACTCTGGCGATTCCGGGCGCGCTGACTCCCACGGAATTGATGACCGCGCTCGATCACGGGGCGAAGCTGGTCAAGATTTTTCCTTGCGGGAATGTGGGCGGAGCAAAGTACCTGAAATCGTTACGCGGACCATTTCCAAATGTGGCGCTGATTCCGACCGGCGGAGTCAACGCTGCAAACGCAGCAGAGTTTATTGCTGCCGGAGCTTTTGCTCTCGGCGTGGGCGCGGATCTGGTCGATGTCGTAGCGCTGCGCGCGGGGCACCCGGAGAAAATCACGCAGTCTGCCCGCGAACTGGTTCATGCCGTGGCGAAAGCGCGCGCAAAATAATTTGCCAACTGGTCTTCGCGCTTAGCGATTTACAGCGCTGGCTAGAACGCCGCCATCCACCGGCAGCACGGTTCCGGTGACAAAACTGGCGGCGTCGGATGCAAGGAAGATCGCCGCTCCTACGAGTTCCTCAAGTTCGCCGAAGCGGTTCATCGGGGTGCGCAAGATCACTTCTTCTCCGCGCGGAGTGCCCACCAGAAATTTCTCAGCGAGCGGCGTCCGAGCGCCTCAATTTGATCTGCAACCACATTTGACGAGGTCGAGGCGCCGTGCGCTGGGCACAACGTCAGCACCGGCCTCCGCCAATCCGATCGCGAGCGCGTGGCCGATTCCCGAACTGCCTCCGATCACGACCGCTACCTTGCCGGCGAGGTCCAGCCCTTTGTAACCCATGTATTCCTCGGATCGAATGGAATTCAGATGAGCGAAGTTTGGATCAAACAGAATTCAATTTTGCGAATCGGAGCAAATCGCATTCATACTCCACGGCTACCAGTTGAACATGGTCCCATCCAGTTTCCGATTGACGGGCAGATACGCCCGCTCGTAGGGATATTGTTCCGCCAGTTTTTCATCGTAGTTCACGCCCAGCCCCGGAGCGTCTCCGGGATGCAAAAATCCATCCTGGAAGAAATAAGCATGGGGAAATACTTCGTCAGTCTGCGGCGAATGCCGCATGTACTCCTGGACTCCGAAGTTATTCACCGAGATGTCGAAGTGCAGCGCAGCCGCCATCGCCACCGGAGAAAGATCGGTAGCTCCGTGGCAGCCGGTGCGCACATGATAAATTTCCGCCAGCGCTGCGATCTTTTTCAGATGCGTGATCCCTCCGCTGTGAACGACCGTCATGCGGATGTAGTCGATCAGTTGCTCGGTGATGAGAATGTGAGCATCCCACACCGCATTGAAAACTTCGCCGACCGCGAGCGGCGTTGTGGTGTGCCGCCGAATAATGCGAAATCCTTCCTGCAGTTCCGCAGCCACCGGATCCTCGAGCCAGAATAGATGATACGGTTCCAGTTCCTTCCCCAACCGCGCCGCTTCGATGGGAGTAAGCCGGTGGTGAACATCGTGCAACAGATGAAGCGCTTCCCCGTGCTTCACTCGCAGCGCCTCGAACAACTTCGGAACATGCAGCAGATATTTTTCCGTGGACCACGTGTTCTCCGGTGGCAGGCCTTTCTCCGCCGGCTCGTAGAACAATTTGTCGCCTGCCACTCCGTATGTCGATGGCAAGCCCGGGATCCCGCTCTGCGCGCGCACGGCGAGATAACCGAGTTCTTTGTACTTCCCGACCGCATCCACGGTTTCAGAAATGTCCCGTCCGTTTGCGTGCCCGTAGACCATCACGGCGGTCCGGCTCTTTCCACCGAGCAGGTTGTAAACCGGCGTGTTGAGCGCCTTGCCCTTGATGTCCCACAGCGCCATGTCGACGGCCGCTATCGCGGTCATGGTGACGGGCCCGCGCCGCCAATACGCCCCGCGGTAAAGGTACTGCCACAAATCTTCCGTCTGAAATGGATCGCGCCCGAGAATGCACGGGAGCACATGGTCCGTCAGATAAGAAGAAACCGCCAGTTCGCGACCGTTGAGCGTGGCATCTCCTAAACCGAACAGGCCCTCGTCGGTGAGAATCTTCAAAGTTACAAAATTTCTGCCCGGGCAACTCACCAGCACTTTGGCGTCGATGATCTTCACGGATCTCCTTAGCAGTTTCCCGACGAAATGTTCTCCGCAGAATACCGTCCCGCCGAGTGTAGCGAAAGTCTCAGATGCGGCGCACCAGGCCTTGATCCGTGTCCTGGTTATTGCGCACCAGCAACAGCACCAGAATCATTCCCACCAGCGGCAGCAGGCCCGCGATGATGATGATGGGATCAAAAGAATGCGTGCCCGTGGCCTGGCGAGCGTCGGAAAAATAGCCAATAAGCTTGAACGCGATGATGGTTCCAATGCCCGTGCCGGTGCCGCCCAATCCGCTGACCGAAGCCACCGACTCGCTGTTGAAAAGGTCCGACGGCAGCACGTTCGCCATCGTCGTGAAACTCGCGTATGTGAAAGTCGTGATCGCGAACAGTAACGCGATCAAATACAGATTGGTCGTGAAGACCGTCGGAATGATCATGGTCATGCCGACTGCGCCAAAAATAATCAGCGCCTTGCGCGCCGCACCCAGCGGCCATCCGCGCTTGATCAGCGCGCCGGAGACAGCGCCGGCGATGAAGCTGCCAACATCGGCGGCAATGAAGGGGATCCACACTGCGATCAATCCAGTTTTCAGCTCAATGCCCTTCGCGACCAGATAGATCGGAAACCATTCGGTAATGAAAAAGAACACTGGGTCGGTGAACGCCTTTGCAACAATCGTTCCCCAAGTCTGAGGAAGTTTCAACAGATCGCGCCACGGGGGACGAATTCTGCCCGGCTGAGCATCGTCTGACTCCCGTTTGTCGGCGACGATCATTTCCAACTCGCCTTGACTGATCCTCGGATGTTGCTCGGGAGGATGGTAAAGCCACCGCCACGCGATCAGCCATAAGAAGCCGAGCGCGCCGGGGATCATGAATGCGGGGCGCCATCCCCAGCGAAAATAAATTGACAGCACAATGAAAGGCGCGACCGCGCCGCCGATCGATGAGCCTGTGTCATAACATGCCGTAGCCAGCGCACGTTCGCGTTTTGGAAACCACTCCGCGACCGCCTTGGTGGCTGCCGGCCAATTCGCCGACTCGCCCGCGCCCAGAAAAAATCGAAACGTGGCAAAACTGACAAAGCCGTTGGCCAGAGACGTAAGCATGGAGACAATCGAATACCAGATCACGGTCAACGTCAGACCGCGTCGCGTGCCGATGCGGTCCATGAGGCGTCCGAACACGGTTTGCCCGATCGAATACGCAACTCGAAATGCGATCGCGATGTTGGCGTAGTCCGAGTTGGTCCAGTGATATTGGAGTTTGAGAAACGGAGCGAGCAGCGAGAGCGTTTGCCGGTCGATGTAATTGATTACTGTGGAAGCAAACAGAAGACCGGCGATCCACCAGCGTAACGAAGAAATCGGCTTTCCGGCGGTGGCCATGCGTTGACTTTGCAAGCGCTACGAGTTGACCACCACCTGCGATTCATGGTCGAGCGTATCCCGCAGCGCGGGGCTCAACAGAGCGGCCGAGTCTAGATCGAGGTAGAGAGTCGCGTTCGGATGCGTGCGCAAAATCGAGCTTGGCGCCAGCGGACTGATCGGGCCTTCGAGACACGCTTTCACCGCTTGTGCCTTGCGCGCTTCGGGAACCACCACAACGAGTTCCTTCGCTTTGAGCATCTGCCGCACCGACATCGAAATGGCTTGTTTTGGCACCTGTGACATCTCGGCAAACCAGCCTTCTCCCACCTGCTGCTGGCGGCAGGCTTCATCGAGCTCCACGAGGATGTAGGGATCTTCCGTTTCAAAATCCGCGGGCGGATCATTGAACGCGATGTGACCATTCTCGCCAATGCCCAGAAATGCGACGTCGACCGCCGACGACGCGAGCTGTTTCCCCACGCGCCGCACCACTTCATCAGGATTGGGAGCATCGCCGTCGAGCAAGTGATAGTTGACGATCCCGGCTTTTTGCATCAGTTGCTCCAGCAGTATTTTTCGAAAACTCGCCCGATGGGTGATGGGCAAGCCAATGTATTCGTCGAGATGAAAAGCTTCCACCTTCGCCCACGCGATGTCGTCGGTTCTGGTTAGCGCGTTCAGAAACGCGGCTTGTGACGTGCCCGTAGCCGCGATGATCCGGGCGTGGCTCGTAGCCTTAATCGCGCGGCGGATGGCCGAGGCTGCCTGTTCGGCTGCGGCTTGACCTAGAGACTCTCGACTTTTGAATATCCTGACCAGCATGCGGATTGATTCGACCTTCCGGCGCAAAATCTGTGAAGCTTTGAATTCGGGATTATACAGAAGACGGGCGTGACGAAGAATCCACCGGCTTACGCCGCTTCGGTTTCGCTCAGGTCATGCTCTGGCGGGACAGCCGAAGCGGCTGAATCTAGGTGAGCATCTGTTGAACTGAGTGCTTCGAATCCGCGTCAACGCACGTTGACGGAATCTCGCGTCTCCGCCGGAACGTAGTTTACCGCCGCCGTTCGCTCCAGTTTGTCCCACGCGAATTTGCGGCCTTCGAGCGCACGCTTCAGCGTCTTGAAAAGGACCATCGAGAACAACTGCCGGTAGGCGAAGCGCTGCAACCAGACCTGGCTGAGCAGCCAGACATCTTCCTTGGAGTCGGGGCGGCGGCGTTCGAGCGCGAACGCGATGGCCGACGCCAGGAAGTCGATCACCAGGAACGCAAAGAAAAACGCCACCAGCTTGTGGAAGTCTGCCGGGTCGGTGGAGTCGGGATGGAAATGTTTCTGGATGTAATACCAGATCGTGCCCACCGCGAACATGATGTCGATCAGCGGCGAAACCAACGGCAGCAGAATCTGGAAGATGACAATGTTTGGCAGCGCCACCCACCCCAGCGCGCCTTTGCGCGCGAACACTCCGCGATGCTTATACACCGCCTGCAGAATCCCAAACGACCAACGGAAGCGCTGGCGCATCAGACCATTGGCGTTGGTCGGCGCCTCGGTAAAAGCCAGAGCCATGTCCTCGTATTCCACGCGATAGCCGCGGCGCAGCAGCGCCATGGTCAGGTCCGCATCCTCGGCGACGGTGTCGATGTGATATCCGCCCGCCTCGCGCACCGCTGAAACGCGCCACGCCCCAATGGCGCCCGGCACCACGCTCAC
>Ga0181537_10001749_pt1 | contig 19681 bp, 18 predicted proteins | sample PEATcosm2014_Bin_39_FD_119765 | JGI IMG/M metagenome (GOLD analysis project Ga0181537, IMG submission 119765) | Peatland microbial communities from MTU Mesocosm Facility, Houghton, MI, USA - PEATcosm2014_Bin23_10_metaG | ecosystem: Environmental > Terrestrial > Soil > Wetlands > Peat | place... | reverse complement strand
TCTTCAACGGCGGCGTCGAGACGCCCAATCCGCGCGAGGAGCGCGACATGGCGCCGTCGCCGAAAGTGGCGACCTACGATTTGCAGCCCGAGATGAGCGCCGTGCCGCTGACCGACAAGGTCATCGCGCATCTCGACACCGGCAAGTACGACATGCTGATTTTGAATTACGCGAACCCCGACATGGTCGGCCATACCGGCGTGGTCGAGGCGGCGATCAAGGCGGTGGAGACGATCGATGCGTGCCTCAAGCGCGTGGTGGAAAAAATTCTTTCCATGGGCGGGGCGTGCCTCATCACCGCCGACCACGGTAATTGCGAGCGGGAAATCAACGACGACGGCACGCCGAACACGGCCCACACGACGAACCTCGTCCACTTCATTTACGCCGGGCCGAACGCCGACAAGGCCGTGATGCAGGACGGCATCCTGGCCGACGTCGCGCCGACCCTGCTCTACCTGCTCGATATTCCCAAGCCGGTCGAGATGACCGGGCATAGCCTGGTGACGTTTAAATAATGTAGCGGCGGTCTGTGCCGTTGCTGAATTTTTTGACGGAATGACGGAATTGGGGAAGGCAGAAGTTTCGCACGGCGGACGGCAGAGGGCCGAAGAGTTTTCCCTCGTTCCCAGACTCCGTCTGGGGACGCCCCTTGAACATCGCGAGATTTCATCTCGCGCATTTGATTCTCGGCGCGCCAGGATGGGCGATGGAATCGCCCCAGCAATCCCGTTCCCAGACAGAGTCTGGGAACGAGGAGACCAGAATCTTTGTTTTCTCTGTGCTCTTTTGTGGCAAACTCAGCCGGCCATGCTCATCGACACCCACGCCCATCTCGACTACACCGACTACGATCCCGATCGCGCGGAGGTGATTGCGCGGGCGACGGCGGCGGGCGTGACCGAAATCATTTCCATCGGGACGCGCCTCGATTCGAGCGCGCGCGCGGTGGAACTGGCCGAGAATTTCCCGAACATCTGGGCCACGGTCGGCATTCATCCGTCCGAGGCCGACGAAGCTCCCGATGACGCGGTGGAACGGCTCCGCGCGCTGGCGCAAAGTTCGCGCGTCGTGGCGATAGGCGAAATCGGACTCGATTATCATCGCCTGCCGGAGGACCCCGCCGAGGCCGAGGAGAACAAACTGCGCCAGGTCGTTCTTTTTCGGCGGCAGCTTGAACTTACCGCCCAGCTTGGCCTCAACGCGGTCATTCATCAGCGCGATTCGTGGGACGACACGCTGAACATTCTCAGCAATTTCACGGGTAAAGTGCGCGGCGTCTTTCATTGCTTCGGCGGAACGCTCGAACAGGCGCAGGAGGTCATCGCCCAGGGCCATCTCGTTTCGTTCACCGGCATCGTCACGTTCAAGAACGCGCGGCAGGCGCAGGAAACGGCGCGGAACGTCGCTGTCGATCAATTCATGGTCGAGACCGATTGCCCCTACCTCGCGCCGACGCCGGATCGCGGCAAGCGATGCGAACCGGCCCACACGCGCCGCGTCGCCGTGCAGATCGCGCAGTTGCGCGGCCTGGCGCTGGAGGAAATCGCCGAGCGCACGACCGCCACCGCCCGCGAGTTTTTCAGGTTTGCGCGTGGTTGACACGGCGTGATGATTCTGCGCCGCGCAGGAAAATAATTTTTCCCGAAGTTCCGCTTGGATTTTGCGTGAGAGACGCGGTTTTGCGTGTAGGTTTTCCTCATCGACTATGAAAGCCCTCGAAGAAGGAAACGAACTGCAGCTCGATTTTACCAAGCTCCAAAAGGTGGCGAAGAGCGGCCTGCCCGTTCTGCCCGTGGTGGTGCAGGACGCCGATTCGCGCGATGTGCTCGTCGTCGCCTACGCGAACCAGGAGGCGCTGGAGCACACGCTCAAGACGGGCATCGCGACGTTCTGGAGCACCTCGCGCAACGAGCTTTGGATCAAGGGCGCGACCTCCGGCGACACGCTGCAAATCGTCGATATCCGCGTGAATTGCGAGCAGAACTCGCTCCTCTATCTTGTGCGCATGGTCGGCGGCGGTGTCTGCCACACGAAGGACGCCGAAGGCCACACCCGCAAGACCTGCTATTACCGCTCGCTCAAGGAGGGGAAGCTGAGTTTTGTGAAGGATAAGACTCCGTCCTGACGCATTTAAGCTGCGAGCGCTTTGTCGCTATTCGCGCCCGGCCAATCGCGGACATGCAACATGTCTCGCTGTTCGACGGAACGGAATTGAGAAGGCGCAAGCGTGACCAGAGCCGCCGTGATTCCCTTCAGTGTCACAAACTCGACCTCATAGGCCTCTTCCTGTCGAAGTACGTGCACGACCGTTCCGACATCGCCTTTTTCGAGGCCATGTTCAGGTAAAGCTTCGGTGAGAACAACAACATCAAGTTCTGAAGTCATGAATGAAGCGGGTAAGCGGTGATAAATCTCTGGATGGTGGAGTTTCAAAGAAGACTGCTCTAACTCATCTGTTCTAGCATTGTGATTGCTGCGGGGCCAAGCACGATGAAGGCTAGTGCCATCAGGAAACAGATCAAAGAAACTAGGATCGCAAGCACTGATTTGAACCGCTTATTTAGCGAGATCTGATACAACGCTAGAAAGACAAACAAGCTGGATCCCAAACCAAATGCGGCAGCGGTGGCCAAAAGCTTGCTGCCCAACCAAGGATCGGCTTGGCCATGGATTAATGCAGGTTGAAAAAATTTCAATGCATAATCCCAATTCATCACGGCGATGAACCCAAAGCACCCGACGAGAACAAAAATCGGAGCACAAACCCAAAGAATCAAAAGCGCAGTTCGTTTGAGAGCCATATTTGGGCGGCGTGAGCTTGGGTAAATGTCTAGGGTCAGGCCGGAGGCTGACCCTCCATGTTCTTCCCATCTCTGCCTTCCTACTCTTCAGTCCTCTGTGCGAAACTTCAGCCTCAGACGTTCAGCCCTTCGCCGGGCGCTTCGGGCTCGTCGGTCTCGGAGATGACGCGGGCGATGGCGGTAAGCTTGTCGTTCGCGGTGAGATTGATGAGCTTGACGCCCTGCGTGTTGCGGCCGGCTTCGCGGATGTCCTTCACCGGGGTGCGGACCATCTGGCCTTGCTGCGTCAGGAGCATGATTTCGTCCTGATCGATGACGGTCAGCGCGCCGACGACCTTCCCCGTCTTCTCGTTGGTCTTCATCGTGATGATACCCTTGCCACCGCGGGTCTGGATGCGATATTCGTCGAAGGCGGTGCGCTTGCCGATGCCATGTTCTCCGGCGACGAGCAGCGTCGCATTCGGATCGACCACCGCGAGGGCGACCACAACATCATCCTTGTCGAGGCTGATGCCGCGCACGCCGGTCGCGGGACGGCCCATGTTGCGCACGTCCGATTCGGGGAAGCGAATGCTCATCCCTTCGCGGGTGATGAGGACCGCCTCGTTATTGCCGTTGGTCAGCTTGGCCTCGATGAGATTGTCGCCCGACTCGATGCCGATGGCGATGATGCCGCCCTTGCGATGATTGACGAATTCTTCGAGCGAAGTCTTCTTCACCGTGCCGCGTTGCGTGGCGAAGAGGACGAAACCGCCCGATTTCCAGGTGTTGTCGTTGCCCTGGGCGTCCTTCTTCGATTCGACGCGGATCAGCGCGGCGACTCTCTCGCCCGGTTTCATCTCGAGCAGATTCGCGATGGAACGGCCCTTGGAGGCGCGGCCCATGTCGGGAATTTCGTGCACGCGCTCGACGTAAACGCGCCCGCTGTTGGTGAAGAACATCAGGTAATCGTGGGTCGAGGCGGTGAAGAGATGCTCGACGAAATCGTCGTCCTCGGTCCCGGCGCCCTCGCGCGTCGTCATGCCGATCACGCCGCGCCCGCCGCGCCGTTGCGCGCGATAGCTGCTGATGTTGGTCCTCTTGATGAGCGAATTGTGGGTGATGGTGATGATGACGCCCTCGTTCGCGATGAGGTCCTCGATGGCCATCTCGCCTTCGTCGGGGACGATCTGCGTGCGGCGCTCGTTGCCGTGCTTGTCGCGGATGGCGATGAGTTCCTTCTTGATGATGGTCAGCACGCGGACTTCCTTGGCCAGGATGTCGATCAGGTCGGTGATTTTCTTGAGCAGGTCCTTGTAATCGTCGACGATCCTGCCCCGTTCCAGGCCGGTGAGTTGATAGAGGCGAAGTTCGAGGATCGCGGTGACCTGCTCCGCGCTAATCTGGTAGCGGTTGTTGGCCAGGCGCTTTTCGTCATGGATCGCGATGCCGAACGATTCGGCCTCGGCGCGGGTAAAATTGTAAGCGGCGATCTTGGCGCGGGCCTCCTCGCGGTCGGCGGCCCGGCGGATGATCTTGATGACTTCGTCGAGGTTCGCGAGCGCGATCAGGTAGCCTTCGAGCACCTCGGACTTGCGTTGCGCCTCGCGCAATTCAAAGCGGGTGCGGCGCATCACGACTTCGCGGCGATGCTCGATGAAGCAGTTGATCAGCTCCTTGAGATTGAGCGTCTTGGGCCGGCCGCCGTCGATGGCAAGCTGGTTGACCGCGAAGGAAGTTTCCAGCGCGGTCATCTTGTAGAGCTTGTTGATCACGACCTTCGAGATCGCGTCGCGCTTGAGCTCGATGACCACGCGCGTGCTTTCGTCCGATTCGTCGCGCACGTCGGTGACCTCGGTCAGTTCCTTTTCATTGACCAGCGCGGCGATGCGGGCGACCAGCTCGGCGCGGTTCACATTGAACGGAATTTCCGAGACGATGATCTGTTCCTTGCCGCCCTTGGGCATTTCGGTGTGGAGCTTGGCGCGGACTTTGACGCTGCCGCGCCCCGTCTCGAAATAGCTCTTGATGCCTTCCATGCCGATGAGCGTGCAGCCGGTGGGGAAGTCGGGGCCCTTGATGTGTTTCTTCATCAACTCGGGGATCGTGATGTCGGGCTTGTCGATCTGCGCGCAGATCCCGTCGATCACCTCGGTCAGGTTGTGGGGCGCGAGATTGGTCGCCATGCCGACCGCGATGCCGGTGCCGCCGTTGACCAGCAGGTTGGGAAACGCGGCGGGGAGCACGACCGGCTCCATGTTTTTCTCGTCGTAGGTCGTCTGGAAATCGACCGTGTCCTTGTCGATGTCCTCCATCAGGATTGAGCCGAGATGCGTCAGGCGCGCCTCGGTGTAACGCATGGCGGCGGGGGCGTCGCCTTCCACGGAGCCGAAGTTGCCTTTTCCCTCGATCAAGCGCTCGCGCATCGACCACGGCTCGGCCATGTGCACCAGCGTGGGGTAGATGGCCTGGTCTCCATGGGGATGAAATTTCTTCATCGTTTCACCGACGATGCCGGCGCACTTGGAAGTGGCCCGGCCGGGCAAAAGGCCCAGTTCGTGCATGGCGTAAAGAATGCGGCGCTGCGAGGGCTTGAGCCCGTCGCGCACATCGGGCAACGCGCGCGAGATGATGACCGACATCGAGTAGTCGAGAAAGGAACGGCCAATTTCTTCCGCCACATTGATGCGGTCGATGCGTTCACCCGGGGAAAACAAATTTTCAGGCATAGATTTTAATTCGGACGTTCCCCGAAGCTGCAAAGGACGAGGAAAGAGAAAGCGTAAACGTCCAAATTAGAAAGCGGGCGCGGGCGCGGCAAGAGAAAACTCCTAAGTAGGGCTTAACCGGCGGACGGCTTTTCTTTAGAGATCGGACAAGACGGCATCGCAAGTTTTTGCCGGTTCTCTCAAGGGCACCGTAAGCAGGGGACAATTTTATGCTTGTTTATCGAAAAACTTTCGTTTAATGCTCTGGATTCAATTCTTAACCAGTCTCGTCCATCTTAATCACTCCTCCATGAATCGAATTCAATTTTTTGTACTAACCGGACTAAGTAGTTTGGTCTTCTTGCTTTTAATCGCCCACATTTTTCTGGCCCGCCAGATCGGTATTGATCAAGGCATGCTTAGTCAGGCCCAGCAGATTGTCAACGTGGGCCAGGCCGCCCAGGGAAATTTGAAACAGTTGGCCATCCGCATTTTCTCCGACAGCCAAAAGACGCAGGACCAGGGTCTCAAGGATCTGCTCGAGCGCCAGCAAATCAAATATACTCCCGGCCCCGCACCGGAAACTTCCAGCGCGCCGGAAACACCCGCCCCCACCCCCTCTTCAACGACCCACTAACTCAAACTTTTCCACTCTACGACCATGTCCGACGAATTCGATCCCAATACAGATAGTCACTTTTCCTCTTTTTGGCCGCTGCTCATTCTCATCAGCGGTTTCCTGATTTGGTTTGGCCTCCAGGATTATGGGCTCAATAGCCAGCGAAGCGCTTACAATAAGCAATTCCAGGATAAACAATTTCAGGACGCGATCGTCCAGTCCCAGAATATTACGAAGAAGTACCGGGACCTGATGAGCGATCTCCTTCAGACCGCCCAGAAGGAAGGGAAGGATTCCGTTGCGGCCAAGATCGTCAACGATGCGATCCAAGCCGGCTTGATTCGCGTTCAGCCGAACGCCACCAACAGCGCCGCCGCCGCCGGCACCGAGACTTCCACCGACGCTTCAAAACAATAAGTCAGTCGCGCTTAACTTAGGCGCTCACTTCGTCGCCGGTTTCGGCAGGACGCTGCCGGGTCGATTGGACGCGGGCAAATTGGTCATGGATGGCCCGTCAATCAAGGCTTGGAAAAGGGGGTCATCATGGAGGGCCGCAAAACGCGGATCGATTCTCGCCGAAAGCAGGGCATTCGTGCCGCCGAGCGCCACCGCCTGATTGAGAAACTTGAGCGCTTCGTCCTTGTGCCCGACCGAGGCGTGCAGCGCGGCCAGGCTATAGATCAACTCGCTCGCCTTGGGGTCGATCTTGGCGCGGGCTTCCAGGAAGGCAATGGCGGCTTCCGGGTTGTGCACCTGGTCGACATAATATTGGATGACCCCGGCCATGGCGTCGTGACTCCAATTGGTCAGCCCGGCGGCGGTCCGGAGCCGGTCATAGAGTTCGGGGAACTTGCCCTCGTCTTGTAATAGCTCGGCGAGGTCGAGATTCAACTGCACATCGTAGGGTGATTTGGCCAGCTCCGCGCGCAAATCCTGCTCGCGCCCGACATTGAGTTTCGTTTCTTTGAGCCAGTCGACCATCGGCGCGTAGTCGTCGTTGCGGGGATCGTCCACCTCGGCTTGTTGCACGATGGCGATGGCCTCGTCGAAGCGTTTTTGGTCCGAGAGGAGGTGGGCGAGACTGTTCACCGAATCCTGCAGTTGCGGACAGAGGGCCAGGGACATTTTCAGCCAGTATTCCTGCTCCTTGTCCATGTGGCGCCAGCGATAGAGGTCCGAGTGCCAGAAGGCCAGTTTGCCGAAGGTCAGAATCGCATCGCTGTCGAGGCGAAACCGGGGATTGGCGAGCAGCTTTTGGCTGTAGGCGTCCCAGAATTTGCGGTCTTCCTCGACGGCCGCAGCGGGCAGCGCGTCCAGCGGCTCGGGACTCAGTTTGAAGATGAGTCCGGCGGGCAGCAAATAGGGATACATCCATTGGATCGGAATGCTTTGCTCAAGATAAAAGGTATGGTTCTTTTTGTTCTTTTCGAAGATTTTTTGCGCCACGATGCCGTTGATGTCGAAGACGTCGTTCGATCCCGGCCGGATGATCGGGCCGCCGGCCTGCAAGCGCTCGGCCACGTCGGGCCACTTCTCGTACTCCTGCCAGCATTCGACCAATTCCTCGTTGCTGACGCAGGTGACAGGCACTACCGGATAGGCCTGGTCGCGGCCCAGCCATTTCTCGAAGGGTGTCCATGTCTTGGGGCGGGAGCGGGGATCGTACTGGTCCCGGATGTAATGGGCGTAGTAGGTATCGCAAAGCGCGTTCTGGGTGATGACGGTGACATCGCGACGGTCGAAGGCCGATCCGCGTTGGGCCGTCGCGACAGGATCGACCGACCAATCGGCTTTCCAGCGGTCGGGCTGCTGGCTTTCCACGAAGGCCATGAACGTGGGCACAAAGCGGCCGGGGTCCGATCCGCCGAAGTAGACCGCGTTTTTGTCCATGGGACGCATCATGTCGGCGCCATACTCATAACCAAACCAATGGCCGGCCTGGCTGCAACCGTCGAAGTTGCTCCAGAACGGCAGCAGCGAAAGAAAAAGCGCCGGCATGCCAAACCCGAGCACGCCGGTTTTGGCCGGGACCTCCGGCATCAAGTCATGGAGGTAGGTCATCAGCGCCAGCGCGCCGTAGCTCATGAGCAGGACAAAAATGCAATGCGACTGGAGGTGAAAGACCTTGTACTGGAGATTGCGCTCAAAATCGAAACCCTCCTGCGGCGCGATGATGAGAAGCATGAAGCCGAGCAGAAAAAAGGCCGCGCCGAGAAAGATGAACCAGTTGACCTGGGGCCAATCGCAACGCCGCAGGTAGAAAAAAATCGCCAGGGTCAGGAAAATCAGGGGGACGGTGAAATTGAGCTGAAGATTGTCGCCGTAATAATAGAACGTCTTCCACAGGCGGGGATAATAATTGGGCAGACCGATGGTCGCGTCGAGCTGGGCGTCCTTGGGCACCACGCCGATCAGCTTGCCGAACGTCGTCTTGATCAGGTTGGGCAGGCTCTTCGGATATTGTTCGCGGCTGACCTCGTAGTAAAAGCCGCCCCGTTCCGACGCGTAACCCCAGTTCATCGGCGGATGCGTGCTCGAGGCGAAGGGCTCGTACGAATAGGGAACGAGCCCGATCCAGCCCACCACGAACACGCCGATGATCAAACGGCGGTCCAGTTGCGAGGTGAAGAGCAGGCCCACGGCCACGGCGGCAAGAGCCAGCATCCCCAGCGCGTAACCGGGTTCGGCATGCCGATAGGCCAGGTAGGCCTTGACTTCTTCCGGTGAAAGGCCGGAGATGGCGTGGGCATCGGCGGCGGTGGCAACCACCCCTTGCAGCCAGCCCGGGTGCTGGTAGCTGCCCGTCTCCCAGAAATGGGGCGCGGAAGCCGCCGTCTGGCGGAGGGCATCCGATTCACTCGGGTCCATGAGGTAGTAGCCGTAGGAAAAAACCGCGACCACCGCGACCGCCCCGAGCAGGAACAAGCGCCAGCGAAATTCCTTCGTGTAAAAAAAGGAAACGAGCGCGGTGAAGCCAAAGATGGGCCACGCCATCGACTGGCAGATCATTTGCAGTTGGAGCGCGCCGAGCTTGTCGCTTCCGAAACTGGCCAGCCAGCTGATGTAAGCCAGGATCGAAAGGCTGAAGAGATTGACCGCAAACAAGACGGAGAAAAAGATCCCCATGGGCGCGCGCGGCGCTTGCGGAAGAAAGGAGGGGACGACCTGAAAAAGGAAGGCCGCCAGCAAAAAGGCGGGAATGATCTGGACGAGGGTGTGGTGGTTGGTCAGTCCCAGGGCAAAGACAAAAACGGCCAGGACGAGCCGGTGCGATTTCTGAGGTTCGAGCATCCAGAGGTAGAAAAAGAGCAGGACCAGATTCACGAAAAGCGCGTTGAGCGTGCCGTGGACGGCGGAGATGACCGCCTGGCTCCACATCACGTCGCTGAACCCGATGACGAGTCCGGCCAAAAGCCCGGTGTAAAAAACGTAGGGGCGCACGGCGGCCTGGTGCTCCGGGCCGGTCCACCGTTGCAAAAGCCAGCGACCCGAATGGCAGGCGAGGAGGGTCAGCACCGCGTTGGAAGTCGCGCCGAAAAGGGCGCAGAGCAGGTTCATCCGCCAGGCCAGGCTGCCGAACGGCACGAGGTGCGACAGGAGAAAGCCCGACATGGTCCAGAGGGGGTAACCGGGCGGGTGCCCCACGCCAAACTTGGCTGCGGCGGTGATCAGCTCGCCCGAGTCCTCCAGCGTCACGTTCGGCGCGAGGGTCGCGATATAAACGCCGAGGGTGACCAGAAAAACCAGGCCGGCGGCGATGAAATCAGAGCGCTGAAAACGCTCCGGGCGCGAAGGCGGGAGGTTGCGGAGCGTCTCATCCGGCTGGATGGGCGCAGCCACCGTCGTGAGGCTCATGGATTTGCTTCCACCTTCGCCGCGGCCGCGATCTCGCGCGGCGGAACCGTCCCGCGCCAGGCGAGCCACGGCACGCGCCAGACCGCTTCGCGCACGATGTGCATCGACATCTTCGAGACGCCCGCGTACCGGTCTTCAAACGTGATCGGAACCTCCTCGATCTTCCAGCCCAGCCGCCACGCCATGTAGGTCACCTCGATCTGAAAAGCATACCCGTCGGAATGGACCTGGGACAAATCGAGGGTGGCGAGCTTGTCCGGTCGGAAAGCCTTGAAGCCTCCTGTCGGATCGGTGAACGGCATGCCGGTGATGATTTTCACATACTTGCTCGCGCCGAGGCTCAGCATCAGCCGATGCAGCGGCCAGTTGGTCACGCGGACGCCCTCGCGGTAACGGGTGGCGAGGACCAGGTCGGCCCCGGCTTCCAGCAGCTTGAGAAAATCGGGGATGGCGGCCGGGTCGTGGGACAAATCGGCGTCCATCTGGAGCACCGCGCTGCACGGATCGCTGGCGTGGCGCTCCACCACCCATTCAAACCCGGCCAGATAGGCCGAACCGAGCCCGAGCTTGCCCTTGCGTTCCAGCAGGAAAAGATTGCGGTTGTACTTCGGATGCGCCCGCACCCAATCGGGCGTGCCGTCCCCGGAGGCGTCGTCCACCAGCAGCAGGCGCGCGTCGGGCACGGCATGCCACAAGCGCCAGGTGAACCGGGGCAGGTTGTCCCGCTCGTGATAGGTCGGTACGACAATAAAAGGTGAAAGCATAAATCGAATCAGATTAGTTCCGAGATCGAGCCGTAATCGGGATCGAGCAGCCGTTTGTAACTGCGCAGCGCGTAGGCGTCGGTCATGCCGGAGAGATGGTCGCACAAAAGCCGCGCCTTTTCAGCCTGTTCCGTCACGCTGAGCACGGCGCGATGATCTTTGGTCGGAATGAGCACCACTGGTTTCGAGGTGGGGCAGAGGTAATTATTCAGGAGGGTCTTCGCCAGTTTTCTTAGGAGTTCCCCTCCCTTGAATTCAATTTGTTGCAGGGCGCTCGATCCATAGACAAGGTCCCGGCAAAGCGCTTTATGCAGGGTGATTCGAGCTCGGGCCAACGGTTTCAAAACAAGCTTGTATCTGTATCGCCTGGTCTTTTTGGTCATGAAATTATTTTGCGTTTTCAGTGAGATGCTTTGAATCAATTTTCCGATGATGAAATTCATTCTCTGCGGGAGTTTGCCTTTTGCCATCAAGTCCTGCAATTCGCGCAGGTGCTTCGCCTGAGGAACTGTGAGATGCTTGTCCCGGTCGGGATCCGCGTCTCTTTCAGAATGCCATTCTTCCAACTTGTCCGGAGTCAAAAATCGCGCCTTCCAACCGTCGACGATATCAAAGCAGGAATAAGAAATATCGTCGGCTATATCCATGATCTGGCACTCCAAACTTTTAAATCCATTCACGTTATCGACGCCCAATTTGCCGTGTAAATCCCGGGTGCCAAAGCAAAAATCGAGAATGTCGGCCTGATCGTCGTAAATGAAGTGATTCTGGTCGTCTCCGCGATCCCGGTGCAGACGCTTGTATTTCAAGACGCCATCGAGCAGGGCCCGGCTTGGAGTCATGCCCCCGCGTCCTTTCGTGCGGTTATAAATCGTTCCGGTCAAGATGCGGAGGGTCTGTGCATTGCCTTCAAAACCACCAAAAGGCTTCATCAAGGCGTTGAGCACCCTCTCCCCCGCGTGGCCGAATGGCGGATGCCCGATATCGTGGGCAAGGCAGATGGCCTCCAGTAATTGCAAGTCAACCTGGACATCGGGATGAGCCTTTCGCAACCAGATCGCGATTGATTCCGCAACGCGGGAAACCTCGAGCGAGTGCGTGAGCCGCGTGCGGTAGAAATCGTACTCGCCCGCTTGAAAGACCTGTGTTTTGGCTTGGAGACGACGAAAGGCCGGGGTGAACATGATCCGATCCCGGTCTTGGTGAAAAACACTTCGATAGTCGCTGGTCCGGTTGTCATTGTACCTGTTGACCAGGAGTTCCCGGTCAAACGCGCAGTAAAAATCATCCGGCATTAGTTCACGCTAGGGCTTGGCTTATTATCGGGCAAGACTGCGTCAGGCTGCCGATGAAACAGAGATGTTGCCTCGCCTCGAAAGGACGGCAAAATCGCCTCATTCTAAATGGTCACGGAAAAAAAGATATCAACCAACTGGGGAAGCGATCCGCAGAATCCCGGATATTGCCTGACCACCCCGTTGCGCGTCGTCGAACGGCCTTCCGAGCAAAAAATATTCCTGGCTACACTCAGTTACGAAATGATCGAAGCGTGGGAATCGGGAGTGAAAGCAGCCAGCTTAAAAGCGAAGCCGACCGCTGAACAGGCCCTGCTTTACGCCAAAGCCAGCTACCTGCGTTACAGTTCCGCAGTTTTCCGGCAATCGGCCACGGACGATTGGCTAAAGCTTTTGTCCACCCGGACTGATTCACTCGATTATATCGAGCAAACTTTTGTCCTCGCCGCGAATTCCGGTTCAAAGTGTGACATCAATCACGCCACCGGCCTTTGCCTGGTCCGAAGATCGTGGGCCAATAATCTCTTCCTCGATTACGCGGCAAGAGGTCCTCAAACTTTTTCCTTAAATCGCATCATTGGCATTGCAGAGGGCTTGGTGTACTGTGTCCTCCTTATGGGATTAGAATTGAAGTGCAAGTACCTTTATCTTGAGCCGTCGCGCGAGGCAGTTGGGTTTTACTCCAGACTTCTCCGGCCCAGGATCGGCGACTTGGAGAAAATCCCCATTCGCGCGGCCTTGACTCGCGCGGAATCGGTATTAGAAGGTATTAGACAAGTTACATGAAAATTTATCCGGCCATCACCAAGAAGGAGTTTCGCGAACTCTGTGAGCTTTCGAGCGGACCGATCGAGGTGGGCAGCGCCATCGGAGCACGTTCCGCGGCGGAACTCTTTGATGCCATTAAGAAAAGCGATAGAAAAAAAACTGATCCTGAAGCGGCAGTGATTAACAAAGTCTTGCTTACGGCGCGCTGCCTCAAAAAACACGACCCCGCGCGCTTAAGCACGGAGAAGGCAGCAACGGCAAAGACCCGACCCATTCCGATTCGGGGACATTTTAAGGTCGGCAAAAAAAGGGCCGCTCCAGATAAAATCTCGCGCAATAAAGCGCGCCGCGGCCGCGTGTTGATAATCGGGACTAAAAAAACCTCCTTGGTTTAGGAGTCAGCCCCACCTCCATTATGCTGGCAAAAACCAATTGTGAGAGGGCGACGACCAAGCGGTTCAAAGCCAAGCTCAAACCTTATCACCACCATTTCAAGGATTGTTCCAAGGCCGTGTGCGTGCATCATGGCCGCTCCCATGCCAAGGTCCGGCTTGGCGATCTCGTCACCATCCCCGACAGCGATCTCCATCACGTCATGGACTCGAAGGCGATGCTGGCCATCAGCCATGCGATTGAAGACGTCGCCGCCGAAGAACGCCAGGGCGAGTTGATCGCCACGTTCCAGGATTTCAAAAACTTCCTTCCCCATAAAAACCGCTACATCGGCCTGGCTGAGGAGCTCGATACCGTGCGCGTCTGGGGCTGCGGCCAAGTCCCGCAAAAGTGCGGCAAGGTCGATTTCATCCAGGCCGACGAGCAGCGCCTGCTCCGTTACTGGCTCGTCCTCTTCGACAGCGAACACACCCGCGCCGTCCTGCTCTGCAAACAGGTCAACCGGGCCGAGAAATTTGAGGACAAGAAGTTCCTCGGCTTTTACAGCTTCAACCCCTACCTGGTGCAGTCGATCCGCTGGCGGTTCAACCTTTTGAGCTGCGGACTCAGCGGGGTCATGTCCCACTGGGAAAAATCATTTCCCTTTCCCGACCTCAAAATGCGCGACCTCGACCGCCTGATTCGTCAGCCCGATGCCGTTGATGTGTAGATGGTTGCAACTAATCCCGTAATTTTCGTAAAAAAGTTTCTCTTTTCTTTGAACATCGGGCCATCCAGCGGGTCTATCCCTTTGTAAGTTTCATTCATTCTCCTCCTTGGTAACAGGCGCTGATCTTCGGATTAGCGCCTGTTTTCCTTTCCGGCAGGGACGCGAGTCCCTTCGCGTCCCGCACATTTAGTTAAACTCGGGCATTGACCGCGCCGCTTCCTTTTCCTTTGATGGCAGGCTATGCGTCACACCATCACCGTCCTGGTCGAGAACCGTTTCGGCGTTTTGACGCGCATCGCCGGTCTCTTCAGCGGGCGCGGATTCAACATCGAAACGCTCAACGTCGGCCCAACCCACCGTCCCGACACTTCGCGCATGACCATCGTCGTCGTGGGCGATGACCGTGTCCTCGACCAGGTCACGCGCCAGCTCAACAAACTCGTCGACGTGATCGAGGTGAAGGATTTTCACGAGGGCGAATATGTGGATCGCGAACTCGTCCTGCTCAAGATCAAGGTCAACGACAAGACCCGCGCCGAGGTGATGCAGATTTGCGACATCTTCCGCGCCAAGATCGTCGACGTGCAGCCGAAGAGCCTCTCCATCGAGGTCACCGGCAACGAATCGAAGGTGACGAAGTTCATCGTGCTGATGGAGACCTTCGGCATCGTCGACCTCACCCGCACGGGCAAGGTCGCGATCGCGCGGAAATAAGCGTGGGTAGCCGTCGGCCTCCGGGCGACGGTGCAGTTCGGGCGGCCTGGATACGCCACGCGAGCGTGTGTTGTCCGGGTCGCCGCAGGCGACAGGAAGCGATCTCCTCGTTCCCAAGTTTGCTGCCCTCCGCAGGAGCTTGGGAACGCCTCTTGCCCCCGCGAAATTTCATTTCGCGCATCTTCTCCGGCTGATGGCCGCCGCTGTCCCTACCGGCGACGCCTTTTGCTTTTTTTGAACCAAAGCCCGCCCCGAAACGTCATATTAAATGATGAAAAAGCATTTCATTTGCCTGCTCCCCGCGCTCGCCCTGCTTTTTGCCTCGTCCCTGGCCGGGCGCGCCGACCAGTTCACCCAGATCCAGAACAGCCCCTACACCTACTGGGTGCCCGCGCCCACCCCGCCGCCGCCCGGCTATGTCGCAGGACCGCCCCCTTACTATTACGGCCCCTACGGCCCTCCGCCCGGCTATTATGGCCCGCCGCCGTCTCCGCCGCCCGTCGTCATCATCCCCCACTTCTTCATCGGCTTCCACTTCCATTAGGAAGCCGTCGCGGTAGCCGCCGCACGCTGGGCGGCGGTGCCTTCCCTCGCTCCCAAGTTTGCCGCCCTCCGCAGGAGCTTGGGAGCGCCTCTTGGACCTCGCGAAATTTAATTTCGCGCATTCTTATCGGCCTTGGTCGTCCGTCCCTACCCGGCCCGTCCCACAAACGCCAGCTTCTCCCTCCACGAAAGCGCGCGGAATTCCCGCAGCGTCTCCTGCCGCAAATCGACCGGCACGCGCCGCAAATGCCGCAAAAAACCGAGCGCACAACGCTGGGCCGCGCCATACCGCGCGCGGAGCCGCGCATTCGCAAATCGCCGATGACTCTTATCGAATAATTGCCGCCGCAGCCACACCCCCACCGATGGAGAAATTTTCCCTTTTCCGCACAGCAGGTGGGCAAATTTGCTCAGGACGAGATAGGTATCGATCCGCGCCTGCGTCTCCAGATTGCACGCGTAAGCCTCGGTTTCGATCTCACGCTCGCCCTCGTGGAAAAGCAGCGCCGCCTGCACGCCATGCGCGATTTCCTCGATAAACGTAATCAGCGCCGAGATGTTTCGCTCGTTCAGCGTCTGGCGCGGATCATTCGCCTCCAGCTCCGCAATCACCGGCCGCGAATAAAAAATCGCCACGTAAAGCGAATCACCCGCCTGCCGCAAAAACGTCCGCCCTCCCGGCGCCAGGTGCGTCGCGCTTTCCCCCGCCATCCGATTCAGCACCGCGCAGCGGCTCTCCCCGATCACGCACGATTCCAGATTGATCGAAACCGGGGCGTAAGTCCGCTCCAGCAGCATCTGGATTTCCCGCAGCAGCGTCATAAATTTTCTGGAGGGTCAGACTCCTGTCCTGACCCACTTCAACGGCGTCGGGATTTTATCTCGGTGCGTCATAACCAGCTCATGTCGGTCGAATCAAAATCGAAGGCGTTTCGTGCAAATGAAACAGCGTGTCGGCCAGGGTATTCAGCGCCAGCCGCACCCGCCGGAACTCGCCGCCCAGCAGCCGGAAAATCTCCTGCAATTCCGTCCGCCGCGCCTGCGGATGGTCCGCCATCGAGAGGTAAGTCGATTGCCCCACCGCCTCGTAAAAGCTCAGGCTCGGCGCGCCCCGCCGCTGCACATGCGCCTGCACCCGCTCGGCAAACATCCCGCTCAGAAAAAGCGAATAATCGGCCATATGCACCCGCACCAGAAACGCCTCTTCCGGCGCACAGTTGCTCGCCTGCGTCATCAGGTCGGAAATGTAGGTAAAACTCCGCGACGTCGGCCCCTGCTCGCCCGGCGCGCGCAGTTGATTGATGTGCGAAAAAGCCAGCAGCAGCGCGGCGACATAATCGGTTAATGCGCGCTCGTCGAGCGACACCCGCCGCAAAACGCGACGGGTCAGGATATAGAAATAAAACGCCGCGGAAACCTCCAGGCAACCCGCCTCGTCCACCACCGAGTTATAGATCAAATCGTGATCGAGAATCGCGTCCCGCTCAGCCTCGTCGCTCAGCAGCGAAACCAACGAAACGGCATCGCGCTGCGACTTGGCGAGCACCCGCACCACGAACGAAAAATCATCGGCGGTGAATTGTGCGCGGCAGTTCGCTTGAATCACGTCCCTGAATGTAGCATAGGCAATGCCATGTTGCGAATCTATCCCTGCGCGAACCCCTTCGCCGCCTTTTTACATTTCCCTGACAATTCGTTTGCGCCCGGTGCTAGACTGCAAAAGTAAGCTCCAGCGCAGGACCACCCATGAACCCCAGAATCATCCTCATCCTCGCACTCGTTTTGTCCGCGAATTTAGTATTTGCGGATGGCGTCGAGATTCATGTTCGCCCAAATTCGCCACCGGATTGGAACCTGCCCGTTTCAGTGCAGGTGAGGGATGCCGATTTTGGGAAACATTTCACGGTTTTGCTAAAAGCAATCGGAATTGACTCCGATGAATTTGTCACCGGCCAACTCGAAGTTTCCAGCGAGGATAATCAAATTGCGTCCTGTCCATTGGAGAAAAAATGGAAAACCAACGGCGTGCAATTTGAATTCACGGTTGCTGCGTCTAACCTGCTGGCGTCCAAATTCACGGTAAGCATAATGGGGCACATAGGCAAAGAACCGATGCCATCTTTCACCGCCTATTGGTTTTATCTGCGGGACTTTTCGACAAGCAAAGCTCCTGATTCCAACCAAACCAAAAGTTCGGAAGTGCCAACGGAAATTATCAAGGCTTTGCCGGAACGAGTTATGGCATTGCGTCCGGGTATAACTGTGGATGAGGTATGGAAACAACTTAATCTTACCGCCTACCAAAACAGTTTGAGCAACGATACCGATGACTTGGGTCCCGACCGCTACCGGCTTACTTGGAATTACGCAATTGAATTCAATTTTGCACAAACTACCAATGGCTTAACCATTGAAAAAAGTGCCGATGGCAAATCGTCTTATTACAAAGACAATCGAAAATTGATTCAGGCAACTCTTTACAAAAACGGTCTGGAAGTTTGCCGTTCCGGAAAAATAAATCCATGAACCCCAAAATCATCTTCGCGCTGGTTTTAATGGTAAGCTTGTCTGCCCATGGAGACAGCGTCGGTTTGCCCATCACTCCGAAGAGCCTCGATTTCCCGAATCCAAGCAACGGAACGGACATCCCCATCACCTTCGCAAAGCCGCTGCTTTTACCGAAACCAGCACGCCTCCCTCGGGAAACCGAATTTAGCTTCGATAAAAGCGCCAGGGAGCCAGGGGGACAATCGCTCATGGCTTTTCACGTGATCAAAGACCCTAAGGAACATGGGCCTCTTTCAACCCTTCCGTTGGGACGAATCACTGCACTTCAGGCTACCTGGGCCGATCCCCATTTCTTTCACACGGAGGTTGGGATTCAAGGCGCGCTGAAGGAGCTGCTGACCAATTCGCACGAAATGAATTACACCTACCATGCCTGGCAATATGCCGATCCTGATCCCACCCTTGTTGTCGCCGTGGAATATGCGTCCGGCAAGCAAGGCGCGTGGTGGATTTGGTTGCGTCCCAACGTCGCCTGGGCCTTCGAGGATGAAAATGGCCAATGGTGGTGGGGCCTGTGGGATGGGTCGGACGTCCCTGGAAAAAAAGCTCCCCTGCCGGCGAGCCTGAAAGAAGAAGACTGACGCTCCACCGAAGCCTGGCCGACAAAGAATTGAAAAATCGGACGTGATCAAACCATGAAAACCAAAATCATCCTCTGCCTCGCGCTGGTTTTCAGCGGCAGTTGGGCCGTCTGCGCCGACGTGGCTCCAGGAGTGGACTGGTATGTCGCGAATGCCAAAGTCATCGAGGTGGTTCAGGCCGAAATGCCCGCGCAGGCGGAAGCCTTTCCTTCGCCCCCAGGCCGTCAACGGGTCTGGGTCAAGGACGTCCTGAAAGGCGTGGATACCGCGCAGGAGTGTCTCCTGCCCCAAGGCTCGCTTAACCCCGGTCAAACCGCGCTGGTGCTTTTTCAATATGAACCGCCAGCCAATTACGAGCCTGCCCTGCAGTCATCGCCGGCAGCCAAACCAGCCATTTTGGTCTGGCCGATGGATTCGGCGAGCATGGTGGACACCCATGGAATAGCGGCTCAATCGGAGGACAAGCCGTTACCAGCCACCGCAATCAAATTGGACCTGATTAAAAAGGACATTGCCGCCGGCAGCCCGGAAGAAGTCGGACTCTATCGTCAGGTGGTCGATGCCTTGCTGTTCCCGGACAAGCTTCAGTCACTGGCCCGCCAGGATGCCAGCCGTGCGACTTACGTCCGCTTTTTGGTTGCGATTCTTGACCTGAACCGAGATGTGTCGTCGCTCGCCCAACTTCTGGAATCCCCAGACCCAACGGTACGCTCCGCGGCCTTGAAGAAACTGGAAGCGCGGACCGGAACGACGGTGCCACCGCCGGTGGATGAAACTCCGCCTTCGCTTCACGCCTGGGCGCAGGCGTGGGCCGGGCTGACCGTTCCAGACCAGCCGTTGCAATGGCCTCCCGTCCCGGCGGATTTGACAGCGCCACCCGATACCTTTCCTCAGCCGCTGATTCAAGCGTTGCAGAATCAAGATGCCGACGATTTTGCCAAGGCGTTTGCCGACTGGCTTGATTCGGGCGCCATGCGGGACCGCGAGATTAAGTACGCATCGACTCTTAATCGAGACCTAGTTCAAGGCAGCAATTTGGCCGGAGCCATCGGGCTGGACGCGTACCTGCCTCCAGCGCCACGTCTGCGACCGGACGTAATCTTTAATCGAGATATTCCAGTCGTGGATCGCATGAAGGCAATTGCCTTGCTGGCACAGATCACGCATCACAATCGCTTTGCCAACGAACGAGCGGAGGCAAAGGCTTTACTTGCTTCGGAGACGCCTGATTCAGACATGTTGCGCCGCGCCGCTTTTTGGGAATTGCGGGACGTCAATACCAACACCGCCGGACGAATCGCATTAAAACGATTGGTGCAGAATGGTGAGGACGAATCGACCCAGCGATTCATCCTTGGCCTCTGCGTGAACTTCCACCTGG
>Ga0181537_10001748_pt1 | contig 19681 bp, 10 predicted proteins | sample PEATcosm2014_Bin_39_FD_119765 | JGI IMG/M metagenome (GOLD analysis project Ga0181537, IMG submission 119765) | Peatland microbial communities from MTU Mesocosm Facility, Houghton, MI, USA - PEATcosm2014_Bin23_10_metaG | ecosystem: Environmental > Terrestrial > Soil > Wetlands > Peat | place... | reverse complement strand
GCATCCGTGAAGCAACTCGCCGAAAAATCCATCAGCGAAGCGGCCTTCTGGCGCGAGTGCTCGCTCGATCCAGTTGACGCCTTTCAGGCCACAGCAGCGCGCGCTACCTCAAACGGCGGTCAGTGACGCTCCCGCAGAAGTGAACCTCGCCCGTGTGTGCCATGAGAATGTCGGCGCTTGATACTGAGACAATTTACGAGACGGAATGGCGGAGGGGGTAGTCACGAGCGAACCATTCTCCGCCCAATTCCCTGAGGCGGCTGAGGTAGAGTGCGCCGTTCTATGTTGCACTGCGCGACTGGCTCAAGCGAGGAGCCAATCCGACGATCGATTCGAAGCGCCGAGCACAATGCGGCCTGGATGTTTGCGCAACGAAAAAATGATGCCCCTACGGTCTCGGTCAAACTCAAAACTGCATCGGATGATTGAGGATATATCCGCCCAATATTTCAAACAACCCGCCAAGTATTTGAAGCGCGAACGGCAACTCGGTTTCCCGCCAATTGCTGAAAACGAATCGGAGATAAAACGTGCTTGACCACAGGCACTTAATGCCTCTGTTCCGGTCGCCTTGATACGCCAATACGATGATCCAAGAGCCTCCCGCAACGAGAAAGAGTGCACCCGTTATGATGAGCGACCAACCAATAAAGTCAGGATTCACTCTCACAATTCCTCGCGGGATAGCATGCAGCCGAGGCCTTATGCCCCCTTTAGCCGTTAAGACACTGCACCCAGGTCTTATCTTGCTCTAGGCGCAGCTGCAGACGTTATAACGAGAACGTCGCGAATGTCGTATTACACACTTCGGTTAAACCAAAGTTGCCGCCCCTGCATTTGAAGAGCTAGGCTTCGTTACGTTATTCCCACGAACTGTACGTGAGCGCTTCCGTATTTCACCCGTGCTGCTGAAACAAAATACCGAACCCGGGTCATGGGCTCAATTTGCCCCTTTTTGCTCCCGCGTGTTTTTGCTAAGTGTCTACCGGCCAGAAGGATGGCTGGTAGGGGCGCTGGGGATCGAACCCACGACCTCCTTCGTCGATACGGCTGCTCCGCAAATCCGAGAATTAAGATGAACAAAAAAGTGGACCTCGCCCGTGGGCCCGGAGAAAACCGGCGATTTGTACGGTGCTTGCGAGATGATCGCTCCAATACCTGCTTAGCGAACCGAGTTTGTCTCATGAAAACGGACCGTACGTGGCGACTTATAGGGGATGGATGGGAACTGAGAAAAACCACTAGACTGAGTGGCGGAGGACGCAGTCACGTGCGAGCCACTCTCCGCCCCAATTCCCTGCTAACAGGGATGTTTACAGGCTATTTCCTCGGGGAGTCCATTTGGCTGAAGCGCAAACGCTAGATACTTATGGACATATATCGAAGAGTCAGCGCACTCCGACAGATCCAAAACAGGGAAACTCCGGCACGATAACAGCGTAGTCCGGTCGGCTGCATAGCGCCACGCACTGTTATCCGTCGGCTGCACGTCTAGCGAGTAAACTCCGCTTTAGCATTGCCATGCTCGCCACTTCAGGGTCCTGGTTTCTTGCACTGAGCGACTTCGCAAAAACGGGAGAGCGGGAAAAGGATTAAGGCGGAAGGGTACATACACTCGACGGATCAATTGCCGAAGGTGGAGCGGGCGTAAGGCTCCAATTTGACGCGAGTAGGTTGGAGCGCTGCGGAGTTTGAGGCGCGGTGCGGAGACGGCGATTATTGGAAGAGCGCGCGGGGTGGGGTCGCGCGCTTTTTTTATTTTAGAGATGCACCCACAAGTAATGCGCGACGACAACGGGCGCTGAGAATGCGGCAGCGCAACCGGCTACAACTCCCAGCAAGATGAAGAACGGCGGGGCCCAGTGTTGTTTGTTCTCTTGCATGTTAGCGTTACCCCCCAGGTAAGATCCCAACTACAAGCATAAGCTTACGGATTTCGCGGGGGGAGTCGTGCGGGCAAGAATCGATGGAAACTATTGCGGGATGTGATGGGTGGGTCGCGAGAGTGCGATCGTGGGGCCGAGGATGACGGGCTAATCGTTTGCGGGCGGTTGCGTGTGCGATGTGCTAACCGCCCATTCGAAGGCGGCGATGCCGGTGATGCGTTCGCCGATGATGAGTTTGTGGATGTCGTTGGTGCCTTCGTAGGTGAAGACGGACTCGATGTTGTTCATGTGGCGCATGATGCAGTAATCGTCCACCACGCCGTTGGCGCCGAGGATGTCGCGAGCGCGGCTGGCGCATTCTCTCGCCACCCAGACGTTGTTCATTTTGAGCATCGAGATGTGTGATGGGTGCACGCGGCCTGCGTCTTTCAGGCGGCCGACTTGCAGCGCGAGAAATTGCGCCTTGGTGATTTCGGTGATCATCCACACTAACTTTTCCTGCACCAACTGGTGGGCGGCGATGGGCTTGTTGCCAAACTGCTTTCGCTGCTTCGCGTATTGAAGCGCGGTGTCATAGCAGGCCATCGCGGCGCCGATGCCGCCCCAGCCGATGCCGTAGCGCGCCTGATTCAGGCACGAGAGCGGGCCCCGCAAGCCTTCGACGCCAGGAAGCAAGTTGGCGGCGGGAATTTTCACATCGGACACGGAAAGGCCGCTCGTGACCGATGCGCGCAGGGAATACTTCCCGTGGACGTCCCAGGCTTTGAAGCCGGGCGTGCCCTTCTCAACTAAAAAGCCCCGGACCTTTTCGTCGTCGCACTTGGCCCAGATCACGGCCACGTCGGCGATCGAGCCGTTGGTGATCCACATTTTTTCGCCGTTGAGAATGTAGCTGTCGCCGTCTTTGCGCGCGCGCGTGAGCATCCCGCCGGGATTCGAGCCGAATTGCGGTTCGGAGAGGCCGAAGCAGCCGATGGCTTTCCCCTGCTGCATCAGCGGCAGCCATTTTTCTTTTTGCTGATCCGAACCAAAGGCGTGGATCGGGTACATCACGAGCGCAGACTGCACGGAAACGAAGCTGCGCAGACCGGAATCGCCGCGCTCGAGTTCCTCAGTCACGAGGCCGTATTCGACGTTTGACATGCCAGCGCAGCCGTAGCCCTTCAGGCTCGCGCCGAAAAGCCCCAGCTCGGCCATCTGCGGCACGAGCCGCACGGGAAACTTTCCTTCGCGGTTGTACTGCTCGATGATCGGCAGAATCTCTTCATCGACGAACTGGCGCGCACTCTGGCGCGCGAGCAACTCTTCGTCGGTCAGCACCGAATCGAAATCGAGAAAATCTACGCCGGGGAATGACGGCATGTTGATGCTCCTTGGTTTGTGGTGCGCACGAAAGGCAACAGCAACGACAAAAGCAAAGGCAACGGCGAAGAGAGATCTTTCGGTCGTGTACTCCCTCGGGATAACGGGCCTTCTTTCAGAAGGCCCTCAAGAAAACGGCAAAGCCAAAGGCGGCGCTACGGGCGCTGAAAGGCTTTAAGGATGCCGCGGGCGATGACGATTTGCTGCACTTCGGTGGCGCCTTCGTAGATGCGCAGCGGGCGAATTTCGCGGTAGAGAGCTTCGACTGGGTTTCCTTTCAGCACTCCGAGGCCGCCGAGAATCTGAACGGCGGCGTCGATTACTTTTTGCGCGGATTCGGTGGCGGCCATTTTTGCCATGGCCGCTTCGACAGTGACAGAGCGGCCGGTGTCTTTCAGCCAGGCGGCGCGATAGGTGAGCAGCGCGGCCGCGTCGATGGCGGTGGCCATGTCTGCAATTTTGGCCTGGGTGAGTTGGAAGTCGGCGAGAGTCTGGCCGAACATTTTGCGGGAGACGGCGCGTTCGAGCGCGAGATGGAGAGCGTGGCGCGCAAGGCCGGTGGCCGCGGCGGCGACGGAGGTGCGGAAAACGTCGAGAGTGCCAAGGGCGATCTTGAACCCCTGGCCGGGTTCTCCGATCCGCTGCGCCACGGGGACGCGGCAATTTTCGAACGAGAGGCGCGCGAGAGGGTGAGGCGCGGTGACTTCGATTTTTTCGGCGACGCGAAAGCCGGGAGTGGCGGCGTCCACGATGAATGCGGAGATGCCGCGCGAGCCGGGCTCTTCGCCGGTGCGGGCGAAGACGACGTAAAAATCGGCGAGGCCGCCGTTGGAGATCCAGGTTTTCTCGCCATTAATAAGGTAGGAGTCGCTTTCGAGCTTCGCCGAGCATTCGAGAGCGGCGGCATCGGAACCGGCGTTGGCTTCGGAAATGGCGAATGCGGCGAGGTAGCGACCGTCTGCAACCTGCGGCAGGTATTTTTGCTTTTGTGCGTCGCTACCGAAAAGGCTGATGGGGCCGGAGCCGAGGCCCTGCATCGCGAATACGAATTCGGCGAGGCCTGAATATTGCGCGAGAGTTTCGCGGACGAGGCAGAGGGAGCGGACGTCGATCGTGTCGTTCGCGGCGCCGCAGGATTTTCCGGCGATCGCGTAATGAAACCAGCCGCCGTCGGCGAGCTGGCGCGCGATCTTACGGCAGGTCTTCTCAATGTCCGATTCCTCGGAGAAATCGAGATGCGAGCCGGCCCAGCGATCGAGATCGGAGACGAGAGTTGTGTGGTGCGCTTCGAAGAAAGGCCAGTCGAGATGGCTTTGCGCGGCGGACATTAGCGATCGGCCTGCGTGTACTTGGCGCGCAGATCTTTCTTGAGGATTTTGCCAGTGCCGGTTTTGGGAAGGTTGGGGAGAAATTCCACTGAGCGCGGAACCTTGAAACGCGCGAGGCGGAAGCGGCAGTAATCGATCATCTCTTCCTCGGTGGCCATTGTATCCGGCTTGAGCACGATGAGCGCCTTGGGAACTTCTCCCCATTTTTCGTCGGGCACAGGAATCACAGCGGCTTCGGCGACGGAAGGGTGCGTGAGCAGCGTGTTCTCCAGTTCGAGCGAGGAAATATTTTCGCCGCCGCTGATGATGAAGTCAGACATGCGATCGACGATAAGCAAGTAGCCGTCTTTATCGACGACGGCCATATCGCCGGTATAGAGCCAGCCATCGTGAACGGTTTTCGCGGAGGCTTCGGGCTGATTCCAGTAACCCGACATCACGCCGTCACTGCGCGCAATAATTTGGCCGACGGTGCTGCCGTCACGTGGCACGTCGTCGCCTTCGGCATCGATCACGCGGACTTCGGCACCGGGAAGCGCGTAGCCGGTCATGGCTTGCTTTTCGAGTTGCTGCTCGGCGTTCCAGCCCATGTCCTGCTTGATGGTGGCCATGGTGAGCGAGGGCGAAGCTTCGGTGAGACCGTAGGCGCAGAACGCGGTGCCGCCGAGTTTTTTCTGCACGTCGCGAATCATCGTGGAGGGCGGAGGCGAACCCCCGACGCGGATGCGCTCGAGACTTTTCAAATCGTACTCGGTGCGCTCAGGCGCGTTGATCAGCGCTGCGGCCATCGTGGGCACGAGATTGATGGAGGTAACGCGTTCCTGCTCGATGAGCTTAAAGACTTCAACGGGACGGAAGCGCGGAATCATCACGTGAACGGCACCGAGGTAGGAATAATGCACGGTGCCCCACCCGTTGACGTGGAACAGCGGAATCGTGTGCAGGTGTACGGTGAGCTTGCTCGGGTTCAGCGTGACGCAGTAGTTCAACGCGTGAAGATAAACGTTGCGATGCGAGAGCATCACGCCTTTGGGGTTGGCTGTGGTGCCGCTGGTGTAAAAAATTTCGGCGACGGAATTCTCGTCGATGCTGAAGAGATCGGCGTGATAGGGCGCAGCGTCGGCCAGGTGCTCCTCATAATTTTTCTGGGAGAGCCATTCGCTGCGACGCGGCACGGCGTCGAGTTGGACGATGGTTTTCAGGGATGGCGTTTCGGCTTGGAATGCCTCCACGGTTTCGTAGAAGCTCTCTTCGAAAAATAGAACGGAGACGCCGGCGTCGTTGAGGATGTAGGCGAGCTCGCCGGGAGTGAGGCGCGTATTCACCGGGACGAAAATACCGCCGGCTTCCGGCACGGCGTAATAGGCTTCGAGAAAGCGATGGCAGTTGAGGCTGAGGAAAGCGACGCGATCGCCTTTCTGAACGCCCATCTTCTTAAGCGCGCCAGCGAGTTTGCTTACGCGTTCGGCGAGCTGACCGTAGGTGAAGCGATCGTTTCCGCAGACGACGGCGGTGCGATCAGGAAATTGATCCCTGGCGTAGCGGAGCATGCGAATTGGAGTAAGCGGAATATTCACGAGTCAGACTCCGGGACGTTGAGAAAATTCAGCCTCTTTACGTTGCGATTTCAGCTTTGCGGCGAGCGCGACGCACGCGTGGTGTGAGGCATGCGCCGCCTGACCGAAGGGCTGAGATTAGATATCGTCGTTGGAGCGATCGCGGCGCATCATCTGGCCCAAGCCGCCGCCATTGCCCCACTTCTGCTCTTCTTTGTCGTAAATCATGATGCCGAGGCTGCGCGTTTCGGAGATAAACACGTTGTCTGGCGTGTATCGGATGTAACCACCGAGAGCGTGCGCCTTTTCCGGGCCGGCGTGCAAGACTTTCGAATCGGCGAGATCTTTCGTGTAGCCGTAGTGGCCCACAGCGCCACCAGCCATTGCAAAAAACCAGCCGGACTTTCCCGATGCGGTAACGATGTTCGAAACGTTGAGGCCTTTTTCGTATTGCGCGATGGGATCTTTGTCGGCAGACATGGCGTTTATCGCCGTGCCGTCTGGACCGGACACGCTGAGGCGGCTCATGCGGCCTTTGGAGTTGTAAGGCTGCATCGGCTTGCCGGCCCAACCGGAAAGAAAAAACGAGGTGGCGCCGGGAGCGCCGGTGATGCTGGCGACTTTGCGCTTCGTATTCCGGTTGCCTCCGCCCCAACCGAGATGCGTGAGCAATTCGTAATCGTGATCGCCGAAGGCGGCCATCGCGGTGCGATTCTGGCGAAGATGCGCTTGCACGGCGTCTTCAAAAACGTCGCCAATGTATTCGGTGGGAGTGAAAATGATGGAGCTGAGTTGAATGCCCCACTTGCCGTCGTTGTTGGTGATTGCGTAGATGCCTTGCGTGATGCCGATGCGGTAGCCGTCTGCGCGGTAGCGGGTGCTGCAGAGTTCGAGGCCGACGTTCACGGCGTTGTATGTTTGGAGCGTGAGCTTATCGAGAATGTCGTAGGAGCCGGGGCGAAATTGGGAGTCGGGCTTGTTGCTTTCGGAAATCGAGGGCGGCGGACTCGCGAGGAAATCGGCGGCCGTCATGTACACGAGAGGGTCGGTACCTTCGTAGGTGGCGTAGGGAAAGTGGAGAGTGTCAGCGACGGCTTTCATATCGCGATCGTTGTAGGCAGCAAAGTAGGTGGTGAGCAGGCCCATCGCCTGCGGCACAGAGATTTTGTAGTAGATCGGGAAACGGCCGTCGAGCATGCCGGGGTATTTCAGATTTTTCGGCGTGGGCAGCTCTTCGGTGGACTGCGCGCGCATCTCGAGATCTTTTTTGATGTCGTCTTCGATGCCGGCCATCATGTCGGTCTTGAGCTGGGCGCGCGTTTCCTGGCCGCTGCCCTGCACGGCGGACTGGCCCTTGGCCATCATCGCGGGCGCGACGGCGCCGAGAACGCTGGAGATGGCGGCGCCTTTCAGAAACGTGCGGCGGCCGGAGATCGCGTCTTGCTCGGCGCGATTCTTTTCGTCTGATGAGTTTGAGTTGCTCATTTCGATTTTGCCTCCTGAGATTTTCTGGTCGTTCGCAAGTGCCGCTGTGCCGCAACGCACTCCCAACGTGAGTTCAGTTTCGTGCTGATTCCTTTGTGTGCCGCTACTTCGGGTGAACGTCTGCTGTGCGGTCGTGGTACATCATGATTCCGAGAGCTCCGGCAGTTCCCCACCGCTCATTTTTGTAGGTAGCGATCTGGATGACGCGGCTTTCCGAGGTGACGATGCCGTCGCGCGTGTAGCGGACGTAGCCGCCGTACGCGTGAACTTTGTTTACGGAGACGTGCAGCGCGCGCGCTTCGGGAAGATTCAGCGTGTAGTCCCACTGGCCCACGCCGCCGCCGGCCCAACCGGCAAATTCGGGAAAGTTCGCGTCCATCTTCGCGATGGTTTCCGGCGTGACGATCCCGACGTGGAGGCGGCTCTTCACGCCCATGGCTTTGTAGCCGTCCATTGGCGTGCCTTTGCGCGCGTTGCCTGCGTTGCTGCGCGGCTCGGGCGGGGCGAGGCTCGCGGAAGGGCCGAGCTGATGCGTGCTGTTGAGCACGGATTGATCGCGGAGCGTGTAGCCGAGCATCCAGTTTTCCTGGAGGCGGAGGGTGGCCTCGGCGGCGTCTTTGTACGGAACGTCGGTGGCATCGGCGGGCATGAAAATCGTGGACATCAACTCGATGCCCCACTTGCCGTCGTTGTCGGTGATGCCATAGATGCCCTGGCAGCGGAGGAGTTTTTTGCCGTCAGGGCCGAAGCGGCTGTAGCAGAGCGAGAGGCCGACGTTGACGGGGTTGTAGGTGTGGAGCTCGATGCTATCGAGCATGTCGTAGGCGCCTTTCACGATAAGGGAGTCGCCGGAGCCGGTGACGTTCATGGATAGGGGCGGCTTGGATTTGAAGGCGTCGATGGAGTCGACGACGATCGGGTCGGTGCCTTCGTAAGTGGCGAAAGGAAAGTGGAGAGTTTCGGCCATGGCGTTGATATCGCGCGCAGCGAGAGCGCGGAAATATTTGGTGAGGAGGGCGAAGGCGGTGGGCACGGCGACGTCATAGGCGACGGGAAAGCGCGAATCGAATTGCGCAAGCGGCGCCATGCCGGCGGGCTGCTGCGGATATTGATCGGACGATGCGCCGCCTGCTTGCGCGGCGGGGTTGGCAGGCGCGAGTGCTTTTGCGGCGGCAACGGATGGGACGAGGGCAATGAGGCCAGCGGCGGCGGAGTGTTTGAGAAAGTCACGACGGGCGGATGCGGTGCGTTCGACGTTGCTGTGTTCGGTCATGCGTGCGTTCTCCCGAGTTTTTTTCGTGATACGACTGCTATTCCGCTGCTGTGAAGCCGCGGCCACGAGTTTCGGGGCCGAGCCAGATGCTGCTTGCGATCAAAACGCCTGCGACGGCGATGCAAAGAGCCATCGCGCGCGAAAGTCCAACTTTGTGATCCTGCAAATTTCCGATGAAAAGCGGCGTGAGCGAACCGACGAATGCCCCGGCGTGGTAGGAGAAACCGGGGCCGACGGCGCGCGCGGCCGTGGGAAAACGCTCGGTGAGATACGACGGCGCCATGCCCCACGCGCCGATTCCACAGAAACCCATGAGCAGCGCGCCGATCAGGAGGTAGAGGTGATTCGTGGACAGAACATAAAGCGGCGCAGCCAGGATGCTTCCGACGGCGGCGCAGGCAATGGCGCCGCGGCGGCCGAGTTTTGATTCGGAGATGCGCCCCCACACGGCGGTGCCGATGATGCCGCCGGCATTGAGGGCGACGAGAAATTTCAGCGGCACGATTCCGGATTCGCGCAGGAGCGTGGGATACCAGAACACGATGGAGTAATACGAAATCATGAAGGCGGCCATCATGATGGTGGTCTGCGCAGTAACCCCGATCAGATCGCGCTGGAAAATGCGAACGATGGAGAGGCCCTCGTGTTTATTGGCTTTTTTCAGTTCGTCGCGATGCGCGAGCCAGACGGGACTTTCTTTCACATATTTCCAAATCCAGAAAACCAAGATGACGGGGCAGGCGGCAATGTAGAAGAGGTAGCGCCAGCCGTCTGAGCCGTGGCCGGCGACGAGAGGCGAAACGACCTGGTAGATGATTGCGGCGAGCATGAAGCCCCAATTGAAGCCGCCCATGAGGAGGCCTGAGGCGGTACCGCGCAAATTTTTCGGCCAGTGTTCGAGAGCGAGAGGAAGGCCGGAGGCCCACACGCCGCCCATTCCGATACCGAAGAGCGCGCGGCAAGCGAAGAGCATCGCGTAGCTGGTGGAAAGTCCGCTGAGCAGGCTGAAGAGCGAAATCCAAACGATGCAAAGCATCAACGGCGTCTTGCGGCCGAAGCGATCGGCGCCGGTGCCGGAACTGAGCCCGCCGATCAGACGGAACATGAGCGTGACGGTGCCGAGCGCGCCGGCGAGAGCTTTATCGACCGTGAAGGTGTGGCCGATGTCGATCAGCAGAAAGGTGAGGATGGAGAAATCGAAGCCGTCGAGAACCCAGCCGAGGAAAGCGGCGAAAAAGGCGTTCCACTGCGTGCGAGTGACATCGCGAAACGTGAGGTTTCCCGATTGCAGCGACGAGGGTACGTCCGCAACTTCGCGCTGAATTCCACCTGGCACTAGCTGGCCTCGCCCTTCAGAGCCGCCGCAGGCGTCTGGTCCATCTTGTGGATGCACTTCGCGAAAACCTGGATCTGAGCGTAGAGCAAATCGGAATTGAGTTTTTCGATACAGCCGTTCTGCGGACCGGCGAGCAAATAATTCGGCTGAGGAATGTAGCCGATCGTGGGGATGCCGGCTTTCGTGAGAGCGGAGCCTTCGCCGATCCAGCCGCCGTGGGCCGGATTCACGACGCCGGTGTTTTGGTCGCCGCTACCCTGCAGCGCGGCGACGAGAATTTCGCCGGCTTGTTTATTTTCGGTGATGGCGACGGACCACTCGTGCTGACCGGTGGGCGCGTACTTGGTGAAGTCGGCGTTGTCCATCCATTCCATGCAGCCGAGATGCTCGATGGTGACGGCGGCCACGGCGGACTTCACAGCGTCAGGATGCTTCTCGATGAAGCCGCGGATCGACGGGACCCAGGGAATCGCGAAGTGGCCAGTGGTGAGCGGGAAAACCAAAGTGCGCTGGCGTTGCGACTTCGGAATCTTGGAAAAATATTTCGCGAGCGCGACGATGGCGACGCCGCCGTTTTCTTCGGTGGCGTTGGGGCCGTCGGTATGGGTGTTGACGATGATGGTTTCGTCCGACTTGGTGCCGGGGAGCGTGGCGATCAGCGTATCTGTGGGCGTATCGGGATACACCTGCGCATCAAGAACGACGCGGGCTTTCGCGCCGCTGGCGGCGAGGGCTTTCAGTTTTGCGCCGGTGTCACGGCCGACGTAGAGGCCCGGAATTCCCTGGGGTGGGCGGGAAAAGGGGGTGTATTGATCGGCGGCGTTCGCGTCGGACACGTCTGTCCACGCGAGGATGACGGCTGCGGCGCCGGCTTTTTGAAATGGAATGAGATCGTTGATCGCGGCGCGCGCGGGGCGAAGCACGGACGGAAACTGCGCGGTGGTGGGGTAAATGCCCCACGGCTGATACATCTGCGCGAAATCGCGCGACTTGATTGCGAAATCGACGAGGACGATTTTGCCCTGCACGTTGTCGAGCTTGAAGTCGGGATTTGAGCCGGCGTACACGAGATCGCCGGTGACGCCTTCGGGCGGAGTTTGGCCGGAGTACGGGAAGTAAGACGTGACGGGAACGTCGGAGGCGGAGCCGGATGCAGGCATAACGCCGATGCGCCAGTGCTTCGCGCCCCAGCGTGGAAATTTGTAGTTGTCGCGGGAGACGGTGAGGCCGGCGGCTTGCAGTTCTTTTGCGAGCCACTCGACGTATTGATTGTGGGCGTCGTTGCCGGTGTATTTCGGGCCGAGCTTGGCCATCCACTCGAGGTTGGCCCAGACTTCTTTCTGCTTGGGCATCAGCTCGGGATGGAAGGCCGGAATTTCGTCCGGCGCTATGGCCCGGCCGCAGCCGTCGCGAAAGAGCGGGACGAATTTCGCGCCCGCTGAATTTGCGACGGCGAGCGTCGAGAGCGACGCTGCCCACTGCATGAATGATCGCCGCGAAACTGACATGCCGTTAGCCCCTGACTTCTAATTTGCAGCTAGCGCTGCGTTGCGAAAGCTGCGATCGCTCGCACAGCCCTCGCGACTAGAACGTGTATTTCAGCGCGAACTGCATGATGCGCGGCCCGACCGTAGTGCTCGAGATTACGCCGAACGAGCCGGTGCTGACAGCGGAGCCCGGGTTGGTGAACATGGCGTGGTTGAACGCGTTGAAGAATTCGGAACGGAATTGCAGAGTTGCGCTTTCGTGGGGCCCAGGAACGGCGGTGTCCTTCACGAGGGCGAAGTCCCAGTTGAACTGGCCGGGACCGAGGAGCACGGCGCGGCCGGTGTTGCCGTAACCGGTGGCGCCGCCGGTGCCGTCCACAACGCCAATGACCGGAGGCGCGCAGAACGCGCTGGCATTGAAGTAGCTGTTGAGATTGGAGCGGATGCCGCCGGAGGTTTTCACGTCAGCATACGTTTCACCGGGGCAGAGCTGCGCGCGCGAGGAGGAGAAGCTGCCGTACACGGCGCCGCCGCGCGGATCGGTGAACGTGATCGGCTGGCCGGATTGCGCGGTGGTGATGCCGGAGACGGACCAACCGTTCACGAGCTTGCCCTCGATGAAGTTGGCGTTCTTGATCGTCGGGAATGCGTACACGTAATTGATGATGAAGCGCTGCGGACGGTTGAAGTCCGACGGGCCGTACTGCTGGCGAAGATCGTTCGGGTCGTTGGAGTTCACCGAGCCGGCGACTCCGCCCTGCAGGTTCACGCCAACGACGTTAGTGAACGAACGTCCGTAGGTGTACGAGGCTTGGAATTGCAGGCCGTTGGCGAAACGCTTGCGGAGCACGGCTTGCACCGAATTGTAATTGCTGTAGCCCCAGTTCCCTGCTCCAGCAAAACCGCCGGGCGCCAGACCGAGAACAGGGACGCGCTGCGCAGCGTTCGCGGCGGTGTTCTGGGTGATGCACCCGGAAGGACCGTCGCAGTTCACCGGATCCGCGTCGGAAGCGAGAAGCGGTTCGTTGAATGCGCGGCCGGTGACTGTGTCGATCGTTCGCATACCAACGTAGCCGAGTTCGGCGACGATGCCGGCCTTGAGTTCGTATTGGAGGTTGAGGTTCCAGCTCTGCGTGTAGGGCGTGGCGAGGTCCGGCTGCAATCCCTTTTGGCTGATTTTCGAAGTGGGCGTGCGCAGGAAGCTACCGAAGCCGAGAGACGGGATCGGATTGTACGGATTGGCCCAGGTGGCGGCGCCGTTTACCGGGCCGATGTAGGTGAGCGGGCCGGTAGAGGGCGGATTATTGTTCAATTCGATTTCGAAAATGTTGCCCATCAAAGTGTCGTAGAAGATTCCGTAGCCGCCGCGGACTACGAACTTGCCGTTGTTGTTGAACGGCTGATACGCGAAGCCGACGCGCGGGCCGAAGTTGTTGAATGGCGCGTGCGTGTTGGTGAGCAAGTTCACGTTGCGGCGAAGAATGCCGGTGGGCAGGGGCCCGGCGTAATTATTCGCCACGGTGTATCCGACGTAGGTGCCTGCGGCCGAAGGAATAGGCACCGTCTGATCGAGTTCCCAGATCGCGTTGGTGGCGCCGTTCACCGGGCTGTTTTCGTCATACGCCGTGCCGTTGTATTCCCAGCGCAGCCCAAGGTTAAGGGTGAGGCGCGAGGTAACCTTGAAGTCGTCTTGAACGAACGCCGAAATTTCATTGGCGCGGTTGAGGTTGATCGTACCGGGCTGCGGCTCCTGGAGCGTGGCGCTCGATTCATAGATGTTGCTGAGCGTGGTGCCGTTTTGCGCAGCGCTCATGCCGAGCAGGAAATCGGCGAAGGTCTGGAAGGTGAGCGTGCCGCGGTTGAACGAGGGCACGTTCTGCGACCAGTTCACGCGCTGCTGGTCGTAGCCGGCGCGGATGGTGTGCTTGCCGTGCACCCAGGAAATCTGATCGCCCCACTCTTTGTAAACCTGCGGAGCGCGGGCGACGTCAACTGTGGAGCCGCCGAAATTGAAGAGGCCGACGAAGGAGACTACCGGCATCAAGTCGAAGTACGGGGCAACGGTTTGCGTGCCGACGGACGAGGCGGTGACCGGATCGTTCGAGTCGATCGACGCGCGAATGTAGTAGTTGGAGAAGCGCACTTCGTTCACGAAATTGTCGGTGATCGTGGACGTGAGCTTTCCCATGATGAGCTGGTCGCCGCTCAGCACCGAAATCCCACTGCCGGGAGGCTGCCCGTTGGCGTTCGCGAAATCCTGCGTCTGCGGCGCGTAAGCGTAGAAATATTTTCCGGAGAGCGTGTTCTTTGAGTTGATCAGCCAGTCCAGGTTGAACAGCGCCTGATTCTCGGTGAAGCGGGCCGGCACGCTGAACGAGGAGAATCCGACGGCGTTAGCAGCCGTGGGATTCAGCACCGTTTGCGGCGTGGGGATTACGAACGTGCCGTCCGGCAATTTCGCGTTGAGCAAATTGTAGGCGACGGGATTGATGTTGGAGCCGTCGCACGCGACCTGGTCGCTTGCGGGGTTCATCATGCCGGCGGGATTGTAGGTGTAGGCGTACTTTGCGCCGGGCGCGCCGACCGGATTGTTGGCGGGGCAAAAGGCTGCGCCGAGTCCAGCCGCGCTGCGGTCGTTCGTGAGTTGCGACGGCAGCGTGACGGTGGACGAACCCTGCGTGGCAACGCCGTTGATCTGCTTGGTGCCCTGGTACGAACCGAACCAGAACAGTTTGTTTTTCTTGATGGCGCCGCCCATCACGCCGCCGAATTGATTTTGTTCGAGCTTGCCGCGTGGCTGGTCGGCGCGCTTCTGGAAGTAGCCGTTCGCGTTGAGCGCGTCGTTGCGGAAAAATTCGAAAGCCGAACCGTGCAGGTCGTTGCCGCCGGTCTTGGTGACGACGTTCACGTTTCCGCCGGGATTGCGTCCGAACCCGGCGTCAAAGCCGGAGGTCTGCACTTTGAATTCTTCGATCGCGTCCGGGCTGGGAATCGGGATCGCGCCGTAAAAGCTGGCGGGATCTTGAGGCGTGGCAGAGGCGTAGTTGCTGATAGAGATGCCGTCCTGCTGGTAGTTGTTGCTGATGTTGTCCAGGCCGTTCACGTAGGTGGGCTGCGAGCCGCGGCCGAGCTGCGTGGCGTTGTAAACGTCGGCCGTGACACCGGGCGAGAGGCCAAGGATCTGCGTGTAGTTGCGAGTGACGAGCGGCAGGCTATCCATCGTCTGGCCGCTGACTACGTTGCCGAGGGTGGACGTTTCCGTTTGAATCGCCTGCGTCTCGGCCGTGACGACAACTTGCTGATCGACGGAGCCGACCTCGAGCCTTTCCGGAAGCACGGCGGTTTCCGTGACGTTCACCGTGGCCGAAGGGACGGTGACAGACTTGAATCCTTTCGCGGTGATGCCGACTTTGTAGTTGCCCGGCGGGAGCAGTGTGAACGTATATGAGCCGCTTGCGTCGCTGGTCTGCGTCTTAACATCACCGCTCGCGAGGTTGGTGATGGTGATGCTGGCATCGGCGATGCCGCCGCCTTCGGCGTCTGTGACGGTAACGGTGAGAGCGCCTGTGACAGAAGTCTGCGCGTGAGTGGAGCCGGCGATCGCCGCAACCAGGATGGCTAACACGGCGATCCAGCGGGCAATGATGAGCTTCATTCTTCCTCCCAAGGCCGAATGCTGCTTACCAAGAATGACCGGCGCCCAAGCGCCTTCTACGGAACTTGTTGAAGCAATCGAAACGCCGCGCCCTATCGAAATCCAATCCCCAAAATCTGCGGCGAATCCAATGCACGAATCCGAACAATCGAAATTTGTGATGGTACGAGCAGGGTGCTTATCACATGGGAGCGAAACGTTCGGCAATTCGTATGTTCTTAACAGAGCGTTAATTTTCGGTGAAGGTGGGGAATCTCACTGCGAGATTCGCGGCGAGTGCGAATGCGGACAGTTTCGATGGGGATGACTTCTAGTCGGCGTGGTCTGCGGATTCGCCGTCGGCAACGAGCATGTGAATCAGATCGACAGCAAAGATGGGGAGGGCTTTCAGGTCGCGTACGCAGATGAGAAGTTTGCGGTTGGCCCAATCGTCGGTGAGTTCGACGATTTTGATGCGCATGGTTTTTGCGTAGCGGCGAGCGGCGGGTTCGGGCAGTACGCCGACGCCGATATTGCCCTCGATCATCCTGCAGAGGGCTTCGAAATTGCCGACTTGAATGCGCGTCTTCAGCGATTTGTTGCACTTATCGGCGGCCTGCTTGAGGAAGGCCTGCATCACGGTGCCGTCACCGGGGCCGACAAAATCGTATTCGAGAATTTTTTCGAAGCTCACGGCTTTTTCGATCGCGAGCGGGTGCGTGGCGGATGTGGCCAGCACATGGCGGTACGTGCGGTAAGGGAAGACTTGCAGCGTGCCGGTGGAGACTACGTCGGCGACGATGCCGATATCCGTGGAACCTTCCGTGATGGCGCGGACTACGTCCTGGCTCAAGCGTTCGCGGAGATCGACGTTCACATCTGGGTGGCGCGTGAGGTATTCGCGCACGACGGGCGGAAGAAATTCGGTGATCGAGGCGGTGCTGGCGTAGAGGCGCAGATGGCCCTTCACGCCGCGCGAATATTCCTGGAGGTCGCCGCGCAGGTGTTCGATCTGCTGGATGATGAGGCGCCCGTGAAAGAGAAAGGTTTCGCCGGCGGGCGTGAGGTCAACGCCGAGGCGAGTGCGGTAGAGCAGCTTCAGACCGAGGCGGTCTTCGATATTTTTGATGCGGGTGCTGGCGGCGGGAACGGAGAGATAACTTCGCTCGGCGCCGTGAGTGAGGCTGTTCGTTTCGGCGATGTTGATGAACAGCGCGATGTCAACGAGATCAAAGTCGAGATTCATGGAAATGCAGGGGCCCTGGAGAAAAGCCGCAACGCACGCGGCCGAATCGCGCGCGGAATTTCGAAGGAAGCTCGCGCAACGCCGTGGATAAGTATGGCGCATTGGCGGCGATCTTCAAGTTGAGCGGGAGCATAGCAGGCATGGACGCGAAGCGCAGAGGATTTGTGGCTTCGTAAGAAGCTAAGTGGCCCTTCACATATTTGGAATTGCCGCGCCGATGCGCTTGCTATATCGATGTTCGGCGGCGCCTGCGCCATCGCGCTCCACGAGACCATGCTCATTCGGACACTCACTTTTCGCGGTGGCTGGGCGGCGCTGCGGCACGACACTTCTGAGCCTGCACTGAATCCCAGTTTCCATTTGTGCGTACGCGTTCGTTCGCCGCGGAGGGCGCCATGCCCGGGCCGCTGACTGGCGTTCGCATCATCGACCTAAGCCGCGTGCTGGCAGGACCCTGGGCGACGCAGAGCCTGGCCGACCTCGGCGCAGAAGTGATCAAGATCGAGCGCCCCGGCACAGGCGACGACACGCGCAGCTTTGCGCCGTTTGTGGCGGACGGCGCGTCGGCCGGGGAGAGTATCTACTTCTTATCGACCAATCGCGGGAAAAAATCGGTGACGATCGACCTTGCGCAGCGCGAGGGACAGGAGCTAGTGCGGCGCCTTTCGGAGTGGGCGGACGTGCTGGTGGAGAACTATAAGGTTGGGAACCTCGCGAAGTTCAAGCTGGACTACGAATCGCTATCGGCGCGGAATCCGCGGCTGATTTATTGCTCGATCACTGGCTTTGGGCAGACGGGACCGAATAGCTTGCGCGCCGGTTACGACCTGGTGATTCAGGCAATGGGCGGCCTGATGAGCATCACGGGCGAAGCGGAAAAAGAACCGATGAAGAGTGGCGTGGCGATGGCGGACATTCTGACGGGACTCTACGCGACGCAGGCGATTCTGGCGGCGCTCTACGAGCGGACGACTAGTGGGCGAGGACAGTACATCGATTTGGCGCTGCTCGATGTGCAGATCGCAACGCTGGCGAATTTGGGCGCGGAATACTTGATGACGGGTGCTGTGCCGAAGCGGCATGGCAATGCGCATGGAAGCATCGTGCCCTACCAGGCGTTTGAAACCGCGGATGGGCGGATCATTGTTGCGGTGGCGAACGACACGCAGTTTGCGAGGCTTGCGCAGGTTGTGGGAATGCCGGAACTGGCGGCGGACGTGCGGTATGCGGCGAATGCGGATCGCGTTCGGAACAGAGTGCCGCTGCTGGAGAAGCTTTCGGAGCGGTTTCGCACGCGTGCGTCGGCTTCGTGGATTGAGGAGTTAGATCGGGAAGGGATTCCGGCGGGGCCGATCAATAATCTGGATGGGGTGTTCAGCGATCCACAGGTGAGCGCGCGGGATCTGCTGGTGGATTTTTCTCAGCAGAGTGGCGGGCGCTCGGCGCGGCTCGTGAAGAGCCCGGTAAGACTGTCGCGGACGGCTGCGGAACATAAAGTACCGCCGCCGCGGCTGGGCGAGCATACGGACGAAATTCTGGCGAACGTGCTGAAGATGCAGCTGGATGAGATTCTGCGGCTGCGGACGAAGAAGATCGTGTAGAGGGGTTGGCGAAGGGGCGAACGCGCCCCGTTTGCGCTGGCGGGCGCCGATGGTTGTATTTACACCCGGAATTGAACAGGGAAAATCTGGGGGCTATCAGGGAATTCAAATCGCTGATGTTTGTATTCGCTCCAGTTTCCGATCCACTTATCCGGGTTACCGCGTTCAACCTGCACCCTGGGGCGACCACGGCACTCACGAACACGGCGCATGCGAACGTCGTCAAACCTGTGCCCGGCTACCCTTCAAATAAGGCACTCGCTAAATCGAGATGCGAAAAGTGCAAAGCAAAGCCAGCAGCGGACAACATTCCCACCGTAATTATCGCTGGACGAATTTGAAGAATTGCACCACACGCGCGTCATCCAGCTGAGTAAATTGAGACTCTAAAACGGCGATCTCAACGGAATGCTGGCCACGGCTGGTTCGAGAAAAGCTATCTCGCTTTTAGATTCATCTCCACTCTGTAGGCCAAGGCTTCATATATTGGGTTATTTTGCTTTACGCCGTGGTGCGTTTTTCTGGGTGAATTTTGACCTTGGGCAATGAAGCGCGAGAGCAATCTCTTTGCGATGGTCTGTTGACGAAAAAGCTCAAGGTCGAGTCGGGCTCTCCACGATGTCGTCCTCGTCGGCGCAGACTCATTAGAATTTTGTGATTGGTGCGAGTGTAGCAGGGCTGGCACATTCCGTTGGAATGGTGTTTGGATTCGTTTCCCGACTTTAGCCTGTTGGCGCTCCACTTTTTTCGTTGCTGTCTCCTCTCATCAACGAACGGCATTCCTTCGGTGCTCACCAGCGATGTGAGCACCCGAGTCCCTCCGTTGCTATTCGAGAGGTTGAAACTGATGGCCTTGAAAAGCAAGAAACGGTCGCTAGCTATCTTGCTAAAAATAGCCCTCATCTGATCGCGAAGACTCCCGCCACTGGGGAATTCACAGACCCAATCTGTCAAGGTTCACAAATCGATAACGATATCGCTCTTCGGTTGTGAGCAACAGACCAGAAGGTTCCCGTTTGCAGGCATTTCGAGGGGCTCGGGTCCGTATACTACTGCTCCAGAAATCAAACCGCTCTCACAGGTATGGCAAACACCCGTCCTGCATGACCAACGCACCGGGACATCGCACGCCTCGGCCAGTTCGAGGATGCTTTGATACCGCGATGCATTCCAGTGGGCCGCGATACCACTGCGCGCAAACGATACCAGCGGACCGGTGTCGGAATCTTCCTTAGGCATATGCGGCTTTTGCGGCACTCCGCCGACGACACCAGGGGTCATTGATTCGCTGCCACTGAAAATTTCGGAGTGAATTTGCTCCGGCGCCACGCCGAAGCTTGCAAGTTCCTGCTTGATGTATTCCATGAACCGACTTGGTCCGCAAAGGTAAACATCCGCATCTCGCACGAGGCCGAAGTCAGCGAACACCGATCGTGAGAGATGACCAGCCGCGTCGAAGTCCTCACCAATCCTGTCGCTCGAACCCG
>Ga0181537_10001747_pt1 | contig 19683 bp, 14 predicted proteins | sample PEATcosm2014_Bin_39_FD_119765 | JGI IMG/M metagenome (GOLD analysis project Ga0181537, IMG submission 119765) | Peatland microbial communities from MTU Mesocosm Facility, Houghton, MI, USA - PEATcosm2014_Bin23_10_metaG | ecosystem: Environmental > Terrestrial > Soil > Wetlands > Peat | place... | reverse complement strand
GGCTTCTCCAGCACCACGCGCGCCCCGGGCGTCACCAGTTGCGCGGCGGCGAGGTTGGCGCAGATGATTTCGAACAGCGCCGGCGCGGTCGACAGGAAGAACACCCGCACCGGCGCCGGATTGCTCGCCAGCTTGGCCGCGAGCTTGCGATAGTCCGCGGCGTTGGTGGCATCCAGGCCCATGTAGTCCAGGCTGCGGCTGAACGTGGTCCAGCGCGCCGCGTCCAGGCCGGCGGGCAGATATTTCTTGCTGCTGTCCTCGACCTGCGCCAGGTAGTCATCACGCTCGATGCTGGTGCGTGCGAGGCTCACAATCCGTGCGCGCGCCGGGAATTGCCCCGCCAGGTAGCGTCGGAACAGCGCCGGCAGCAGTTTTCGCATCGCCAGATCCCCGGTGCCACCGAACAGCACCAGGTCGAAGTCCGGCAACTGCTTCGCCGGTATGGAACGATCCCTGCTGGAAGCGGCCAAGCGCACTCCTCTTTAGTGGTCACATCGACGCCAGTGTGTACTATATTCCCGGTCGGTCCTATGCGCGTACCGCCCAGTGACCCAGCATAAATTTCCGATCGCGCCGCTGCACGCCGGCATCGCCGAAGTGACGGGGCGCATACGCGCGCGCAGCCAGCACACGCGGCACGACTACCTGGCCCGCATGCAGGCGGCCCGCAGCGGCGGAGCCGCCCGCGGCGGGCTCGGCTGCGCCAACTTTGCTCACGGCTTCGCGGCCGCCGGCCCCGGCGACAAGCAGGCACTGCGCGCGCTGGTGTGGCCGAACATCGCGATCGTGTCGGCCTACAATGACATGCTGTCGGCGCATCAGCCGCTGGAGCGATTTCCGGCGCTGATCAAGATGGCAGCGCGCGAGGCCGGCGCGGTGGCGCAATTTGCCGGCGGCGTGCCGGCGATGTGCGACGGCGTCACCCAGGGCCAGCCGGGCATGGAGCTGTCGCTGTTCAGCCGCGACGTGATTGCGATGGCGACCGCGGTGGCGCTGTCGCACGACATGTTCGACGCCGCGCTGTGCCTGGGCGTGTGCGACAAGATCGTCCCCGGGCTGCTGATCGGCGCGCTGTCCTTCGGCCATCTGCCGGTGATCTTCGTGCCCGGCGGCCCGATGCCCTCCGGCATCGCCAATCAGGAAAAGGCGCGCGTGCGCCAGCTGTACGCACAGGGCAAGGCCGACCGCCAGCAACTGCTCGAGTCCGAGGCCAGCAGCTATCACGCACCCGGCACCTGCACCTTCTACGGCACGGCCAACAGCAACCAGATGCTCATGGAAGTGATGGGGCTGCATCTGCCGGGCTCGGCATTCGTGCCGCCGAACACGCCGCTGCGCGACGCGCTGACGCGCGCCGCCGCCCGGCGTGCTGCCACGATCAGCGCGCTCGGCACGCACTACCTGCCGCTGTGCGACACCATCGACGAGCGCGCGATCGTCAATGCCATCGTCGGCCTGCTCGCCACCGGCGGTTCCACCAATCACACCATTCACCTGGTAGCGATGGCGCGCGCCGCCGGCATCGCCATCAACTGGGACGACTTCAGCGATCTGTCGCGCGTGGTGCCGCTGCTGGCGCGCATCTATCCGAACGGCAGCGCCGACGTGAATCATTTCCAGGCGGCCGGCGGCACCGGATTCCTGATTCGTGAACTACTGGGCGCGGGACTGCTGCACCCGGACGTGCGCACGGTCATGGGAACCGGACTGGCGCACTATGCCGAAGAGCCGTGGCTGCAGGATGACGAGCTGCACTGGCGACCCGCGCCCGAGGAGAGCGGCGACAGCAACGTGCTGCGGCCGGTGGCTAATCCATTCAGTGCCGATGGCGGACTGAAGCTGCTGTGCGGCAACCTGGGTCGCGCCGTCATCAAAACCTCCGCGGTGGCCGAACAGCACCGCATCGTCGAAGCGCGCGCGCTGGTGTTCGACGATCAGGCGCAGGTTGCGGCGGCGTTTGCCGCCGGCTCGCTCGATCGCGACGTCGTGGTGGTGGTGCGCTTCCAGGGACCGCGCGCCAACGGCATGCCGGAACTGCATGCGCTGACGCCGCCGCTGGCGGTGCTGCAGAAGCGCGGCTTTCGGGTCGCGCTGGTGACCGATGGACGCATGTCGGGTGCGTCAGGCAGTGTGCCGGCGGCCATCCACGTGTGTCCGGAATGCCTGCTGGGCGGACCACTGGCTCGGGTGCGCGACGGCGATGTCATCCGGCTGGACAGTGTCGCCGGCACGCTCGACGCGCAGGTGCCCGAGGACATCTGGCAGCGGCGCGAGCTGCCGCAGCCCTCGTTGTCGGCCAATGGGCTCGGCATGGGCAGGGAGCTGTTCGGCACGTTCCGCGCCGCGGCCGGCGACGCGGAATCCGGCGCACTGAGCTGCTTCGCATGACGGCGACAGGCGCCATCATGAGTAATGCCGGCATGCGCACCATCATGGCGACCTCGCCGGTGATCCCGGTGCTGACCATCGAGCGGCTCGAGCAGGCAGTGCCGCTGGCGCGGGCGCTGGTGCGTGGCGGACTGCGGGTGCTGGAAGTCACGCTGCGCAGCCCGTGCGCGCTCGAGGCAATTCGCGCGATGCGTGCCGCGGTGCCCGATGCGATCGTCGGCGCCGGCACGTTGACGCGGGTGCGCGACTTCGGCGACTGCGCGGCGGCCGGTGCGCAGTTCGGCGTCACCCCGGGCCTGACTGCCGAGCTGATCGGCGCGGCTGCCGGCTGCGGCTTTCCACTGCTGCCGGGCATTATGACGCCTACCGAACTGGTGGCGGCGCGCGCCGCGGGCTTCGACGCCTGCAAACTGTTCCCGGCGCTGCAGGCCGGCGGCGTCGGGATGCTGAAGGCGCTGGCTGGACCGTTTCCGGATCACGCCTTCTGTCCCACCGGCGGCGTCAGCCGCGCCAACGCCGCGGACTTCCTGGCGTTGCCGAACGTGCTGTGCGTTGGCGGCTCCTGGATCACGCCGCCGGCGGCTCTGGCCGCTGCGGACTGGGACGCGGTCGAGGCGCTGGCGCGCGACGCGGCGGCTATACGCCGCTGAGCGGCCAGGAAATGCGCTATGCTGGCAGACCTCGCTTGCCGCGATGGAACTCACCAGCCCCATAAGCGTCCCACTGGCATGAAGATCACCGGACCCCTGCACCGAATGAGACGCTGGCCAATGCGCCGGCTGATCGCGTTGGTCGCGGTGTTCGGGCTGTTCGGCGCCGGCCTGGCGCAGGCGGCCCATTTCCACAAGAACGAAAGCGCCCGCGGCGCCGACACGCACCTGCAGTGCCTGCTGTGCGTGCATGCCGATCGTTTGGCCGGACCACCTGAGCTGCCGCAGCACACCGGGCCGACACTCGCTCTGCTGACGCTGATCGTGCCGCTCGCCGCAGCCGCGCCGAGCCGGCCGCGCGCCGTCTTCTACGACATCCGCGGTCCACCCGCGGCCTGATCCTGATCGCCCGTCCAGCGCGGCGGGCTTGCGTTCATCGCTCGCGTTCCACGGGTCAGCCCGTGCACGCTTCCATCGGCTCTATCGGGATCCCTTGCATGTCAACCCTCAATGCCCGTATCGCGCTGGCCGTAGCGGCCGGCAGCCTGCTGGCGACGCCGCCACTGCGCGCCGACGACACCGCCGCCACAGCCACCACCACTGCTGCTGGTGCCATCGACGACGTACTGCCCACGGTTGTCGTCACCGCCCAGAAGCTCAACGAAAAGCGCGCCGGAATCGAGACCCAGACCGGCGCTTCGACCTACACCATCGATGATGCCGCGATCGCGGCGACGCCCGGCGGCGACAACACGCTGTTGATTCAGGTGATCATGCAGGCGCCCGACGTGGCGCAGGATTCCTTCGGCCAGTTCCATGTGCGCGGCGATCACAACGACCTGCAGTACCGCCTCAACGGCATCATCCTGCCCGAGGGCATCAGCGTGTTCGGGCAGTCACTGAGCCCGCGGCTGATCTCCTCGCTGAAATTGATCACCGGCGCACTGCCGGCGGAGTACGGATTGCGCACCGCCGGCATCATCGACATGACCACCAAGAGCGGCGTGCTCGAACCGGGCGGCTCGGTGTCGCTGTACGGCGGCAGCCATGGCACCTTCGAGCCGAGCGTCGACTACGGCGGCAGTTCCGGCAACCTCAACTACTTTGTGTCCGCGGACATGCTGCGCAATGACCTGGGCATCGAGTCGCCCGATGGCAGCTCCGATCCGCTGCACGATCATTCGACCCAATATCATGGCTTCGGCTACTTCGAGGACATCCTGGATCCCGACAACCGCTTGTCGCTGATCGTCGGCACGTCGAACGACAAATTCCAGATTCCCGACCAGAGCGGCCTTACGCCTTTGCTGGGCCTCGACGTCAACGGCCAGACCACGTTCGCCAGCGCCGACCTGAACGAGAACCAGCGCGAGCTGACCAGCTACGCGATCCTGAGCTGGCAGCACGCGCAGGATGCGCTCGACTGGCAGACATCGGTGACCAGCCGCTACTCATCGCTGAGCTTCACGCCCGATGTGCTCGGCGACCTGCTGTACAACGGCATCGCCCAGTCGGCCTACAAGCGTGATGTCGCCTTCGGCTGGCAGACCGATGCCGCCTACAAGCTCAGCGATGAGCACACCGCGCGCGCCGGGGTGTATCTGCAGCACGACAATGCCACCAGCGTCACCGGCTCGCAGGTACTGCCGACCGGCGCCGACGGCGTACAAACCAGCGATGTGCCGCTGTTGATCGCCGACGATGGCTCGCAGACGCAGTGGGTCGAGAGCGTCTACCTGCAGGACGAATGGACCGTGGTGGCGCCGCTGACTATCAATTACGGCCTGCGCTTCGACCACTACAACGCCTACTCCAGCGGCAGCCAGCTGAGCCCGCGCATCAACGCGGTGTGGCAGGCCGGGACTGGAACCACCGTGCACGCCGGCTTCTCGCGTTACTTCACGCCGCCGCCGTTCGAGCTGGTCGGCTCGGAGACGATTTCCAAATTCGTCAACACCACGGCGGCACCGCAGGTCGCCGAGGCCACGCCGCCGGTGGCGGAGCGCTCCAGCTATTTCGATGTCGGCGTGCAGCAGAAGCTGTCGCGGGCACTGACGTTAGGACTGGACAGCTACTACCGGCGCTCGCAGAACCTGATCGACGAGGGACAATTCGGTGCGCCGATCATCCTCACGCCGTTCAATTACCTGAAGGGCAAGATCGAGGGCATCGAGTTCACCGGCAACTACGCCATCAGCAACTTCACTGCCTATGGCAACCTTGCGTTCCAGAGTGCCAAAGGACGCGACATCGAATCGGCGCAGTTCAATTTCTCGCCGCAGGATCTCGCCTACATCGCCAACAACTACATCCACCTCGATCACGAACAGCGCGCGACCGCGTCGGCCGGCGCCTCCTACCTGTGGGAGGGCACGCGCTTCTCCACCGACATGCTGTTCGGCACCGGGCTGCGGGCGGATCAGATGCTGGCCGATGGCAGCAACATCCCGAACGGCGCTCACCTGCCCACCTACACGCAGTTCAACCTGGGAGTCAATCACGCCTTTCAGTTCACCGGCAGCGGCGCGCTGACCTTGCGTTTCGATGTCATCAACCTGTTCGACAAGGTGTACGAGATCCGCAACGGCACCGGCGTGGGTGTTGGCGCACCGCAGTTTGGCGCGCGGCGCGGGTTCTTCGGCGGCGTATCGAAGGAGCTATAGGAACCGACTGCCTCACGGTATAGTCGCGCGACTTCAATGGCGAGGAAACGCGATGCCGGATATGTTCGAGGTGTTCGTACTGGCGATCGTGCAGGGCGTGTGCGAACTGCTGCCGGTGTCGAGTTCGGCGCATGTGATCGTTGCCGAGAAGCTCATGGGGCTGGATCCGACCACGCCGGCGATGACCTTCCTGCTGGTCATGCTGCACACCGGCACCATGCTGGCGGTCATCGTGTATTTCTGGAACACATGGCGCAGCCGATTCTTTTCATCGGCCGCTGCGTTCTGGTCGTTCGCGCGCAATGTCGTCGCCGCCACCGCCTGCACCGGCGTCGTCGGCCTGGCGCTGACGCTGCTGATCGAACGTGTCGCGCTCGGCGGCGCGCCGGGTGCCGCAGTCGAGCAGCTGTTCGGCAACCTGACACTGATTGGCGTGGCGCTGGCGACGGTCGGCGTCATGATCATCTGGTCCGGCCTGCGTTCGCTGCGGCCGAATGACTCGCCCGGGGCGGATGAAAAGCTCACGATGGGCATGCCCGATGCCATCTGGATCGGCACCGTCCAGGGCCTGTGCCTGCCGTTCCGGGGATTTTCGCGCTCCGGCGCTACGATCTCCACCGGCCTGTTTCGCGGCCTGCGCAAGGACCTGGTGGAGGACTTCAGCTTCGCGCTCGCGGTGGTGCTGACGCCTGCGGTGATCGTGCGCGAAGGCCATCGACTGCTCAAGGCCCAGCACCTGGCGGGCGCCAGCGGCGACAGCCTCGGGCCGATAGGGCCGTGCCTGCTCGGCATGGCGCTGAGCTTTGCGGCCGGCTGGCTGTCGCTGAAATGGCTGTCGCGCTGGCTTGAGCATGGCCGCTGGCATCTGTTTGGTTACTACTGCCTGCTCGCCGCGGTGGTGGTGCTGATCGTCGCCCGGCTGGGTTAGTGCGTCGGCAACGGCGTCGACGCTACCCTGCGATGCTTGCCGATCATGCCAATCGGTTCGTCGTCGAAATTAAATGTTGTTAACGAATCAATGCGTTACAGATAGTCCAGTTAACTATCGCCCGCACTGACTGTCATCCTATGGGCAGCACGCCTCATTAGAACGAGACGCCACACCACATGACCCCGAACTCTCCGCCGAACGACGCGGACCGCGCTGCCTACGACCACTCCCGAGCTGGCCGCTGGAAGATGACCTGGTGGATCCTCGGCGGTGTCGCACTGCTGGTGCTGATCGTGATCGGCGCGCGCTATCGTGCCGCCACTCACGCCGTGCCCGGCATGGCGGGGCCGCCGGGAATGCCGGGCGCGGGCCCTGGGGGCGGGGGCGGCCGCGGCGGCATGAACGGTCCGCTGACGGTCGGCGTCGCCAGCGTCACCACTGCGGACATTCCGATCACTATCAATGCGCTCGGCACCGTGACACCGCTGGCCACCGTGACGGTCCATCCGCAAATCAACGGGCCGCTGGTCCGGATCGCATTTACTGAAGGCCAGACGGTCAAGCGCGGCGATCTGCTGGTGCAGATCGATCCACGGCCCTTCCAGGCGGCGGTCGATCAGGCCGACGGACAGCTCAAGCGCGACCAGGCGCTGCTCGCCAACGCCAAGGTGGACCAGGAGCGCTACAAGACCCTGCTGGCGCAGGATTCGATTTCCGACCAGACCTACGCCACCCAGGTGGCGACCGTATTACAGGATGAAGCCACGGTAGCCAGCGACCGCGCCAACCTCGAAGTGGCGAAGCTGAACCTCGAGTACTGCCGCATCACCTCCCCGGTCGCCGGCCTGGTCGGACTGCGGCAGGTGGACGTCGGCAACCTGATGCAGGCGAGCACCACGACCATCGTCGTGGTCACGCAGATGCAGCCGATGTCGGTGCTGTTCACCGTGCCCGAGGATAGTCTCAGCAATATCCTGCAGCGGTTGCGCGCCGGACAGAAGCTTACGGTGGACGCCTTCGATCGCAGCATGACCAACAAGATCGCCAGCGGCGTGCTCTCGAACGCGGACAACGAGATCGACCCGACCACCGGTACGCTCAAGCTGCGAGCGCTGTTCGATAACTCTAAGTTCGAACTGTTTCCCAGCCAGTTCGTCAATGTACGGCTGCTGCTGGATACGCTGCACAACGCGATCGTCGTGCCCGGCGCCGCCATGCAGCAGGGCGCTTCGGGCAGCTACCTGTATGTCGTCAACCCCGACAGCACGGTGAGCATGCGGACGGTCAGCGCCGGGCCCTCCAGCGGCGACCTGGTATCGATCAGCAGCGGGCTTAAGGTAGGCGAGCGTGTGGTGGTCGACGGCGCCGATCAGTTGCGCGACGGCGCGCGCGTGGTCATGCCGGGCGCGGGTGCGGGCGTCGCCGCGGGCGCATCCGGCGCCTCATCCGGCGCCTCATCCGGCGGCGGCCAGCACCATCGCCGCGACGGCAGCAGCTCCGGCGGCGGCTTCGGCAGCGGTGGCTCCAGCGGCGGCGGCCAGTACCGGCATCAACGCGACGGGGCCAGCTCCGGCGGTGCCACCTCAGGCGCTGCCGCCAGCTCCGGTTCGCCCAGCGGTGCATCCGCACCCTGACGGCCGCAGCGCAGGCATGAATCCGTCCCGTCCATTCATCGTCCGGCCGGTGGCGACCTCGCTGCTGATGGCCTCGATACTGATCGTGGGCGCGATCGGCTACCTGTTCCTGCCGCTGTCAGCGCTGCCGGAAGTGGACTACCCGACGATCCAGGTGCAGACCTTCCTGCCGGGCGCCAGCCCCGAAGTGATGACCTCGACGGTCAGTGCACCATTGGAACGCCAGTTCGGCCAGATGCCGGGCCTGAAGGAGATGTCATCGCGCAGCTCCGCCGGCGCCTCGGTGGTCACGCTGCAGTTCGACCTGGCGCTCAATATCGATATCGCCGAACAGGAGGTGCAGGCCGCCATCAATGCCGCCTCCAATCTTCTGCCGCAAAGCCTGCCGGCACCGCCGATCTACGCCAAGGTCAACCCGGCGGACGCACCGATCATGACGCTTGCGGCGACCTCGAATTCGATGCCGATCACCCAGGTCGAGGATCTGGCCGATACACGCATCGCGCAGAAGATCTCGCAGATCGCAGGCGTGGGCCTGGTCAGCATCAACGGCGCGCAGCGGCCGGCGGTACGCATCCAGGCCAACCTTTCGGCACTGGCCGCCTACAACCTGAACATCGATGATCTGCGCACCACCATTTCCAATGCCAACTCCAACGCGCCCAAGGGCAGCTTCGACGGTGCCGCGCGCTCCTATTCGATCGATGCCAACGACCAGATCTCCAGCGCCGACCAGTACAGCAACATCATCGTTGCCTATCGCAACGGCGCCCCGGTGCGGCTGAAGGATGTCGCGGCGGTGACGCAGAGCGCCGAGAACAACAAGCTTGGCAGCTGGATGAACCGCTCGCCGGCGATCCTGGTGAACGTGCAGCGCCAGCCGGGTGCCAACGTGATCGCGGTGGTCAACCAGATCCGCAAGGAGCTGCCGGACATACGCACCTCGATGCCCGCCAATGTCGATGTGACGGTACTCACCGATCGCACCAACACCATTCGCGCCTCGGTCAATGACGTGCAGTTCGAGCTGTCGCTGGCCGTGGCGCTGGTAGTGCTGGTGATCTTCCTGTTCCTGCGCAACGTGCCGGCGACCATCATTCCCAGCCTTTCGGTGCCGCTGTCGCTGATCGGCACGTTTGCGGCCATGTACCTGTGCGGCTTCAGCCTCAACAATCTGTCGCTGATGGCGCTGACCATCGGCTCCGGATTCGTGGTCGACGACGCCATCGTGATGATCGAGAACATCTCGCGCTACATCGAGAAGGGCGAGAAGCCGCTGGCGGCGGCCCTCAGGGGCTCGGAAGAGATCGGTTTTACCATCGTGTCGCTGACCGTATCGCTGATCGCGGTGCTGATTCCGCTGCTGTTCATGCGCGAGGTGGTCGGCCGGCTGTTTCGGGAATTCGCGATCACGCTGTCGATCGCCATCCTTATCTCGGCGCTGGTGTCCCTGACGCTGGTGCCGATGCTGTGCGCCAAGATGCTGCGCACCCGCCGCGAGACAGAGGCGGGCGGTCACAGCGCCATCGCGCGCCACGCCGAGCGCTGGTTCGAGCGCGTGATCGCCGGCTACGATCGCTGGCTCACCTGGGTGCTGGAGCATCAGCCGCTGGTGCTGTGGGTTTCCCTCGGTACCGTGGTGCTGACGGTCGTACTGTACATCGTGATACCCAAGGGCTTCTTCCCGCTGCAGGACACCGGCATCCTGCAGGGCACGACCGAGGCGGCACCGACCGTGTCATTCGGCGCGATGATCGAGCGGCAGCAGCAGCTGGCCGACATGATCCTGCGCGATCCGGACGTGGACAGCGTGTCGTCCTTTGTCGGCATCGACGGCGCCAACACCACGCTCAACAACGGCCGCTTCCTCATCAACCTGAAGTCCAAGGGCCAGCGCAGCACCAGCATCGTGCAGACCATGGCGCGGCTGAGCAACACGGCGCGCGGCGTGAGCGGCATCAAGCTGTATCTGCAGCCGGTGCAGGACCTGACCATCGACTCGACCGTGGGCCGGGCGCAGTATCAGTTCATCCTGGAAGCGGCCAGCAATTCCACCCTGCGGCCGTGGGTGCCCAGGCTGCTCGAGGCGCTGGGGCGCGCCCCACAGCTCGCCAACGTGTCGACTAATTTTGTCGACAGCGGCCTGACGGTGCAGATCGACGTCGACCGCGATACCGCGGCGCGTTTTGGCGTCACCGCCGCCACCATCGACAATGTTCTGTACGACGCCTTCGGACAGCGCATCATCTCCACGATCTACACCCAGTCGAACGAATACCGGGTGATCATGGAAGGCGATCCGAAGCTGCAGCTTTCGATCGACTCGCTGAACGACATCTACCTGCCCTCGGCCACGTCCACCACCGGCGGCCAGGTGCCGCTCGGATCGATCGCGCACATCTCGGTGCAGCAGGCACCGCTGGAGATCGACCACCTGGGGCAGTTTCCGGCCGCGATGTTCTCATTCGATGCGGCGCCGGGCGCCTCGCTGGAGCAGGCGGTGGATGCGATCCGCAACGCCGAGCAGCAGATCGGTCTCCCGGTCAGCATCACCAGCACCTTCGAGGGCGCCGCGCTGGCCTTTCAATCCTCGTTGCGCAACGAGGTGCTGCTGATACTGGCGGCGATCGTGACGGTGTATATCGTGCTCGGCGTCCTGTACGAGAGCTATATCCACCCGCTGACGATCCTGTCGACGCTGCCGTCCGCCGGCATCGGTGCGCTGCTGGCGCTGATGATCGCCGGCCTGGATCTCAACATCATTTCTATCATTGGTATCATCCTTCTGATCGGTATCGTCAAGAAGAACGCCATCATGATGATCGATTTCGCGCTCACCGCCGAGCGCGAGGGCGGCAAGCCGCCGCGCGAGGCGATCCATGAGGCCGCGCTGCTGCGCTTCCGGCCGATCCTCATGACCACGGTCGCCGCATTGTTCGCCGCGCTGCCGCTGATGCTGGGCAGCGGCACTGGTTCGGAACTGCGCGCACCGCTGGGCATCACGATCGTCGGCGGCCTGCTGGTCAGCCAGCTGCTGACGCTGTTCACCACGCCGGTGATTTACCTGTTCTTCGACCGTCTAGCCGCCCGCGTGCGTCGGCACCGCGCCGCCGCCGGCCCCGACGCTGAGCCCGACGCGGCGCCGGACGCAGGCAATTCCACGGCGCTGCAGCCATGAACATCTCCGCGCCATTCGTACGCCGACCGGTCGCCACCACGCTGCTCACGATCGGCCTGGCGCTGGCCGGCGGTGTTGCATTCTTCCTGCTGCCGGTATCGCCATTGCCGAGCGTCGACCTGCCGACCATCGTGGTATCGGCGTCGCTGCCCGGCGCCAGCCCGCTGACAGTTGCCACCAGCGTCACCACGCCGCTGGAGCGCCACCTCGGCACCATCGCCGGCGTCACCGAGATGACCTCGCAGAGCGCGGTCGGCAGTTCCAGCACCGTGCTGCAGTTCGATCTCAGCCGCAACATCGACGGCGCGGCGCGCGATGTGGAAGCGGCGATCCAGGCGGCACGCATCGATCTGCCGAGCTCGCTGCGCAGCAATCCGACCTATCGCAAGCTCAACCCCTCCGACGCCCCGGTGATGATACTGGCGCTGACCTCCGACACGCTGACGGCCGGACAGATCTACGACTCCGCCTCCACCATCATGCAGCAGAAGCTGCTGCAGGTCTCCGGCATCGGCGATGTGACCATCGGCGGCAGCTCGCTGCCGGCGGTGCGCGTGGAGCTCAATCCGCGCACCCTGTTCAAGTATGGGCTCGGCCTGGAGGATGTGCGCGCCGCCCTGTCGGCCGCCAACGCCAACAGTCCCAAGGGCGGCGTGGATGTCGGTGACCAGCGCTACCAGATCTATGTCAACGACACCGCCACGCACGCGGCCGACTACCAGTCGCTGATCGTCGGCTACCGCAACCAGGCGGCGATCAGGCTGCGGGATGTCGCCACGGTCAACGACGGGGTGGAGAATGTGCGCAATCTCGGCCTGGCAGACGGCAAACCTGCCGTGCTGCTGGTGCTGCACCGACAGCCCGGCGCCAACGTCATCGACGTCGTGGATAGCATTCGGGCTCTGCTGCCGGAACTACAGGCCTCGATTCCCGCCAGCATCCGCATCATCCAGACCAACGATCGCACCGAGACCATTCGTGCCTCGCTGCGCGACGTCGAGCGCACGCTGCTGATCGCAATCGTGCTGGTGGTACTGGTGGTGTTCGCCACGCTGCGTAATGCGCGCGCGTCGCTGGTGCCCAGCGTCGCCGTGCCGCTGTCGCTGATCGGCACCTTCGGTGCCATGTACCTGCTGGGCTTCAGCCTCGACAACCTGTCGCTGATGGCGCTCACGGTCGCGACCGGCTTTGTGGTCGATGACGCCATAGTGGTGCTCGAGAATATCTCGCGCCATGTCGAGGAAGGCATGCCGCGCGTGCGCGCGGCGCTGCTTGGAGTCCAGGAAGTCGGCTTCACCGTGCTGGCCATGAGCCTGTCGCTGATCGCCGTGTTTCTGCCGATCCTGCTGATGGGCGGCATCGTCGGGCGCACCTTTCGGGAGTTCGCGCTGACGCTGGCAGTCGCCATCCTGATCTCCATGGTGGTATCGCTGACCACGACACCCATGATGTGCGCCCAGGTGCTGCGGGCAGAGACTGCGGCGCAGAATCGTTTCATGCGCGCGTTGGAGCGCGGATTCGACGCGATGCGCGACTTCTACGCGCGCTCGCTGCCGGTCGCGCTGGGCTATCCGCGCACCGTGATGATCGTATTGGCGATTACCGTGGCACTGAACGTCTATCTGTATGCCATCATCCCCAAGGGCTTCTTTCCACAACAGGACACCGGCACGCTGACCGGCAACCTGCGCGCCGACCAGAGCATCTCGTTCCAGGCGATGGAGCAGAAGCTGCGCAGCGTCATGAGCATCGTGCAGGCGGATCCGGCGGTGCAGGACGTGGTCGGCTTCACCGGCGGCGGTGGCGGCGGTGGCGGCGGTCCGGGCGGGGCCACCAACACTGCCAACATTTTTGTCGGCCTGAAGCCGCTGTCGGCGCGTCATGCCAACAGCGACCGCGTGATCGCGCGGCTGCGCGCCAAGCTTGCCAATATCACCGGCGTCAGGCTGTTCCTGCAGGCCATCCAGGACATTCGCGCCGGCGGCCGGCAGAGCAACTCCCAGTACCAGTACACCATCCTCAGCGACGACCTGGCAGAGCTCAATCTGTGGACGCCCAGGATCACCGATGCACTGAAAACCGTGCCGCAGCTGCTGGACATCAATTCCGACCGCCAGGACAACGGGCTCGACGTCGCCCTCAATATCGATCGCGATACCGCCGCTCGTCTGGGCATCAACCTGTCCGAGATAGACAACACGCTGTACGACGCTTTCGGCCAGCGCCAGGTGTCCACGATCTATAACGACATGAATCAGTATCACGTCGTCATGGAGGTCGACCCAAGCTTCTGGCAGAGCCCGGAAACCCTGAAGGAGGTGTGGGTCAGCACCTCCGGTGGCGCGGTCAGCGGCACGCAATCGACCTCCGGGTCCGCGAGCGCCTTTGCGGCGTCGAGCGGCTCGGCCGGCACGTCGACCAGTGCAACCGGCACCAGCAACGGCAGCAGCACGACGCCCACGTCCACCACCACCAGTTCCAGCACCGCCGGCACCAGCACCGGCAGCAGCGCCAGCAACACTGCCGCCGGCAGCACCGGTGCCGCGTCCACCAGCGCCAGCCTGACCCCGACGCCGGCGTCCGGAGCACAGAACCTGGCGCTCAATACCCTCACCAACAGTGCGCGCGGCGGCGCCTCGACCGGCGCCTCGATCGCCACCAGCTCGGAAACCACGGTGCCGCTGGCGGCGTTCAGCAGCTACGGACCGAAAACCACGCCGCTCGCCATCAACCACCAGGGACCATTCGTCGCAACGACCTTCTCGTTCAATCTGCCGGAAGGCGAGTCGCTCAGCACCGCGATCGCCGCCATCCAGAACACCATGCAGAGCATCCACGTGCCGATATCGGTGCATGGCGCGTTCGCCGGCACCGCGAAGATATTCCAGCAGTCGCTCGCCAACGAACCCTGGCTGATCCTGGCCGCCATCGTTGCGGTCTATGTAGTGCTGGGGATCCTGTATGAAAGCTACGTGCATCCGATAACGATCCTGTCGACGCTGCCCTCGGCGGGGGTTGGCGCGGTGATCGCGCTGCTGCTGTTCGGTACCGAGTTCAGCCTGATCGCGCTGATCGGCGTGATCCTGCTGATCGGCATCGTCAAGAAGAACGCGATCATGATGATCGACGTGGCGCTCGAGCATCAGCGGCGCGAGAACGTCGACGCGCGCACCGCGATCCACGACGCCTGTCTGCTGCGCTTCCGGCCCATCATGATGACCACGCTTGCGGCACTGCTCGGCGCGGTGCCGCTGGCGGTGACCACCGGCAGCGGCGCGGAGCTGCGCCAGCCGCTGGGCATCTCGATCGTCGGCGGCCTGATCTTCAGCCAGATCCTCACGCTCTACACGACGCCGGTGGTCTATATCTATATGGATCGCTTCCGCCTGTGGCTGCGCCGCGTGACCGCGCGCAAGGGCGGCGGCGTCGGCACCCCGGCCCCGGCATCCGCATGACCGCGCGTTACGCTGTCGCCGTCGCCCGCGCCGTCGCCGTGTCCGTTGCCGCCACGCTGGCACTGGCGGCCTGTGCGGTCGGTCCCAATTATCATCGTCCGGTCGCCCCGGCCGACGGCGGTTACAAGGAGGATCAGGGATGGAAGCCCGCATCGCCCGGGGTGATCCCGAGCGATAAACCGTGGTGGTCGATTTATGACGATCCGCTGCTCGATAGCCTGGAACGGCAGGTCGAAGTTTCCAATCAGACGCTCAAGGCCGACGAGGCGGCGTACCGATCGGCGGTCGCGGCGATCGGTGTCGACCGCGGTACGCTGTTTCCGTCGCTGTCGGTCACCGCCGGCGCCACCCGCAGCGGCAGCGCCAGTGGCGTCAACCAGGCCATCACGACTTCCTCGGGAACGACGGTGACGACCGGCTCGGGCCCCAACAGCCACCGCACCACCTACAGCGCCGGCGCCCAGGCCAGCTGGTCGATCGACGTCTGGGGACGCATCCGCCGCCTGGTCGAGTCGGATGTCGCCAAGGCGCAGGCGAGCGCCGCCGACGTGGCCGCGGCACGTCTGTCGGCGCAGGTGCTGCTGGCACAGGATTATTTCCAGCTGCGCGCCGCCGACCAGCAGACGCAGCTCTACCAGACCGAGATCGAAAGCTTCAAGACCGCGCTGACGATCACGCAGAACCAGGTCAAGGCCGGCATCACGACCATGGCGGACGTATACGCCGCCCGCACTCAGCTCGAGAGCACGCAGGCCTCGGCCGTCAACGTACAGCTCACGCGCGCCAAGTTCGAACACGCGATCGCGGTGCTGATCGGCAAGCCGCCGTCGGAGCTGGCGATCGACCCGGGCAGCGTCAGCGCGATCGTGCCGGTGGTCCCGGCCGGCGTGCCGTCCGCGCTGCTGGAACGCCGACCCGACATCGCTGCGGCCGAGCGCAGCGTGGCGAGCGCCAATGCGCTGGTGGGCGTGGCCGAGGCGGCGTGGTTTCCGAGCCTGACGCTGACCGGATCCTATGGCTTCAGCTCCGGCATGCTGCCGGGACTGCTCAGGGCGAAGAACGCGCTATGGTCGTTCGGGCCGTCACTGGCCGAGAGCGTGTTCAACGGCGGCGCCACCTTGTCGCAAAATCGCGAGGCGCGCGCCAACTATGACCAGGCGGTCGCGACCTACCGTCAGACGGTGCTGTCGGCGTTCCAGGCAGTCGAGGACGACCTGGTGACTCTGCGTGTGCTCGAGCAGCAGGCTCAACTGCAGGACTCCGCGGTCAAGGATGCGCGGCTGTCCGAGCAGCTGACAGTGAACCAGTACAAGTCCGGCATCGTCGCCTTCTCCAACGTCATTACGGTCCAGACCACGCGCCTGGTCGATGAGATCAGCCTGCTGAGCATCCAGAGCCAGCGCTGGGTGGCGAGCGTCGACCTGATTTCGCAGCTTGGCGGTGGCTGGGACGCCGCGCAGCTCGACCAGGCCGATCGAGGTGTTCCGTCCCAATAAGCGCTTGCCAAGCGGCCCGCGGATCATTGAGCATCCACCGATGATCCGCCAGGCACTGGCCGTTGCCGTCGGCGCCGCACTCGGCGCATTGCTGCGCTGGCGCCTGGGCGCCTGGCTCAACCCGGTGTTCCCCACGATTCCGTTCGGCACGCTGGCCTCCAACCTGATCGGCGGCTTCGTCATGGGGCTGTGCATGGAGTACTTCGGCCGCAACGCCGGCGTTCCGCCGGAACTGCGGCTGGCGGCGACCACGGGCTTTCTCGGCGGCCTGACCACCTTTTCGACGTTCTCGGGCGAAACTGCGACGCTGCTGTTGCGCCGCGACTATCTGTGGTCGGCGGCGATTATCGGCGCGCACCTGGTCGGCTCGGTGCTGCTGACGCTGGCGGGCGTATATTGTGTGCGTCTGCTGTTCAGCCTCAGGGACATTGCATGAAGGCCGTGGTGCTTCGACTATACATGCACGAGAGCCGGCGCTTTCGCGGCATGCTGCTGTACGAATGGCTGCTCGAGCAGGCACGCAAGCTCGGCGTCCATGGCGGCTCGGCTTTTCGCGCAGTCGCCGGCTATGGCCGCCACGGCGTCATGCACGAGCAGAATTTCTTCGAGCTGGCCGGTGAATTGCCGGTGGTCACGGAGTTCATCGTCGGCGAGCCGGACGCCGAACGCATCCTGGCGCTGGTGCGCAAGGAAAACATCGACCTGATGTACGTGTGCTGGCCGGCGGAGTACTCCACCACCAGCACGCCTGCGGCGCCCGGCGCGCCCGCGCCAACCGCGCCGCCCGCCGCGCCCGCGGCTCCAAGCGCCTCTCCGGGTGGCACCCTTTAGCCAGTTGGCATGCTGTAGGGCACAGTTACTGTCCCGCTTTCCACTTGATGCTGCAGCCAACCCCCGCGACCTGCTGTTCGATCGCGCGGCCGGCGAGCACCGCGTCCGCAGCCGCACGCAGATCCGCTCCGGTCACTGGCACCGTGTTGCCCGGCCGGCTGGCGTCGAACTGCCCGCGATACACCAGCTGCCGCGACTGGTCGAACAGGAACAGGTCCGGCGTGCAGACCGCCTGATAGGCCCTGGCCACAGACTGGGATTCATCATAGAGGTACGGAAACGTGAAGCCGTTGCGCGCCGCGACCTCTCCCATGTGGGCCGGGCTGTCTTCGGCATAGCGACTGGCATCGTTGGGGTTGATCGCAACCATCGCCACGCCGCGCGGTTGGTAGTCGCGCGCAAACTGCGCCAGCCCGCCGACCATGTGCTTCACATACGGACAGTGGTTACAGATGAATGCCACCACCAGCGCCCTGGCGTCGGCAAAATCCGCCAGACGATGCATCTTCCCCGCCGCATCAGGCAGCGCGAAGTCCGGCGCGGCGGTGCCCGGTGTGGTGCGCAATTGCGTCGTGGCCATACCGGCCGCACACTACCCGCCAGAGTTGCTGCCGACAAGGCTCGCCACGATGCTGCGCGCGCAGGCGTGCGCGCCTAGGCGCTCTTTGTGGCCTCGATCCACAGCGCGTCGCTGCTGAACGATCCATCGGCAGCCACGGAAAAATATTCCCGTGCCTCCGCCGGCAGATCTTCCAGCACCGCCCTCAGGGCGTCGATGCGACGAGCCGGGGTGGCGATACGCCGCACCCAGCTGTCGAAATCAAGCGCCAGTTTCCACTGCTCGCTGCCGACGTAGCTGAGCCCGGGCGCACTCAGCATCGAGCGCCACTCAGAGGCGCGGTAGTCGCGCACGTGCGAGCTATCGCGCAGCAGCTCCAGGGTCTGCAACGTGGTATCGAGCAGCGCCGACTCTGGCGCCACCACATCGATCACCACCAGCGTGCCCCCAGGGCGCAGCACCCGCACCATCTGCGTCACCGCCGTCGGCACCGACGGCCAGTGATGCGCCGAATAGCGCGTCACGACCAGGTCGATGCTGGCATCCTCGAACGGCAACTGTTCGGCCGCGCCGCGCCGGGTTGCGATCTGCGCGTGGCCGCGTGCCGCCGCCTCGCGCTCGACTGCGGCGAGCATCGGCGCGGAAGGATCGTAGGCGATCAGGCTCGGCACGCCGCCGCGCGCCAGCGCAAACGCTGCGTGGCCGGCGCCGCAGCCAAGATCCAGCGCCCGCTGCGGTCGCAGCCGCTGCGCCAGTGCCTGCAGCCGCTCAAGGTCGGCGCCCTGCGCATGCACCGGACTGTTGAGGTAGTTCGCGGCGTTGTCGCCGAACTGGCGCGCCGACAGGTTACGCTGATCCATCGTGCCTCCAGCCGTCCGGTCTACCGGCGCTGCTCGAGCGGGGAGTGTGTAATCGACGCGGCCGGCATCGGTGCTACCGGCATCGGTGCTGCTGGCCGCGTGCGCAGCAGCTGCCACTGGCCCCACAGTACCAGCGCGACGCCGACCAGCGTGACCGGCGGCCAGCGCTTGTGCTCGAACAGCACCGACATCGCCATCGCCAGCAGCGGCGTGAGTGCCAGAATGTATGACGCCATGGTATAGCCGCGCCGACGCGCCAGGCCGAAGTACAGCGTAAACGCCAGCACCGAGCCGACCAGCGCCAGATAGCACAGCGACAGCACGTAGCGCGCCGTCGGCTCGAAAGTCCAGTGCTTGCCGGTCACGGCGGCATAGAGCGCCAGCGCCAGCGCACCGTAGGCCATCGCCCAGGCGGTCGAGGCGGCGAGCGGCGCGCCGGCCGCCTCGCCGCGATGGGCAAACACGTTGCCGATGCCCGACAGCAGCACTGCGCCAAAGGCGAGCGCGATGCCGATCACGGTGGCGCTATCGAGCCTGGACTGCATGATCTCGCTCCATGACAGCAGCGCGACGCCGGCCGCGCCCACCGCCGCAGCCACCCACGCGTGGCGCGGCGCGCGCTGTCCGAGCAGCACACGGAAGATCACCAGGTTCACGAATGCCAGCGTCGCGAAGATCAGCGCCACCAGGCCCGACACGATGCGCAGCTCGGCGACGTAGGTGAGCGCATAGTCGGCCGCGAACATGAATAGCCCGACGCCGGCCGCTGCGGCGTGCTGCGGAGCGTTGAGCCTGACCGGTTCACGCCGCAGCAGCGCCCACGACCCCAGCACCAGTGCTGCCAGCGTGAAGCGGTACACCAGCGACACCACCGGATCCACGACACCCAGCTGCAGCGTGATCGTGAACCAGGTCGTGCCCCAGGCGAGCGCGCAGATCGCGACCGCTGCAATGTCAAGAGCGGATAGCTTGCCGCGCACGCAAGTCTCAGTGCTGCATGCCCGGCATGTCGGGCATGTCGGGCATGTCGGGCATGTC
>Ga0181537_10001746_pt1 | contig 19693 bp, 24 predicted proteins | sample PEATcosm2014_Bin_39_FD_119765 | JGI IMG/M metagenome (GOLD analysis project Ga0181537, IMG submission 119765) | Peatland microbial communities from MTU Mesocosm Facility, Houghton, MI, USA - PEATcosm2014_Bin23_10_metaG | ecosystem: Environmental > Terrestrial > Soil > Wetlands > Peat | place... | reverse complement strand
CGTCCAGCAGCAGGGGGAACCGTCCCCGTGTGGTCTCGTTGCGATTCTTGTAGACAGCAAACTGCGGCATCAGAAGCTGCGCGCGTGATCGCCAAATGAGCCGCTCTCGTCGACGTCGCGGTTATAAGCCTCAATAGCCGCTGCGTTTTCACTGCGCCATTTGGCACGTCGTCGAATGCGAAGCTGATCCGCCAGTGCTGCCTCCAGAGTTGCCGACAGGTTGATGTCTTCGGCTCGCGCCGCATCCAGAAGCTCAGTCCGAACTGAAACGTTAACGGCTTTTTTTGCGCTCATGATGAGATCGGCCTGCACCTGCAATGCGCATAGTATATGCGCATGGTGAGCAAGCAGCCAGGCGGGCATGGCGCAGGAATCGCGCCGGCCAGGTTGCCGTAAGTTATTGAGGCTGCGCAGATTTAGTCATTTGCGAACTTACACCCCGCACTCAAAAAAAACCCCGCTATCGCGGGGCTCTCAACACTCAACGTACGACCCGGTCTGCCACGGCTGGACATTAACCTCGTGTGCGGATCGGAGCCTTTGGCTTTCGCCGCACCCGAAAATGTCAGGGCGCCACACGTTAATTCGTGCATTCCGGTTACCCGACGGTGCTCTAAATGGTGCACCGCCTTGAATCCGTGTCCATCCGGAAGCCAGATTTTCTCAATCCGTCGGCTGTCCGATTTGCGCACCAACAACATTCCGTGCGCTATGGACACGATCATAGACCCGCTACGGCCAGAAAGCCATAGTGATCATGCGCTTGGTCAACCCTGGCCGGGTCGGGCAGGGTAGACCTTGGTGGTAGTATTTCTACCTGTGGCGCTGATCACACAACCGGCGCCGGCAGCAGTCCCCGCAGGCGGGTGAAGGCCGCAGTCTCGATCTGGCGGATCCGCTCGGCCGAAACCCCGTATTCCGCGGCCAGTTCATGCAGCGTCGCCCGCGGCTCGCTCATCCAGCGGCGGCGGACAATCGTGCGGCTGCGGGCATCCAGATCGCCCAAAGCTTCGTGCAGGCGCCGGCTGGAGTCGGCCTCCCATTCCTCGGATTCGGCGGTTTCCGCCGGGTCCATATCCGGAGCTGCCAGGTGAGCGACCGGCCCGTGGCCTTCCTCCTCCTCGCCAGCAGGAATCGGATCGAACGACAGATCGTGCGCCGAGAGCCGCTGTTCCATCTCCGTGACTTCGCCGGGGCTTACGCCCAGGTCACTGGCCACCGCCTGGGTCTCCTCGGCCGTGAGCCAGCTCAGGCCCTTCTTCATGCGGCGCAGATTGAAGAACAGCTTGCGCTGCGCCTTGGTGGTCGCGATACGCACCAGACGCCAGTTTCGCAGCACATATTCATGGATTTCTGCGCGGATCCAGTGCACGGCAAACGTCACGAGGCGCACGCCCACCTGCGGATCAAAACGCTTCACGGCCTTCATCAGGCCGACGCTGCCTTCCTGGACCAGGTCGCTGACCGGCAGTCCGTAGCCGGCATAGCCGCGCGCGATATGCACCACGAAGCGCAGGTGAGACAGCACCAGCTGGCGCGCGGCCTCAAGATCATCGTGCTCGCGAAACTTTATCGCGAGCTCCTGTTCCTGCTCACGCGTCAGGACCGGGATGCCCCGGACGCGTTCGACATAGGCATCAAAGGTCCCGACCGGACCGGCCAGCGACCAGTCACCGGGCAAAGAGACCAGGGCAGTTTGATTCGTCATGCGCCACGACCCTCTCGACTTAATCTGGGAACGCCTGAAGTTTAGCACTCTGCGGATTAGAGTGCTAATAGGGGGGTCAGTTCCCTACTATTTATCTCTTTAAATCAAAGTCTTAGGAGAACCCAGGCTCGATGCGCGCCAGGTGCCTGGCGGCGGCCAGCCAGGCGCCAATCCAGCCGAGGAGCGTACCGGCGGCCAATGCCAGGCCGGCATCGCGCACATCCGGTCCGTTGAGCATGAAATGACTGCCGTAGGCGAGCGCCAGTCGCGTCGTCGCCGGCTGCAGGCTCAAGGTCGCCGCCAGCACGATCAGCCACGCCGCAAGTCCCGCAAGCACGCCGTAGAGCGTGCCGGCATACAGGAACGGCCGGCGCACGAAGGCATTCGTGCCGCCCACGAGTTTCGTGACCTCGATCTCCGCGCGCCGGTTGTCGATCTCCAGCCGGATCGTATTGCCGACGACCGCGATGACGCCAGCGCCGAGCAGCACGCCGGCGAGCAGCAACAGATCTCGCAGCTCATCCAGGATCGCGTTGAAGCGCACCACCCAGTCGCCATCGATCTGCACCGATTCGACTTCCGGCCACGCGGCCAGGTAGCGTCGCAGCGTCTCAACCTCGGCCGGCGAGCTGGCGCCAGCAGCGGGGGTCACGCTGATCACCGGCGGCAAGGGGTTGCTGCTCAGCGCATCGAGTGCCGCGCCAAAGCCCGATTCCTTGCGAAACTGCTCGAGTGCCGCGGCAGAACTGATCACCTCCACGTGAGCTACGCCGGCATGTTCGCGCGTACTGCGCGCGAGCTGCTGGATGCGCTCCTCCGGCACTTCCAGGTGCAGGTAGGCGCTCAGGCCGATCGCGCCGGAGAAGTCACCGGTTGCCGCGCGCACATTGCTCACCAGCCGGTTGAGCCCGAGCGGCAAGGCGAGCGCGAGCGCCATCACGAGCACGGTCAGCAGCGTCGCCAGCGGATGGCGTGCGAGCCGGCCCATCGAGGAGAGCAGGGCGTGAGCGTGCCGCGATCCCCAGCTGGCCAGGCCAAAGGCGCTCATCGCTCCGCCTGCATCGAGGGCAGCGGCACCTCGGCACCCGCGACCATGCCCTCGGCCAGCACGATCTCGCGCAGGCCCGATTCACGCACCAGCAGCAGATCGTGGGTCGCGATGACGATTGTTACGCCCACTTCGTTGAGGCGCCGGAACAGATTCATCACTTCGCTGGCGAGCTGGTGATCCAGATTGCCGGTGGGCTCATCGGCGATCAGGATCGGTGGCCGGCTCACGACGGCGCGCGCAATGCCAACGCGCTGCTGCTCGCCGACCGAGAGTTCGAGGGGCAGCATCCGCTCCTTGCCGAGCAGTCCGACCTGGTCGAGCGCGGCGCGCACGCGCCTGTCGATCTCGCGCATCGAGATGTCGGCGACGATCAGCGGCAGCGCGACGTTATCGAACACCGGGCGGTCGGTGAGCAGCCGATGATCCTGGAACACGACGCCGACGCGGCGGCGAAAAGCCGGGATGCGCCGTGCCGGGAGTTTGGCCGTGTTCTCGCCGTTGACGATCAGCTGCCCGCGCGTGGGCCGCTCGAGCAGCGCGATGAGCTTGAGTACGGTGCTCTTGCCGGCACCTGAGCGTCCGGTGAGAAACACCATCTCGCCGGGCGCTACCTGCAGCGTGACCGCGCTCAGGGCTTCGCGGCCGTTCGGATAACGCTTGGCAACGCGCTCAAAACTGATCACGATGCCGCCTCGGCATCCCCGGTCAAGGCCGCGGCGTAGGCCTCGGCACGAAATTCACCGAAGTCGGCAGCCTGCTCGCCGATGCCGATGAAGCGGATCGGTATCCCGAGGCGCCGCGCGATCGCCACGACGATGCCGCCGCGCGCGGTGCCATCGAGCTTGGTGATCACCAGGCCCGTGACGCCGAGGGCCGCATGAAACTGCTCGGCCTGGGCGAGCGCGTTCTGGCCCTGATTGCCATCGAGCACCAGCAGCACCTCGTGTGGCGCCGACGGATCGAGGCGTTGCAGGACGCGCTTGACCTTCTTGAGCTCTTCCATCAAATGCGACTGGCTGTGCAGGCGCCCGGCGGTGTCCGCCAGCAGCACGTCGATGCCGCGGGACTGCGCTGCCTTGAGCGCATCGAACATCACGGCGCCCGGATCGGCACCGCTGTGCTGCGCGCTGAACGCCGCGCCGGTCCGTTCGGCCCAGACCGAGAGCTGCTCGACCGCCGCGGAGCGGAAGGTATCCCCGGCGGCCAGCATGACCTTCAGACCCTGATCGGTGAACTGGCGGGCGAGCTTGCCGATGCTGGTGGTCTTGCCCGAGCCGTTCACGCCCACGACCAGCACCACGTAGGGATGAGCCGTGCGGTCAATCACCAGCGGCTGCTCGCAGGGCTTGAGGATCGCGCTGATGCGCGCCCTCAGTGCGCCGAGCAAAGCCTCGGTGTCATCGAGTTCGCGCCGTGCGACCTGGCGGCCCAGATCCTCGAGGATCTCGGCAGTCGCCTGCACGCCGACATCGGCCTGCAGCAGCCGCGATTCGAGCTGCTCGAGCGCCACCGCGTCGATCTTGCGTCCACGCAGCAGGCTCCGCAGCTCGCGGCCGAGCGAAGCGCCGCTGTCACTCAAACGCGCCTTGAGGCGCGCAAACAGTCCGCGCGGGGCCGAGGCGCCGCTGTCATGGGTTTCCGGGCTGGGAGGCATCGCGTCCTGTCCACTTAAGCAGAGTCGGTAATTGTAGCCGCCCGATGCTTGCCGCGTGCGACACGTACGGTACCCTGTGCCCCAGCGTGAGTCCCCGCAGTTCCAAGTCCGCCCCCATCCGCCCTGGCGCGCGCCCATCGGGACCGCGTCAGTTGCGCATCATTGGCGGCCGCTGGCGCGGGCGGCGCTTTCGTTTCCCCGCCGCAGAGATCCGCCCCACACCGGATCGGGTGCGCGAGACCCTGTTCAACTGGCTGATGGCGCGTATCGGCGGCGCGCGCTGTCTGGATCTGTACGCCGGTTCCGGTGCGCTCGGTCTCGAAGCACTCTCGCGCGGCGCCAGCGCCGTGCAGTTCGTCGAGCGCGATGGCGCCGCGTGCCGCGCGCTGCGCGAGTTGCTCCTGAGCTGGCAAGCCCTCGGCGCACAGGTCCAGCACGGCACTGCCGAGCAGTTCCTCGCCGGCGCGCCGCAAAGCTTTGATATCGCCTTTCTCGATCCGCCTTTTGCCGCCGGAGCGCTCGGCGGCGCAGCCGCTGCGCTGGAGGCCCGGGGCTGGATCCGGCCCGGTGGCCTCATCTATCTGGAGCATGCGCGCCGCGATGCGCTGCCGGCGCTGCCGACCGGCTTTGAGCCGCTACGCTCGGGCGCGGCGGGCGAGGTCGGGTATCATCTGTTCGAGTACCAACCGAGGAGCTGAATGTGGGCCATCCCGTGCGCACGGTCTACCCGGGGACCTTTGATCCGATCACCCGGGGCCACGAGGATCTGGTGCGTCGGGCCGCCGGCATCTTTGATCAGGTGGTAGTGGCAATCGCCGCGAACCCGAACAAAGCGCCGATGTTCTCGATCGACGAGCGCGTTGAGCTGGCCCGCGGCGTGCTCGCCGATCTGCCGAACGTGTCGATCCAGGGCTACCACGGCCTGACGGTGGAGTTTGCCAAGAACAATCACATCGGCGTCATCATCCGCGGGCTGCGGGCGGTGTCGGATTTTGAGTTCGAGTTCCAGCTGGCGAACATGGGGCGCCACATTGCGCCGGGTGTCGAAACGATGTTCCTTACCCCCAAGGAGCATTTCACCTTCATCTCTTCGACGCTGGTGCGTGAGATCGCCACGCTCGGCGGCGATGTCAGCCAGTTCGTGCATCCGCTGGTGGAAGCGGCCTTCCGCCGCAAAGTAAAAAAATGATCCGGACGCGCTCGCCGCTGCGGCGCGTGGCGCAGCTGCTGCTTGGCATCGGGCTGCTGTCGGCGCTGCTCGGCTTCGCGCAGGCCGCGCCGCCACGCACTGGCGCCATTGCCAGCGCCAGCCCGCTTGCCGCCGCCGCAGGCATTGAGATCCTGCGCGCCGGCGGCAATGCTTTTGACGCGGCCGTGGCAGTCACTGCGGCCCTCGCGGTCGTCGAGCCCAATGGCTCGGGTCTGACCGGGGGCGGTTTCTATCTGCTGCATCGGGGCAGCGATGGGCTCGACAAGCTCATCGATGCACGCGAACGCGCACCCGGCGCCGCCACGCGCGACATGTTCCTGGATGCACAGGGCGAACCGGTAGCCGGCCTGTCCACCGACAGCGCGCTCGCCGCAGGGATCCCCGGGGAGCCGGCTGGCATGGCCTGGCTGGCGGCACACTATGGACGACTGCCAGTGGCGCGCACCCTGGCACCTGCAATCCGTCTGGCGCGCGCAGGTTTCCGGATGACGCCGCGCCTGCAGGGGATGCTCAAGGAGCATCTCGAGCAGTTCGCTGCCGACCCGGAGATTGCGAAGAATTTCCTGCGCGCTGGCGCGGTCCCGGAAGTGGGCGCGCTGATTCGCCAGCCAGAGCTCGCGCGTACGCTCGAGCACCTGGCCCATGATGGACTCGGCTCCTTTTATCGTGGCGCGCTGGCCAAGCAGCTCGTCGCCGGCGTGCGTGCGCAGGGCGGCATCTGGAGCGAGCAGGATCTGGCCGACTACCGCGCGGTCGAACGCGAGCCACTCGTGGGCCACTACCGCGATGCGCGCATCGTGTCAGTGCCGCCGCCGAGCTCGGGCGGTGTGGCGCTGATCGAGACACTGAATCTGCTGTCCGGCTTTGAACTGCCGCCCGCCGGCAGCGTCGCGCGCCTGCACCTGATCGTCGAGTCGCTGCGACGCGTCTATCGTGATCGCGCCGAATTTCTCGGCGACACGGATTTTGTCAGCGTGCCGGTAGCGCACCTGATCGATCCGAGCTATGCCGCGACGCTCCGCGCCGGCATCCACGCCGATCGCGCCACGCCCAGCGCCGAGCTGCCAGGATTTACCGAGCCGTCCCAGGGCCCGCAGACCACGCATTTCTCGATCCTCGATCGCGACGGCAACCGGGTCGCGGCGACGATCACATTGAATTTCTGGTTTGGCTCGGGACGCATGGTGGCCGGCACCGGATTGTTCCTGAACAACGAGATGGATGATTTCTCGATCAAGCCAGGCGTGCCCAACGGCTACGGACTGGTCGGCAATGCGGCCAATGCGATCGCGCCGGGCAAGCGCATGCTCTCCTCGGCGACGCCGATGTTCATCGAGACGCCCGATCGGGTCCTGATTGCAGGCTCGCCCGGTGGCAGCCTGATCATCAGCATGGCGGTGCAGGCGACGCTCGGGTTTCTCGATGGCGAGGATGCGGCGCAGGTCGTGGCTGCACCACGCATACATCACCAGTACCTGCCCGATGTGCTGATGTTCGAGCCGGATGCGCTGGATGAAGGGCAGGTCCGCGCACTGGAGGCGCTTGGCCACCATCTGAAACCCCAGTCGCGCCGCTGGGGCAACATGCAGGCGGTGATTTATGACACCACGACGGGTGCCGTCGAGGCCGCCGCCGATCCGCGCGGCGAGGGCGCCGGCCTGACCGAATGAGCGTCGGCGCCGAGACGCTGCACGGTACCTGGGTTCCCATCGCCGCCGATATTTCCGGCCACGATCTCGACATCAGCGAAATCCGCGTGGCGCGCCTGATCATCGACGCCCAGGGCTATCGCATCGTGGATCGCAGCGATCGCACCGTGGATACGGGCACCTATGTCATCGGCGAGCCACGCAGCTATCGCACGCTCGATCTGCGCGGTGTCGAAGGTCCCTACGCGGGCCGGCTGTTGCTGGCGCTGGTGGAACTGGATGGCGAGCGGCTGTGCGTATGCTATGACCTGGAAAGTGCCGGGCGACCCACCGGCTGGCTCGCACAGGGCGAACAGCTGCTGCTGTCGGTTACTTATGCGCGCGTGGCCGAGGTGCCGAAGGATTCTTGAGTTTCGCGCCGGCCTTGCGCTTCGCTTTGCGCGGGCGCGGCGGCTTCTGCACGGCGGCGCGTGGCGGTCGCGGGGCGATCGGCAATCGCCCGCTGCGATGCAGCTCGACCGCGCGCCACAGGTACCAGGCAGCCATCGTGCGATGTGGTCGCCAGCGCTCGGCGTACTCGGACAGCGCCCGCGGCGCAGGCATGCCCTTGAGGCCGTAGGCAACGCGGAATCCATTGCGGATGCCGAAATCATCGATGGGCAGCACGTCGGGGCGACCGAGCTGAAACATCAGCATCATGTGCACGGTCCACGGCCCGATGCCCCGCACCTGAGTCAGGCGTTCAATGATGAGCTCATCGGGTAGCTCATGCAGATCAGCGCTCGGCGGCACGATGCCGCCGAGTGTCTTTTCCGCGAGGTCTCGCAGCGCGCGGATTTTTGCAAACGAAAAACCGGCGGCACGCAACGCAGGCTCCGGGGTCGCCAGCAGTGCGCCCGGGCTCGGAAAGGTTTCGGGTGCATACAGCGCCACGAAGCGCTCGAGGATGCGCGCGGCGGCCGCCGCGTGCAGCTGCTGGTGCGCGATGGAGCGGATCAGAACGCGAAACGGCGAGTCGGCCGGTTCGCTGCGCAGCGTGCAGGGACCGGCAGCAGTGATCAGCGCGCGCATCACCGGATCCTGCCGCAGCACGGCGTGGGCGCGCTGGTGGGCTGGACGAGGCCGCGGACGCTTCGTGCTCACTGCTGGCAAGTCGGGCAGTAGTAACTCGAACGTTGTCCCTGCGTCAGGTGCCGGATCGGCGTGCGGCAGCGTCGACACGGCTTGCCGGCACGCTCATAGGCATCGAGCCGCAGACTGAATTCCCCGGGAAGACCATCGGCACCGACGTAATCGCGCAGCGTCGTGCCGCCGGCGCGGATCGCCTGGCGGAGGACGTTGCGGATCGCACGCACCAAACGTGCGCACTCGGCCAGCTTGAGCGCCCCGGCGCGTCGTTGCGGGCGGATGCGGGCACGGAACAGCGCCTCGCTGGCGTAGATATTGCCGACGCCGGTTACGACGCGCCCATTGAGCAGGAACTGTTTGATCGCCACGCGGCGGCGGCGCGTAGCCTTGAACAAATAGGCTGCATCGAAGCCCTCCTCGAGCGGTTCGGGTGCGAGGTTCCTCAGCAGCGGATGCAGCTGCGGGTCGGTCCTGGTGTAGAGGCAGCTGCCAAAGCGGCGCGGATCATTCAGGCGCAGCGCCTGCGCCGAATCGAGCAGCAGATCCAGATGATCGTGCCTCAGGCGCGGCGTGGTGGCAGCGAGCACGCGCAGATTCCCGGACATCCCCAGGTGCAGGATCAGCGTCCCACGCTCGAGTCCGATCAGCAGGTACTTGGCACGTCGCCCCACCGAGAGGATTTGCTGGCCGCGAAGTTCAGCCGGCAGCGTGCGCGCCACCGGCCAGCGCAGGCGCGCCTCGTGCACGCGAAACTCGAGGATGCGTCGACCGCGCAGGTGCGGCTCGATGCCGCGGCGCGTGGTCTCTACTTCGGGCAGTTCGGGCATTGCTTCACCCGGCAGGAGGTACTGCTATCACAAATGCAAAGCCCGCCAAAAAGGCGGGCCGGCAGTCGATCGCAACGGTTCCGGGCAACGCGCATGTGGGCGAGCCCAAAGGCAGTTACTTGATCTTGGTTTCCTTGTAGGCCACGTGCTTGCGGACCATCGGATCGAACTTGCGCACTTCCATCTTTTCCGGATGCAGACGCTTGTTCTTCATCGCCACGTAGAAATGACCCGTGCCGGCCGAAGAGAGGAGCTTCACTTTTTCGCGCATGATCTGTAACCCCGGAGCCTAAAGGACGTCAGACGGCTTCGCCGCGGCTGCGCATTTTCTCCAGAACGGCTTCGATGCCATTCTTCTGGATCGTACGCAGGCCACTGGTGGACAGGCGCAGCGAAATCCAGCGCTTCTCGCCCTCAAGCCAGAAGCGCTGCACATGGAGGTTCGGCAGAAACCGGCGCTTGACCCGATTATTGGCATGCGAAACCGTATTACCCGTGGTAGGGCGCTTGCCGGTGACCTGACACACGCGCGACATGAGGAGATCCTTATTTAAATCAATGACTTAATCAAAATGCCGCGCACAGTCGTAGCGGCCCAAAGGGGTCGCTTTATACCAGTAGCGCGGCCCCGGAGCAACTCCCGGCCGTGGCAATGTAAGTGCGATGGAAGCTTACATGGAGGTAAGCGACCCATCCGGAGTAAGTCAGCGCGCAGCGGGAGGGCCGGATGGCCTTTAGCGCGTTATGAGCGGCGTGATTCCCAGGTGCCAGGCAGCGCGGTGTTTTTGCACAAACAGCTCAATTATTGAGGCTGGAGCGTGCCATGCGGGCAGCGTAGGCTCGACCGGCAGATGAGGTTGAGTGAACGGAGGGCCTAGTTTAAGAGCCATCGGAGAGGTCATAGACTTGCCGATGAATGCAAACAGGATCGGAAAGAGAATTTCATCCCGAGACTGCTTGTGCCAGGCCGGGGAACGGCCGAAGTGACGCGCAGGGACTGGCAAGATCAGGGTCGGCATGGGCGTGCCCGGTGCGCCAGGAGGAACTGCGAATCGAGGCAACTGACCGCTGGCGCAGGACCGCCAGCGGCTGGTGTAGGCCGCGAATTCCAAGTAGAACGCGTGTGTGAGGAGGTTGAGGGCCTCAAGTACAAAGGCCCCGCTCCGCTCTGCCAAAGACTCACCGGATACTGCGGTCAGAAAGTAGTGCAGATAGACGACGCCGGTAATTCTCGCTCGCGGCGGCGTTGCCACGGCCTCGGTGGTTATCAGCGCTCCGAGCTGGCGGACAGTTTCGCAGTCCGACCAAAGCCTGGTCGATTCGAGACGGCTCAGTGTGTCAGAAAACGAGCCAGGACGCCGGCTGCGATATCCTGCAGTGCATGAGCGATTATTCCCGGACGCAGGCTGTGGCGCCAGTGTGCAAGCACGCCGAAACAGGCTCCGTACAGGGCAATCAGCGTCATTAATTTCCAGCCCTGGTACCCATGGCCGAGGCCGAAGCTAATAGCCTGAATCACAATTCCGCCAGTCAGAGAATGGGTGAACGTGGAAAATTGCCGCTGCAGATAGCCGCGAAAAATCACTTCCTCGCAGAAGCCTCCGGACATGGAGAGCAGGACCCAAACAATCATTTCAAACCACGTCCGCGGCAGCATCGCAAGCACATCGTGCGGTGAAACAAGTTTGAACAGAGCGCCGAGCCCTTGGAGGGCGCCGCTAAGAATGAGCATGAATGCGACGCCGATGACCAGATCACGAAGAATATCCATTCGGCGAGTCCATCGGCCCCCGATCAGATCGGATAGCCGCATGCCCCGGCGCTTCAGGCCCCACCAGATGAACGCCAAAGTCGCCCATTCGATGATTATGGCGAGCAGGTAGCCTGGCAAGCGGCCGTGCGGGCCGGAGATGCCGCGTAAATTAGCGCGGGTACCCAGCAGAGAAACGCCGAGCATGACGAACAGGACGATGGCAGTGTGCCACGGTGGGGCGATGCTCGAATCGGCAGGTCTCTTGGGGAGATTTGCCGGCGGCGCTGCGGGTGAGTTCATGGTGGGATCCTTCACAACAGGCCACGCTCGGCAAACGATACGCAGCTATTGTCAGCCACGATGAGGTGATCGAGTACCCGGATGTCGACCAGAGCCAAAGCGGCGCTCAGGCGGCGGGTGATCGATTCATCGGCCGCGCTCACTTCGGCCACACCAAATGGGTGATTGTGGACCAGCACGACCGCGGCGGCATTGCGGGCCAGCGCCTGGCGCAGCACCTCCCGGGGATGCACGCTGGCCCCATCGATCGTACCGCGGAACAGTTCCTCAAAGGCGATCAGGTGGTGGCGATTGTCCAGATGCAAGCAGCAGAAGAGCTCGTAGGGCTGATCCCGCAGCCGCGCGACCAGGTAGCGGCTGATGGCAGCCGGGGAATCGAGCAGCGGGCCAATCCGCAACGCCTCGCCATAGTGTCGCCGGGCGAGCTCGAGGGCGGCCTCCAGCCGGCAGTATGCCGCAGGTCCCAGGCCGCGCTCGCGCAGCAGCACGCTGGCGCCGGCAGACAGCAGCGCGCGCAGCGATCCGTGGCGATTGAGCAGGCCGCGCGCCAGATCGACCACGGTGCTTCCCGGCAGGTGGGAGCTGCCCAGCAGCAGGGCCAGCACCTCCGCGTCACTGAGGGCCTGCACGCCAACCGCCAGCAGCTTCTCGCGCGGCCGCTCCGGCGCCGGCCAGTCTCGGAGGCTCATGCGACCTGGTTCACAAATGGCTCCTGCAGCGGGTGGCCGTCAGTCTGGCTCGATATGGCACCAGTGTGTGATCGACATATCGGGTGCGTATGGCACGAAACGCTGTGATTGGCCGATAATGCCCCCATGCGAGGCAAGCGCATCATCCTGGGTGTCACCGGCGGCATCGCCGCCTACAAGAGCGCCGAACTGGTGCGGCGCCTGAGCGAGCGCGGCGCCGAAGTGCAGGTCGTCATGACCGCCGCGGCACGCGAGTTCGTCACCGCCACGACCTTCCAGGCCCTCTCAGGTCGGCCAGTGCGCGACAGCCTGTGGGATGCGAGTGCCGAGGCGGCCATGGGCCACATCGAGCTAGCGCGCTGGGCCGAGCTGGTGCTGATCGCGCCGGCGAGCGCGGGGTTCCTTGCGCGGCTGGCCGGTGGCATGGCCGATGACCTGCTCGCGACCTTGTGTCTCGCCACCAGCGCGCCGATCGTCGTGGTCCCGGCGATGAACCAGCAGATGTGGGCCAATGCGGCGACCCAGGCCAACATGGACACGCTGCGCAGCCGCGCCATCGATGTCTATGGCCCGGCGAGCGGTGATCAGGCCTGTGGCGAAATCGGACCGGGCCGCATGATGGAGCCCGGGGAGATCGCCGATCATGTCGAGCAGAAACTCTTCGTCCCCGGACCCCTGAGCGGCCGGCGCGTCCTGGTGACCGCGGGCCCGACGCGCGAAAACATGGATCCGGTGCGCTTCGTAAGTAACCGCAGCTCCGGTAAGATGGGCTTTGCAGTGGCGCTGGCGCTGCGTGCGGCGGGCGCCGAGGTCACGCTGGTGGCCGGCCCGGTGCAGTTGCCAACGCCGCTGGGCGTGCGGCGCATAAACATCGAGACGGCCGAGCAGATGTTCGCCGCCGTGCAGCGCGAACTGCCCGGCACGGCGATCTTCGTCGGCACCGCGGCGGTCGCAGATTACCGGCCCGCGACCATATCCGCCACCAAGATCAAGAAGAGCGCCGAGACGCTGGCGCTCGATATGGTTCGTACCACCGACATTCTGGCGTGGGTTGCAGCCCGCGGCAGCGAGCGACCGTTCGTCGTGGGCTTCGCGGCCGAGACTGACGCGGTCGAGCAGCATGCACGCGAAAAGCTGCTGCGCAAGAATCTCGACATGATCGCAGCCAACGAAGTCGGCGAGCTCAAAGCCTTCGACTGCGACGACAATGCCCTGCTGGTCCTGTGGCGCGGCGGTCGCGCCGAGCTGCCGCGCGCCAGCAAGGCGGATCTGGCGGCCGCGCTCGCCGCACTGATCGTCGCACGCTATGCTGAACAGCCCGCTGCTGCCGGGCGTACCACCGCACAGGGATAGGATCTGATGGACAGTGCCGCACGCCGGACGATGAAGGTCCGGATTCTGGATGCGCGCATCGGTCGCGAGTTTCCACTGCCGGCCTACGCTACCGAGGGTTCAGCAGGCATGGACCTGCGCGCCTGCCTGGATGTGCCGCTGCTGCTGGCACCGGGGCGCGCAGAACTGCTGTCCACCGGATTGTCGATCTACGTCGAGGATCCGGGCTTGGCAGCGATGATCCTGCCGCGCTCAGGTCTCGGGCACAAGCACGGCATCGTGCTCGGTAATCTCGTTGGCCTGATCGATTCGGACTATCAGGGGCCGCTGATGGTCTCGTGCTGGAATCGTGGCAGCGAAGCCTTCACGGTGCAGCCGGGGGAGCGCATTGCCCAGCTCATCCTGGTGCCGGTCGTGCACGCTGATCTGGAGATCGTCGAGACTTTCGATGCCAGCCGCCGTGGTGCGGGCGGCTTTGGCCACACCGGCCGCGGCTGACGGTCCTAACCCTGGTCCCTGTGGGTCGTCAGCTCTTTGTAGCGGGCGATGTCGGCATTGAACTGATCGCGCGCATCGCGCTCGGCGGCGATCCGCCCATCGAGGGCCGCGTGCTGAGAGTGGTTTTCCCGGACGGCGTGCACCAGATCCTCAGCCACTGAATCCGGCATGTGCCGCGCATTGACCGAGGTGCTGTAGGGCTTGAAGGTCATGGCCCGATCCTGCAGGTTCTTGAGACGTGCATCGAGCGTATCCACATAGGCACTGGCGGCGCGGATCTGCGCATCCATCTGCTCGACACGCTCATCACGCAGCCGCTCGATGTCCTTGGTACTCGCGTAGGTCGCCAGCAGGAAATGGTCATGCTGCTGGCGCTTGGCCAGCTCCTGCTCGCGGCGGTTCTGCTCGGCCCGCTGCTGCGAATCCGCGCTGCCACCCTGATGCTGAACCTCGACGCCCTGGTTATTCAGGACGCGGGTGTCGCTCTGCGAGGCATCGGCCGGGACCGAGTCGCCATAGTGGCGTTCGCCGTTCTTGTCGATCCACATGTACTTGTTGGCCGGGGCCTGCGCCGGGCAGAGCACGGCACCGGCGCTGAGCAGCAACCCCAGGAGCGGGAGCCATCGCATTGTTGTTTTGATTCGGGCGATTCCTTCGGCCGGCTGGTTAGCCCGCTATTGTCCACGACCTGCGGTTGCCTGCAAGGTCTCCTGGCTCAGTCCGTACTGAGCCCGGTAACTGCGCATCGCCTCCAGCTGCGGGGCCGAAATCGCCGCATCGGGGCCTGCGGATTCCAGCGCGCGGATCAGTTCGGCGAAAGTCAGGATGCTGACGCAGCGCATGCCAAACTCCGCCTCAACCTCCTGCACTGCGGTCCGTGGCCCCTGTCCGCGCTCCTGGCGGTCAAGGGCCAGCGCCACCGCGACCGGCTCGGCACCGGCTTTGCGGATCAGCTCTACCGACTCGCGGATCGCCGTACCGGCCGTGATGACATCATCAATGATCAGGACCCGGCCATGGAGCGGCGAGCCGACGATAACTCCGGCCTCACCGTGGTCCTTGGCCTCCTTGCGATTGAAGGCCCAGGGGATATTGCGCTGCTGGTGCTCTGCCAGCGCCACTGCGGTCGCCGCTGCCAGCGGTATGCCCTTGTAGGCTGGCCCGAAGAGCATGTCGAAGCCAACAGCCGACGCCTGCAGCGCCGCGGCGTAGCAGCGCCCGAGGCGGGCGAGTGAGCGACCGTCGTTGAACAGCCCGGCGTTGAAGAAATAGGGGCTGATGCGACCGGACTTCAGCGTGAACTGGCCGAAGCGCAGCGCGGCGCGCTCGAGGGCGAGCGCGACGAATTCCTGCTGATAGGCCTGCATACGGGGATCCTCCGGGCTGCTGCGGGAGGCCCGTGGTGTGCGACGTTGCCGTACCGAAGCGTGAGCTGTCAACGCGCAAGGCAACCCGACCGACGCGGTATTATACGGCTCATGCGCATCGTTACCCTCAACGTCAATGGAATTCGCTCGGCCGCCCGCAAGGGTTTGTTCCCGTGGCTGGCACGCCAGCGTGCCGATGTCATCTGCCTGCAGGAAATCCGCGCGCACCATGAGCACCTGAGTGACCCGCAATTCCAGATCAGGGGGTTCGAGGCCCACTACTATCCGGCGGTGCGACCCGGATATGCCGGTACTGCGGTCTATACGCGGCGCTCACCGACCAAAGTGGTACGCGGCATCGGCGTGCCGGAATTCGACAACGAGGGGCGCTATCTGGAACTGCAATGGCAGGACCTGAGCGTCATTTCGCTGTATCTGCCCTCGGGCTCCTCGGGACCTGAGCGCCAGGCCTCCAAGTTCCGCTTTCTCGAGGCTTTTCTGCCGCACCTGAAGAAGCTGCACAAGAGCGGTCGCCGGCATGTGCTGTGCGGAGACTGGAACATTGCCCACCGGCAGATTGATCTGAAGAACTGGCGCTCGAACCAGAAGAATTCGGGATTCCTGCCCGAGGAGCGCGCCTGGCTCGATCATCTGTTTGAGGAGGCTGGCTTCATCGATGCCTACCGGAAGCTCAAACCGAAGGCCGAGGAGTACACCTGGTGGTCCAACCGCGGCAATGCCTGGGCGAACAATGTCGGTTGGCGCATTGACTACCAGATTCTCAGTCCCGGTCTTGAATCCACGCCACACGCCGCACGCATCTACCGTGACCGGCGCTTCTCGGATCACGCGCCGCTGCTGATGGACTACAAGTTTTGAGCAGCTCAGCCAGCCCCGGCAGCACGGCTTCGGGCAGCTGGGCGGCGGCACTGCGGCTTTATTGGCAGCCCAAGGTGCTGTCGATTTTCGCGCTCGGGTTCTCCTCCGGCCTGCCGTTCATGCTCTATTTCAATACGCTGTCGGTGTGGCTGAGGCAGAACCGCCTGGATCGGGCCACGATCGGCATGATCTCTTGGGTCGGCCTGACCTACAGCTTCAAGTTTCTGTGGGCTCCGATCGTGGACCGGCTGCGCCTGCCGCTGCTGGGTCGCTCGCTCGGACAGCGACGCAGCTGGATGGTGCTGGCACAGGCCGGTATCGTCGTGGGCCTGCTCGGTATTTCGCTCACGCCCGATCCGCTCGCGCAAGTGCCGCAGGTGGTGGTGTTTGCGCTGATGGTCTCCTTCTGGGGCGCGACCCAGGACATCGCGATTGATGCCTGGCGCATCGAATCCTCGAGCGCATCGATGCAAGGGACCATGGCCGCGGCCTACCAGTTCGGCAGCCGGCTGGCGCTGACCGGCGCGCTCGCCGGTGCCCTGTGGTTCGAGCCGGACTACGGCTGGCCGCGGATCTATGCGGCCATGGCGGCACTGATGAGCATTGGACTGGTCACCGCGCTGCTGGTGCGCGAGCCGGAGCGGCGCGCGCCGCAGATCTCGATAGCTACCGAGCAGCGTGTCATCGACTGGCTGGTCCACCGTCGCCACTGGCCACGCTCGCTACAGGCGGCGGGCGCATCGTTCCTGGGTGCGGTCGTCTGTCCGCTGATGGATTTCTTCAAGCGCTTTGGCTGGCAGCTGGGGCTGCTCGTCTTCGCCTTCATTGGCAGCTACCGGCTCACCGACTACACGATGGGCGTGATGGCAAATACCTTTTATGTCGATCTGGGATTCACGCTCAAGCAGATGGGCGCGTTCAAACTGTATGGCGTTGCGATGACCATGCTTGGCGTCTTCATCGGCGGCACCGTGGTGGCGAGATTCGGACGCACGCGCTCGCTGCTGTTCGGCAGCTTGCTGATCATTGTTTCGAACCTGGCCTATTCGGGGCTCGCCGCCTATGGCCATCCGAGCCTGCTGGGGCTTGCGATCATCACCAGCTTCGACAACATTGCGCTCGGCGTGCATGGGACGGTGCTGATTGCCTTCATGTCGACGCTCACCAGCGCGGCCTATACAGCGACCCAATATGCGGTGCTCTCCAGCGCCTACAGCCTGCCGGGAAAACTGCTGATGGGGACTTCCGGATTCGTTGTCAACGCGCTTGGCTACACAGATTTTTTCCTGTACACGGCGCTGCTGACGCTGCCGCCATTGCTGCTGCTGTATCTGTTCGTGAATCGCGCCGACGTCGGGCGCCTGCGAAGCGAGTCATGAGCGGCACCGAGCTCGACCTGACGCGGGTGCTGTGCTCGCTGGCAGATCTGAAGGCCACGGGTTGCCGCGGCTTCAAGCTCGGACCGGGAGAGTGGCCCATGAAGGGCTTTGTCGTCCAGCTGAGCGATGGCGTGCGGGCGTACGTGAATCGCTGCCCGCACGTGGCGTATCCGCTGAACTACGCGCCGGACATGTTTCTGACATTCGATGACAGCATGATCCAGTGCTATGTGCACGGGGCGATCTTTGAGAAGGACACTGGCTACTGTATCGCCGGTCCGTGCGCGGGACTGAAGCTCGTGCCGGTGCCGGTGCGGGTCGCCGAAGGCTATGTGCTGCTCGATGAGGGCGCCGACCCGGCGGATCTTGCCAGGCGCTATGGCTGAGCGGGGCCGTTACTCGAACAGGTCAATGCCATCGAGATCCGAAGCGTTGAGCCGGCGATCGTTCTTGTAGGAACTGTTCCCGGAGCGGTCATCCTCCTGGTCCTGGTCTGCCGAGCCGCTCCAGTCCTCGGGCGCATCGGCCTCGAGGATCGCTCCGCTGCTGAAACGCGTTTGCCAGTCAGCGCGTTCGATTTCCTCGACTGTGCCGTCGAAGTGCTGTAACTCTATGGTGTCGTCGTCTTCATCGACGGCGACCACTTCAAACAGGTCACCGCCTTTGATGCGGTACCACTCCCCGATATTGGGCTGGTGCACGCTCATCGCCGCTCCCTGTCAGGAGCACTGAGAGAAACTGTCCGGCACTATAGCTGCGGTTCAGCTCGTACTCCTGTACGCGCTTGATGTTGCGCCCGAGGCCGTCGGCATTCAAGCGCAAAAATGCTGCGCGGCATCAGGGTATCCGGCGATAGAGCAGATCCTGGACGCGGTGACCGAGCCGCGTGCCGCGTCGCTCAAAGCGTGTCGCGTCGCGCTCGGGCACGCGCGCAGTCCGGAGTGAGTCAGTAGTGCAGTCCGTGAAGGTCCGACAGGCGGCCAGAACCTCCCGCATGTGCTGCGCGTAGGGCTCCCAGTCCGTGGCCAGGTGCAACAGTCCTTCGGGACGGAGGCGCTGGGCAATCGATTCGATAAATGCCGGCTGGATCAGGCGTCGCTTGTGATGGCGCTTCTTGGGCCAGGGATCCGGAAAGAGGACCTGTACCTCATCCAGGCTGGCGAGCGGGATCTGGCCGTTCAGGACCTCGACGGCATCGTGACGCATGATGCGCAGGTTGCTCAGATTGGCCCGTTCGGCTGCCAGCAGCAGGTGGCCCACGCCGGGCTCGTGCACCTCGATACCGAGGAAATTCCTGTCGGGCGCACGAATCGCCCGCGCCAGGATCTGCTCGCCATTGCCAAATCCGATTTCGAGCACCACCGGGGCGGCGCGGCCAAAGATCAGTGGGAAATCCAGCACTCCGGTGCCGCTTTCCAGGCCATACCGGGGCCACAATAATTCAAGCGCGCGCTGCTGTGCCGGCGTAACGCGCCCGGCACGCCGCACAAAGGATCGAATGGTCCGGGGTGAGGCTTCAGGTGGGTTCATCAGCCCCTCACACTCGGCCATCTCTCCGGGCCCGCCAGCGATCAGGTCGTGAACAGGACCCGGCAAATACCGAACAACGCCATGATGATCAGCACCAGTACCGGCAGGGCGCTGAGCGTATAGCCCAGAGTTCGCGTGGACGGATTGGACACATAAGCCCGCAGGTAAATGACCCGACCGATCAGGTACACGGCGCCAATGGCCGCGACCCAGTGCGGCGGGAAGAAACTGGCGGCCAACCACAGCGAGGGCACAAAGACGACCAGAGTCTCGAGCGTATTTACATGCACGCGGTTGTAGCGCTCGAATACCTCATGGCCGGTCATCGCCGGCGCCTTGACCCCGTACTGTCCGCGTGCCTTGCCGGCAAGTATCCCGAAAAGAAAGTATTGCAGCAGCGCGAGCGCCGTAATCAGTTGTACCCAGACCATAAAGTAACCCCCTCAGCGATGGAAATTCCGGCTGCGAAAAGCGAGTTCGCCAATCGGTCTTCTCGTATCGGACGCAGGCCGCTGTCGGTGCGGTGTAAGGGCTACCGGTACCGGCAGCCGTTCCGCGCGGCCGTCATTGTAGCCGCTACGGAGCTTACATGGAGGTAAGCGACCCATCCGGAGTGAGTCAGCGCGCAGCGGGAGGGCCGGATGCCCTTTAGCGCGTTATGAGCGGCGTGATTCCCAGGTGCCAGGCAGCGCGGTGTTTTTGCACAAACAGCTCAATTATTGAGGCTGGAGCGTGCGAT
>Ga0181537_10001744_pt1 | contig 19720 bp, 19 predicted proteins | sample PEATcosm2014_Bin_39_FD_119765 | JGI IMG/M metagenome (GOLD analysis project Ga0181537, IMG submission 119765) | Peatland microbial communities from MTU Mesocosm Facility, Houghton, MI, USA - PEATcosm2014_Bin23_10_metaG | ecosystem: Environmental > Terrestrial > Soil > Wetlands > Peat | place... | reverse complement strand
TTCTTGTCGATGGACCATTCGTTGTCGTTGAGGATGACGATGAGCCGCTTGGCGTGCGTCGAGATGTTGTTGAGCGCCTCGTAAGTGATCCCGCAGGTGAACGCCGCGTCGCCGCAGAGCGCCACGACATGCTCGCTGCCGCCCCGCATGTCGCGCGCGGTGGCCATGCCCAGCGCGGCGGAGAGCGCCGTGCCCGCGTGCCCGGCCCCGAAGCAATCGTGCTCGCTTTCGGTGCGGAGCATGAAGCCGTTGAGTCCGCCCGCCTGGCGGATGGTGTTGAAGCGGTCGCGCCGGCCGGTCAGCAGCTTGTGGACGTAGGCCTGGTGGCTGACATCGAAGACGAAGCTGTCGGTCGGCGTGTCGAAGACGGTGTGGAGCGCGATGGTCAGCTCGACCACGCCGAGGTTCGGGCCGAGATGCCCGCCGGTCTTGGCCAGGACGGAGATGAGTTCGTCCCGGATTTCCTGCGCGAGCGTGGGGAGTTGGTCGAGCGGGATTTTTTTGACATCGGCGGGGGAATTAATCGAGTCGAGAAGGCGTGCCATAAAGTAAAGGGTGAGAGTTAGCGCCTTGCCCGCCCCCGACGCAAGATTTATTGCGTGGGGAGTCTCTGACAAATCTTGTAAATTTGTGTAGCGGCCCTAAGGTCTGACTGTGACTCAGCCGAAGCTCCTTAGAGTTGCTGGCGCGGGTTACTGTTTGATCTTGGTTGTTCTCCTGTCACGAACGGCATTCGCCTGTGGAATAGCTTCGGGGCATCCAGAAACAGCCGACGATTATGTGACAGCCGAGCAGGCCGTCATCATTTGGGATGAAAGCCGCAAAATCGAGCACTTCATTCGCGAGGCAGATATTCATACGAATAGTAGTGACATCGGCTTTCTGGTGCCGACACCCAACACCCCAGAGATAGTTGAGGTAAACGCCAGTATCTTCGCGCTGGCGTCTGAAGTCGCGCATCCGCAACTCGTACGTGAAATTGTCTACCGGACACCGCTCGTCATTTTCTGGCCGCTCTTGCGGGGACCTCTGGTTTTGGCAGCGCCATTCTACGCGACTCTTGGAGGACTATCAAACATGTCAGAAGAAGATCGGTATCGCATCGTAACGCAAGAAGATGTAGCGGGTTACCATGCCGTCACACTAGATGTGGCAAGTCCCGAAGCCCTCACCAATTGGATGAAACAGAACGGCTATGTCACAACCCCCGAATTAACTGCCTGGCTTAAGCCTTATATTGATGCACGATGGAAAGTCACGGCCTTCAAACTGCTCAAGGGTGAAAGCACCAGTCCAACGGTAAGAAATGCGCCGATTCAGACCCGCGCCATTCGTATGAGCTTTGCAGCCGAGAGACCGTTTTTCCCGTACAGCGAACCGGGCGACAAGGCTCAAGCCCAAGCGGCCAGTCCTTACGGACGCACATTGTGTGTCGCCGTTCTAAGTTCATCGCGAATGCAGGGAAATCTTGCCGATGGGACTCGCTGGCCCGCCGACCTTTTGTATGCAGGTTTGCCTATACCTGCTAAGACATCACGCTGGAACGCGAGCGAATGGCTGTTGCTTGCCAAGCTCGATGGCCAAATGCAACTGCCCAGCACATTGACGTACTGGCGGGATCGATCCAATCCACGGCCCGGGACTGCTGATTTGGAATTCTCCGCCTCGCAGGATCAGAGTTCATACCGGAAGGTCGAAACAGACTATTCGCTTACAACGCTTCACCTCATCGATCCTACACATCCACTCGCGGACCTTGGAGGTCTGATGATTGCTATATTTCTACCAGGTGCGCCAGCATACTGTGCATGGCGCTTCTTGCGTCGACAGCATTTACCAGTCGCAGCAGACCAAAGGAATAATTGGCGAAGTAAAATGCGCATTATCGGCGACAAGGTCTTTGGATTTGTCGCCATAACTTTGGGAGGTTTCTACGTAGTCTGTTGCTTCATTATTGCATACCTTTATCAGAATGTGGCAGACGCACTGCCGGGATATCCTTTACCTGTCTTCGCAAAACCTTCGGTCTGCTATTTCGTGGCGGCGCTATTTTGCGCACAACTTATCTGTGGTGCACGAGTCTTGGAACTTGGCAAGGCCTTAGGCGAGGGCACCGCGCCGAAAGCTAGATGGGCCCGTTTTTGGGATTGGTTGATTGCAGGAGCAACGTCACTCATTGCTATCGTGTTCGCACTGGCTGTTGTGGTCACGTTTATCGACAGTTTTCTGGAGTAACTTGCCGAGTGCCGGTTTCTCGCTTCCCCCGTCTTGCCCACTTCGCGCGAATCTGCGACAAACAGCGATGCCCACCGTCTTGCGAAAAAGTGGCTATCGATTTCACTTTTATTCGCATGAGGGCAACGAACCGCCGCACATTCATGTCGAGCGAGGAGATTGCGAAGCCAAGTTCTGGCTCGACCCGATCAGCCTGGCGGATAACGACGGCTTTTCCGCGCATGAATTACAGAAAATATTCGATCTCGTGAAAGCGCATTGCGACTATCTGCAAACCCGCTATAAAGAATTCCATGGCCTACGAACCCGTCATCGTCGCGAAAAAGGCGAGCGTTAAGGATCGCGTCGTGCACCTCTGGCTGGTGGACGGCTCGACCCACAGCTTTCCCGTTGCCTATTATCCCCGACTCGCTTCGGCGAGCGAGGCGGCGCTAAAGAAGGTTAAACTTCGGCTGGGAGGCAAGGCCCTTCGCTGGGAAGACCTCGATGAAGATATTTGGATCGGTCATGCCGTCATGGGGCGCTATCCGGCGGCTTCGCAACCCCTTCTTGCGGCTTAATCAGGCTGCAAAGCCGGCAACATCTGATCTTTCCAATCCTCCTGCTTTCAGCTTAGCCTATGGCCCACGGCGAGAATGATCGTTGACTTGGAACAGGAAACGGACGGACGCTGGCTGGCAGAAATTGATGTCCTGCCGGGAGCACTGGCCTATGGTGCCACGCGGGAAGAAGCAGCCCGCAAAGTCGAAGCCCTCGCCTTGCGCATTTTGGCCGAACGGCTTGAAAACGGCGAAGTCGTCCCGGCGCTGGACCTTTGATAGTCAGAAGCCGCCGCTTCAAAGAAATCTTCTTTCTGCCTGCTCCTCTTCGGCCCTCCGCAAGTCCTCCGCGCGAAATTCTTCTGAATGAATGGGGCAGGACAACTTGCCCACTTCGCTTGAACCTGTAACGTCGGATTGGCGTCAAAGGACGTAATATCCATGAAACGACTTCTCCTCACGACGGGCGGCCTCTTCGCCGCCATGGCCACTTCGCTGGCCCAAACCACCGGCAACGACGCGGTCACAGAAATGAGCAAGGAGACCACGCTGCTCGGCATGGTGGCCGCCGCCGGCTGGGTGATGATTCCGCTGGCGCTCGCCTCGATGGTCACGCTGACTCTCATCATTTATTGCTTTTTCACCCTGACCGAGAAGAGCATCACGACGCCCGAATTGCTCGAGCGGATGGAGCCTTTTTTCGAGAATGAAGACCTCGAAGGCCTCGCCACCTACGTCTCGGAACGGCCCCAGGCGACCGCGCGCATCGTGGACCGCACGCTGCAATTTCTCGAACGCCATCCCGATGCCGACGCCGACTCGATCCGCATCGTGGCGGAAACCGAGGGCAACCGGATCGCGGCCTCGCTGAACCAGCGCGTGTTGTACATCATGGATGTCGGCGTGCTTTCGCCCATGCTCGGCCTTTTCGGCACGGTCGTCGGCATCCTCAATTCGTTCGGGCACATTGCCGCGGAAGCGAGCCCGATGCGCACCATGCTGCTGGCGGGCGGCGTCTCGCAGGCGCTGGTCTCGACGGCGGCGGGGTTGACCGTGGGCATCACCGCGATGGCGTTCTATGCCTACTTTCGCGGGCGGGTCGGGCATCTCGTTTCCATTCTCGAAACGGAGGGAACGCTGCTGATCCAGGAACTGATTCTTCTCAGCAAACGGCATCGCGTCGCGCGGTAATTCTCGCCCATGAACCTGCGCCGCCGTCTCAACCAGGAGCCGATTCCGCTCCAGCTCGCGCCGATGATCGACGTGATCCTGTTCCTGCTTTGCTTCTTTCTCCTCACCTGGAACCTGGCCCGCTACGAGGAGGACTTGGCGGTGAAAGTACCCACCGCGAGAAACGGCGAGCCGCCCAAGCAGTTGCCCGGCGAGATCATCATCAACCTGCGCGAGGACGGCACGGTGGAGCTCGAGCGCGCGGCTCTTTCCTTCGATCAGCTCCAGCAAAAACTCACGGCGATTTCGAGCGTCTATCCCGATCAACCCGTCGTCTTGCGCGGCGCCGAGGAGGTCCCCTATAAATGGGTCGTCAAGGTTCTCGACGTTTGCCGCGCCGCCCGGCTGACCAATATTTACTTTGCCACCAACCATCCGGAAAAAGATGGCGCTGCGCAATAATTTCCCATGAAGCTGGCTACGCTCCGGGCCACCCAATCCGTCAGCTTGTTTTGTTTTTTGTTGTTTTCTCTGTGCGCCCCCGCGATTGCCCAGGATACCAATGTTCCGGTCGCGACGCCTCCCGACGCCTCGACCAACGCCGCGCCGCCCGGCGCCGGCCTGATCGTCACCACTCCCGCCGCGGCGAAATTCGACAGCGCGATGACGTTCTTCAACGCGGGCCAGTACGCCGATGCGGTGACGGCGTTCTCCGATTTCGTGCGCGATTTCCCCAACGACCGCCGCCGCGAGGAAGCGCTTTATCGCCTCGCCGAATCGTACCGCAACCTGGGCCGCACCGACGACGCGCTGGCCGCCTACACGTTCCAGGTGCAAACCTATCCCGACGGCCCGTTGCGCGTGAACGGCGAGCTGCGACGCGGAGCGATCCTCTTCGACGCGGGCAAGTTCGCCGATGCAATTGCGCCGCTCCAATTCGTCGTCGACAAGGGCGACGGCGATTTGCAACTCGCGGCGAAGTATCTGCTCGGACGCTCGCTTCTCGCCACGCAAAAGGAGACCGATGGCCGTGCGTTGCTGCAAGCCCTCGTCGATCTGCAGCCGCCCGCGAAATTCTCCGGCGATGCCGCGCAGACTCTCGCCGAGCTCGACGACACGGAAAATCATTTTTCCGATGCGCTCGTCCTTTGGCAAAAAGCGCTGGCGCTGGCGAGCGATCCGTCCGTGCAGGCGACGACGGCGGCGCGGGGCGGCTGGTCGGCGCTGCAAGCGAAGCAACCCGACGCGGCGGAAAAACTTTTCCAAACCGCGCGGCAACTCGATGCCAGCGGCGACGCGCGCAAGGTGGCCAACACCGGCCTGCTCCGCCTTCTCTTCCAGCAAAAGCGCTACAGCGAATGGGTCGCGATCTACTCTGCGGAAAAGGACAAGCTGCTCGACAGCGCCCGCGCCGAAATTCTCTACGACCTCGGCCACGCGCAATTTTCGCTCAAGCACTGGCCCGAGGCCGTCGCCGGTTTCGACCAATATCTGAACGCCTTCAGCGGGCAGGACACGGCGGTGACCGCGGCTTACGAACGCTTTCTCGCTCTCACGCAAATCGACCGGACCAAAACGGTGAGCGAAGCGGAAACTTATCTCAAGGCATGGCCGAAATCGCCTTATCGCGCGCGCGTGCGGTTGCTCGAGGCGCAGGAATTGTCGCGCGAAAAGAATTTTTCCCAGGCGCTGCCGCTCTGGGAAAGCCTGGCCAATGAACCCGCCGCAGCATCGTGGCCGCATCAGGACATTCTGCTCGAACTGGCCCGTGCCTACGACGAGCTGGGCGATTTCCCCAAGGCCGCAACCGCGTACCAAAATTATCTCGACGATCTTGAGATGCATCCCGGCGCTGACAAGGCTGCCCAGGCGCGAAACGTCCTGCGCACCCAGGCCCGACTCGCCGTCTGCCTGCAAAAAGCCGATCAGTTGCTCGCCGCGACCGAAGCGTGGAAGGCGGTGCAATCGCTCGCGCCCGAGGGTTCGCGCGAGCAGCAGACCGCGCTCGAATCGCTCGGCCTGATTTACGCCCGGGGCGGTCCGGCGCAGGAGGCGGAGATGGCCGCGACGTTCCACGCCTTGCTCGACAAGTTTCCGCAAAGCCCGCTGCGCGCGATGGCGGCTTTTTCCGTCGGCGATTCGCTCTTCAAAAATCGCGACTACGCGGGCGCGGAGCCGTTCCTGCTCAATGCCCGCGCCTGGGACGCCAGGACCTGGCTGCAACCGGCGACGCAGCGTCTGGTCCTCGGCGCGTATGGCGAAAAAAATTACGCCAAGACGGTCGGTTACGTGAACGATTACGATGCGATCCTCGAGCCGCAGGCCGGCCAGTCTCCGATTGAGCCCCTGCCCGGAGCGCTCTTCTACTGGCTGGCCCAAACCGCGCAAAAAGCGGCCCATTGGAGCGAGGCGGAAATCTATTATACCCGCTTTCTCAAGAATCCCGACAACACGGATTTGGTTTGGGGTGCGTGGTGGAATTTGGGGAAGGTCCAAAGCCAGCGCAAGGAGTGGGCCGACGCCGTGTCCAGCTATCAGCAATGCTACGATCACAACCCAAAATCCAGAATGGGTGAGCCGACCACCGTCCTGCTCGCATTGGGCCGCGCGCAACTCGGCGCGCAAAATTTCGATGCGGCCAGGGCGCTCGCCAATCAGGCGCTTTTGCAGGAACCGGAGGGACCCAACAGCGCCGCCGCCCGGATGCTCCTGGGCGAAACTGCTTTTGCCTCGCACGATTATCCCGAAGCGGCGCGGATGTTCGCCACGCTGGCGGTTCTTTTTGATGATCCCCAAATCACCCCGCAGGCCATCGCGCGCGCAGCCGATTCCTTTGAGAAAGCGGGCGATGCCCGGTCAGCCGCGGACTGGCGGCAAAAGCTGAAAGACAAATATCCGCAGTATCAGCCGGTGCCTTATCTCTAGCAACCGATTCAGGTGGCCCGGACAACTAGCTTGTCCGGGTGCGCGAGCGCGGCATCGCGAGCGCACAGGAGGTCGCCAGCGTCTGTACGGTCACCTGCCGATCTCCTGTTCGCGTGGAATGACTCCACGCGAACCCGGGCAACACAGGCTCGCCTGTCGTTCCCGGGCCACCCGATCTGTTTCCAAAAAAATTGAAAGGAAACGGCCTCAATCCAGTCTAAAGGATAACTATGAAAATCACTTCTTTACGCCTGGCGGTGCTGGTTTTTGCCTCCATCGCCTCGTTGTTTATCGGTTCCAATCAGGCCTCGGCTCAATCCTTTAGCATCCAGATCGGCACGCCTCCGCCTCCGCTCATCGTGGAACACCGTTGGGCGCCTCCCTATCGCGGCGCGGTTTGGATTCCCGGTCATCACGAATGGATTCAGGGCAGATGGGTCTGGGTCGCCGGCTATTACACCTATCCCCCGCGTCGCGGCGGTCACTGGGTGCCTGCCCGTTACCGGAACGGCTATTACTATCCCGGCCACTGGGCTTACTAAATAGGCATGATCGTCACGGCTGGGACGCAACTCAGCCGTGACAGCGCCTTCCCATGATGTAGGATAATATCCGGGAAAGGCTGAAATCATGATCGGCATCGTTGATTACAACATCGGCAATTTGCGCAGCGTGCAGAAGGCCCTGCAGCACGTCGGCGGCGAGGCGGTCTTTGTCCGCACGCCGAAGGAAATCGCGCAGGCCGATGCGCTGGTGCTGCCCGGCGTCGGCGCGTTCGGCGATTGCGTGCGCAGCCTGGCCGCCTCCGGCATGTGGGACGACGTGCAGGCCTGGGCGAAATCGGAGCGCCCCTTCTTTGGCATTTGCGTCGGGTACCAGATGCTCTTCGAGTCGAGCGAGGAAGCGCCCGGCGAAAAGGGACTCGGGATTTTTGCCGGGCAGGTCAGGAAATTCTCCGGCCGGCATGGCCTCAAAATTCCGCAAATCGGCTGGAACACCGTCGCCGTGCGCCAGCCCAAGGCGCCGCTGCTCGCGGGCATTTCCGACGGCGATTACGTCTACTTTGTCCACAGCTATTACGCCGCGCCGACGGACCCCGCGATTGTCGCGCTCGAAACCACCTACGGCGACACCTTTGCCTCGGCCGTCGCGCGCGGAAATCTTCTCGCCACGCAATTTCACCCCGAAAAAAGCCAGCGCGCCGGTTTGCAGATGCTCAAGAATTTTGTCGCGCTCAGCGTGACGGCCACTGCAACTACTTAGGCCATCAAGCTCAGTTCGAAGCTTATTCGTTGCCGTACCAGTTCACATTTCGCGTCACGTACATGATCAAGGCCAGCGCCACGACAAGCACAGCCGTTCCGACCAGCAGCGAATAGTCCTCAAGTTGGAGGATGACGTAGAGCGCGCCATAGATGGCGGCGAGACCTGCCGTCAGGCAGAGCGTCAGTCGCCCGCTGCCCAGAATCCTCGAGCAATAGGCGGTGATCAGCAGTGTCGAGATGGCAGCCGCGACCAGATAAGAAAATCCAAAGCTGACGAACTCCGAGAGGCTGAGGAGAATCAGATAAAATAGGATCAGCGTGGCGCTAACCAGACTGTATTGAATCAGGTGCAACCGGAGTCTGGCCAGGATTTCAAAAAGAAAAAAGGTGATGAACACCAAGGCGACGAAAAGAATGCCGTATTTGATCGAGCGCTCGACGTTACGGTACGAATCAATCAGAGTGATAAACCCGACACCGTAATAGGAATTCGTCAAATCCTGCGTCGAGAACGGAATGTCCGCATCGCGCCATTGTTGCTGGAAATTGCGGCCATAATACGAAATCCGCCAGGTTGCGTCGAAGCCTTGGGGTGTGATTTTTCGCTCGGCAGGCAAAAAAGCGCCGTTGAAGCTCGGATCGGGCCAGGGTGAAGTTAGATGCACAACATTTTCCACGCCGATCGGCGCAAATTGCAACGTATCGCTCCCGCGCACATTAATCTTCAAGTGAAAGGCCAGGGGACCTGTGGGAGCCTTGAGGTGCATGATGTCCGTATGGATTCCCTGGGGATAAAACTTCAACGTGCTGCCGGGCAGTAACGGCAGGCTGGCATTCCCCAGTTGAATTGCGAGCGACTCCTGGACGCCGCGCAGATCGTGAATCGGCACGGCCAGACTCGCCTGATCCCAAAGGATATCGAACTTGCCGAGCTTAAACGGAGTGAAATCGGGAACGGTAAAATCACCGGAAAGATCCAGCGCCGCATCGTAAACAACCGCCTGATAAATGCCCTTGTGTAAACGCCGAGGCGTCGCGGTGCCTTCGATGTTGAGATGAGTCGGGAGGAAATAAGCGTTGTCTGCCTGACACACTTCGGTGTTTTGTAGGACGGTGCGATTATCAAGCTGCACCTCTTTTTGCTCCGTGTAATAATAGCGATAAGGGACGATGAGGACCGGACCGATGACCTGCTGATCGTCGCCCCAGGTGGAGGTGATGTCTTGTGTTGCCTGGTCTCGGCGTCCAAGTCGTTCCGTCAGCAAACCCTCGACCATCGCCAGCGGGATCAATTGTAACAGAGCAATAAAGACGATGCCGCCGACTTTCCCCAGGAGACCGAAGCGCTGGAAAAAGGTTTTTGTTGCTGGAACTGTCCGGGGAGAGGAATCGTTCATAAGCTTTGTAATACAAAGCTTCGTCGCTAAAATCAAGTTATTAGTGCATCAAGGCCACTTTTAGTAGCAAAGCTTATAATTCCTCGACATATCTCAACCAAGGCCCGATTAGTCTAGGATGCACATCTACCCAGCCATTGATCTTCGCGGGGAAAAAGTCGTCCGGCTTGAACAGGGCCGGGCCGAGGCGGAGACCGTTTACGGAACCGACCCCGTCGCCGTCGCGGCCGGCTTTGCGGCGGCGGGCGCGCAGCATCTCCATATGGTCGATCTCGACGGCGCGTTTACAGGCGAGTTGAAAAATCTTCATCTCGTCGCGGCGGTCGCCAAATCGAGTCCGCTCTTCATCGAGCTTGGCGGCGGAATGCGCAACGAATGGGCCATCGAGCAGGCGCTGCAAGGGGGCGTCGATCGCGTCGTCATCGGCACGCGCGCCTGCGAATCGCTCGTCTTTCTGCGTGACGTGGTCGAAAAATTCGGCGCGGAAAAAATCGCCGTCGGCATCGACGCGAAAGACGGCATCGTCTCCACGAAAGGCTGGACCGCGCCGAGCCAATGGACCGCGCCCGACCTGGGACGTGCCGTGCAGGACCAGGGCGTGCGAACCATCATCTATACCGACATCGCCACCGATGGCATGTTCACCGGCCCGAACCTGAAGGCGCTTGGGGAACTGATGGCCTCCGTGCGGAAAACAGATATCATCGCTTCCGGCGGTGTGGCGACTTCCGAGCATGTTCGCGTCTTGCGGGCCTTGGGTGCCCAAATCAGCGGCGTCATCATCGGCAAGGCGCTTTACGACGGGAAGCTGAAGCTGGCCGATGCGTTGCGGGCTGCTGTGTAATCTCGTCAAAAAGTTGCTCGCGCCCTTCCGTTGGTAGCCGTCGTACCACGAAAGGTAACCGGCGCAGGCCCTTGCGTCGGTCCTTTCCCTGGAGGGTCTGGCTCAATCGGGAATTACCCATCTCACCGCTAAGCGTCAGAAACCATCTAAAGAGCACCAAATCGCCACGCATGGGGCTTTCTGAGCGCAAGGAGGTCTATTTTCCTGCCGGATTTGCCAACAGCTTGGCAACAGAAAGTGCTCTCAGAGGTAAAACGCGGGTTTCCTAAACCATCGATTCCAGTTCAATGCTGGATGAGGTCACCACTTTCAGGCAAAAAAATCGGGTGGGGCGATTTTGGTCGCCACCACCCGATTCCGGTTGGAAAATACGAGTTCGCTTTCCTAATGACTAGGCCGACGGAGGGGGGCCGTGTTGTTTATGGTCGTGCATCGATTCAAACAGCGTGACCTGGGCTGGCGTGAGATACGATTCGATCTTCTGTTTCGAGCTATCCGACAACGTCTTCATCTGCTCTTGTTTCTCAGCCGGGGTCAGGCTCGTATTGGCGAAGATATTCTTCATTTGCTCATCTTTCGAAACCAGAACCGGTTTGATTTCGCTCTGTTCGTCGGAGGTGAGAGTGAGCTTGGCTGTTAGACGGGCAAGTTCCGCATCGGGATTTCCGCCTTGATGGTGCCATTGGCCGCCACCACCGGGAGGCGGGGTGGAGTCTGAAGTGGACTGGGCGATGGCGAGACTGGGGAGGAGGGTGAGGATAGCAAGTAGTTTTAGTTTCATAAGAGGTGGTTGAAGGTGATGACACCGACGTTTGCGGTGCGGTTACAAAAGATATTATTACTTTGTGTGAGCGACGGGTTAGTCGTTGTGCGGGAGGTGCTTCCGTATGACGACTTTTCTTTCTTCTAAGATGCGCACCGCTTCATCCGATAATGAGGCTAAGCCCGGATGGGGCTCGCCCCTTTGATGAGCACCGGATTACTGGAACTGAATCTCAGCACAGTCCTTCCCAAAAGAGGGCACGGAACCGCCGCGTTGGCCATACCGGACCTGCCTTCCACCGAGCGGATGCTCACCGACGGTGGCGACGCCCGGATCGTTTGCGGGCCGGCAGGATCGAACCGCTACGGCTGCTCGTCCCTGCCCGAGCCGGAAGTGCTGGCCTTTGGTTCATCGACCGCCTCGACTATTTCCCCCACCGGGTTCGCCGCCGCCGACGCACTGCGGAGAAGGTTGATGTTTGCCGCGCTGACGGAGCCGGCGCACGTCACCTACGAACGCGAGATCGACCGCGTCCGGCGCGAGCTGAGGTCTCTTTGCGGCCTGGACGAATTGCCGGGGCTGGAGATGATTTTGGGGGCTTCCGGCACCGACCTCCATCTCTTTGCTTCGCAGTTGATGGTGGACACGAGCGTCGCTGCTCCCCTGATCGTCCGCGTTGAGGCGGAGGAAACGGGACGAGGCGTGCCTGATGCGCTCGCCGGATGCCACTTCAGCGAGTGCGCCGCGCTGGGAGACACCGTCATCCCCAAGGTGCCGCTCGATTGCGGGCGCGCGATCGAAATCCTGGAAGTGAAGTGCCGAACCGCCGAGGGACGGCTTCGTCCGGCGGACGCAATCGATGCCGAGGTCGCCGAGTACGTCATCCAGGCTGCGGCCACGGGACGGCGGGTGCTGCTCACTCTCGTCGATGTTTCAAAGACCGGGCTTCTCGCGCCGAGTCCCGCCTGCGTGGCCGCTTTACAGCGTCGTTTTCCGCAGGGAATCGAAGTTTTGGTCGATGCCTGCCAGTTTCGGCTGGCGCCATCGACCCTCCAGGCTTACCTGGAGCACGATTTTATGGTGGCCATCACCGGCTCGAAATTCATCACCGGCCCGACTTTCTGCGGCGCGCTCCTTGTCCCCGAAGGCGCGGCCCGGCGCTTGCGAACCCGGGCGTTGCCGCGCGCGCTGAAATCTTATTCCGCCCGGGCCGATTGGCCGAAGAAATGGGCGGCCCGGGCCGCGCTCAAGCCGGTGGCAAACTACGGCCTGTTGCTTCGCTGGGAGGCGGCCCTGACGGAATTGCGCGCTTTTCGTGCGCTGCCCGATGCCGCCGTCGCCGATTTTTTAGAGACCTTTGCCCGGACCGTTGCGGATCATCTTTTTCTGGCCAGGTCCTTTGAGTTGCTGCCCGCTCCTATCCTCAACCGCAGTTCGATTGCCCCGGAGGAAAGCTGGGACCGCCTGCCCACCATCTTTTCCTTTCTGCTGGTGCGCCGCTCCGCCTCCGGAAAACAGACCTGGTTGAGCCAGGACGAAACGAAGCGGGTGCACGAACTCCTGCGCGAAGATCTCCGCAACCTTCCCGGCGCTTCATCGCACTCATTTTTATCGACGCGCTGTCAGGTCGGGCAGCCGGTTCCGTGCGGGATGCGCAAGGGAGTTCCGGTCAGCGCCCTGCGCCTGTGCCTCAGTTCACGACTCATCGTCAAGGCTTTGTCAAACGGAGGACGCGGCGCGAAGCTGGTCATTTCGGAAGCCCTTGCCGTGCTCGATAAGGCGGCTTTCCTGGCCTCGCTTCCTCTTACTTAAGTCTCTTCGCTTTTTTGCGGGGAGTTGAAAACGCCTTTTTGATCTCAATTCGCGTGATCTTGTTCTTCGCGCCAAAGTGAACCACCTTCTGTTTCACCCGGGCCGCTTCCTGCCGGGTGAGTTGCTCCAGTGAAAGAACGATCACCTTGTCGCCCGGCCGGAAAAGACGCGCGGGGCAGCCGTTGAGCTGAATCTCGCCCGGCTTGCCGGGAATGGCGTAGGTTTCCCAGTGGACCGCGTTGGCCATGTTGTTGATGTGGACGAGCTGAAAGGGCGCAATGTCCGCCGCTTCCATCAGGTTGCGCCCGATGGTGATGCTGCCTTCATAGTCGAGTCGCGCGGCGGTGACCTGGACGCAATGCAGCTTGCCGGTGCAGACGGTAATAGACATCGCAAGGAGAGTAGATTTAGGTTCCCGGATTGTCCATCCGAGGATTATCGATGGAGCTAAGGCACACGCGCGCTCGGGCGAGAATCATCTCCCGCGCTGCGGCGTGGATTCGCTGCACGGGATTCCGCCGGTAATCCCAGAGCGCTCCCTTGTCAGGCAGAGGCACCGCCATCGTGGCGTTGGCTTCGAAAAGCAGCACTTCTCCGTTGCGGCCCAGACTGAAATCGGCTCCGCCATAGTCGAGGCCCAGGGCATCGTGTATTCCCGCCAAAGCCTGCATCGCCCGCGGTCCGAGGACGCCCGGCATGTCTTCCAAAAAGGCGGAATCCTCGGCGCGATGCGCGGCGGAATGGGTCATCTCGGCGCTGAAATAGTGAATCATCCATCCCTGCGAAATCGCCTTGTGCAGAGGATAAAGTTTGCCGTCGATCATCATCACGCGGTATTTCCGGATTTTGCCATCATCGTCGCGGGCGTCGAGATATTGGATTGCCATCAGTTTCCGCCCCGGAAGCTGCGCGACCGCCGCGGCCAGCTCATCCGTTTTTTCCACGCGCAGGAAATGAGAACCCCCATGAAAACCGGGCGATCTCAGCAAAAGGGGAAAGGTGAAACCCTGCGTTTCGAGAACTGAGATCGCGTCGGCACCGGCCAGAATTTCCCTGGGCAGCGTGGCGATTTTCGGTGTGACCACTCCCTCCAGAACACCGAGCAGGCACGCGTTATCGTTCCGTCCGGTGGTTCGGATTCGAGCGGGCAAATTGAGCACCGGCCCGGTCGTTTGCTCCAGAATGCGCTCCGCCGCTTGAAGCGAGGTCCCGCAATGATCGGCATCGCCAATGGCATTGATGACCAATTGATGCGGCGGCAAGGGCGTGGAGGGAGGATGGAAATCGGGAATGATGCGCAAAGTCGCGAAGGTCTTTTGGTCGAGCAAACGCACCACCGGCGAGTTTCCTCCGCACGGCGCCGCCAGGATAATGACGGGGGTGAGGTCCGTCTTCTCCCGATGGGGGAAGATGGCCGGAGCCTGATTTCCCGCGCCTTTGTTCTGATGTTCCCAGGCGGCATCGGTCTCGCCCAGATACATCAGAACATAAGAGAGACCCAGATGCGCCTCGGCCTGGTCGGGGATGAGCCGAAGCACGGTTTCGTATTGGCCGCGCGCCTCTTCCAACTCGCCCGACTCGCGCAAGCTGTGGGCTAGGTTCACCCGCGCCTTGGCATTGTCGGGGACCAGATTCACCACTTCCCGGAAAACTTTGAGCGCCGCCTCGTGATAACCCATCATGTTGAGGAGCGTCCCAAGATTGTTCAGCGCGATCACATGGCCCGGATTTTTTGTCAGGATGGCCAGGTAAATTTCCTTCGCCTCGTCGAGACGCCCCATTTCGATCAGGAGACGTCCGCGTTCGATATTGAGCTCGACGAGTTCCGGCTCGCGAGCGAGGCGCTCCTCGATTTGCCGCAAGGTAAACTCTCTCAAGACATCCGTCGGCGATGTCGTCGTGGAGCTTTGCCCAAAAAAGGCGCGATGGAAGAACATCGTCCGCACCGCGTCGGTGATTCGTTGCACCGGCCCTCGGCGATAGGACCACATTTCGTCCTTGTCGGGCGGCTGCACGTTCATCGTCGCGTTGGCCTCGAACAAAAGAATCTTCCCGTCGGGACCGACACTGAAATCGACGCCGGCGTAGTCGAGTTTCAGTTCGTCCCGAATGCGTCCGAGGGTTTCCATCACGCGCGCGCCCAGGACCCGGGGCATGTCCTCTAAAAAGCTCTGGTCTTCGGCGCGGTGTTCCGGGAAATCGGCCATCGCGGCGCTGAAATAATGGACTTTCCAGTCCTTGGAAATCGCGGCATGCGCCGGATAAAGTTTGCCGTCGACCAGCATCACCCGGTACTTGCGGATCGCGCCATCGGGGCTCCTTGCCTCCAGAAATTCGATGACCGAAAGAGTATGGCCCGGCAGATGGGGCAGGGCGGCGATCAATTCCTCGGAAGTCTCCACCCGCACGAAATGAAGTCCGGTATGAAAGCCGGGCGAGCGGAGGAGCAGGGGAAAAGAAAAACCGCATGGTTCGAGAGAGGCGCCGATATTTCCGGCGACGAAAAATTCACGCGGGAACGTCATGATCCGGGGAGTTCTCACGCCGGGAATCGAAGCCAGTCTGTGGGCGATCGACTCGCGGTCGGTGGCCAGCACTTGGGCGGGCGGGTTGATGACGGGAGCCTGCGTCTGGGTGAGCAACTCGACCGCCGCCTTCAGCGAGCTTGGGCAGGACTCGGCGTCGCTGATGCAGTTGATCACCAATTGATGAGGAGGCAGGGACAATCCGGGATCATGAAAATCGGTGATGATTTGCAGGGTGAGAAAAATCTGATCGTTCAAATATTTGCGGAACGGCGCGTTGCCCCATTCCGGCGCTACGAGCAGCAAGACGGTGATCGGCAGCGTTTTGCCGGTGTAGGGCAGAATGCTGTAAGCCCGGCTGGTGAGCGGATATTTGGGCGCTCTCGATTGGGTGGCCTTGCGGTAGACCAGGGCCGCCTCCTGGGGCCGCTTCAGTTCGGCCAGGAGATGGGCGCGCTCCACTTGCAGTTCGACGGCATCTGGAACGGCGGCCAAACGCGCCTCGATACGCGCCAGCAGGTCTTCCTGCAAAAGGCGGGTGTGGGCCAGCCCATCGGCTTCCGGAGCGGCGCTCGACGGAGGAGAGTTCTCGCGAGGAGGGGGAGATTGCGCGTCTGCCATTCGCTTGAGGTTGTCTGAAAAGCAGGCGCGGGTCACGCCGAATGGAATTTTCGGAACTTTGCATCGGCGGCGGTTGCCGGTATGTTGAAAGGCTTATGGATAGTCTTCCCTTTGTCAAAATGAGCGGGGCGGGCAACGACTTTGTCGTCATCGACAATCGCGCCTTGAATCATACCCTGACCCGCGAACAGATCGCGCAGCTTTGCGACCGCCATTTCGGCATCGGCGCCGATGGCCTCCTCGCCGTCGAGCCTTCCGATCAGGCGGAGGCCGATTTCCGGATGCGCTATTACAATGCCGACGGGGGGGAAGCCGAGATGTGCGGCAATGGCGCCCGCTGCTTTGCGCGGTTTGTTCATCCCCTGCGCCGGGCCAACGCCGAGCGCGTTCATTTCCTCACTCCCGCCGGTCTCATTACGGGCGAATATGTGGGCGACGAGGTGCGCATCAACCTGACTGCGCCGACCGGGGTGAAACTCCACCAGCGCGCCGATTTCGGCTGGGGCGGGATCGAGTATCACTTCATGAATACCGGGGTCCCTCATGCCGTGGTCTATGTTCCCGATGCGGAACGGGCCGAGGTGATCGCGCACGGGCGGGCGATTCGCCGCAGCTCGATTTTTCCGCGCGGCACGAACGTGAATTTTGTGCAGGTCACCGATTCGGCGAAGCTTATCGTTCGCACTTATGAGCGTGGCGTGGAGGATGAGACGCTCGCCTGCGGAACGGGCGTGGTGGCCTCGGCGCTCCTGACGAATCTCGTCCATCGTTTCGCCCTGCCCCTGTGCGTCAAGGTGCGCGGCGGCGATGTCCTCACCATCGACGCGAGATCGGATGGCGAAGCTTTTCGCGAAGTGACCCTGACCGGTCCCGCGACGGAAGTCTACTCCGGCGAGATCAGGATTTAACTTTCCGTGTGAGTGCGCTCGATCTTGACCGAAACGTATTGCGCATCCGGGAGGATGAACTTTTTGATTTCGAGCGCGATTTTTTTGATCGGGAAAGTCTTGAGCAAGTCGACGGCGAGTTCCTCCGCCAGGGTTTCGAGTAATTTGCGCGACCGCTTGGCGGCGACGCTTTTGATGTGCCCGGCCACGTCGGCGTAGTCGATTGTCCACGCCAGGTTATCGGTTCCGGCGGCGTGGGGAAAGGTGTCACAGCTTATTTCCACGGAGACGAGCAGGCGCTGGCGCTCGTGCCGCTCCTCATCCGGCACGCCGACGAGGGCGAAGACCTCGAGGTCAATGACGCGGATGAGATCGGACATAATCGAGGAGCACGCGGGTGGGGCCGTTGAGATCGAGCTTTGCGGCTTCCCCGGGCGAAAGCCACCGGTAATTTTCGGCCTCGTCGTTCAGCACGACGTTCGTGCCCAGGGCCGTCGCGGTGTAATTGAGCAGAAGAAAATGGGCTTTCTTGTAGAACTCGGGCGGCTCGATGCAATCCTGCACCAGCTCGAAGCGGATGTCCGCGAGCTTGAGGCCGGTCTCCTCCATGATCTCGCGGCGCAGGGCGTCTTCCGCTTTCTCGTTGGGCTTGATTTTGCCTCCGGGGATGCCCCATTTGTGGCTCCATTTGTGGGTTTGGATCATCAACACCTCGTCCTGGTCGTTGAAGATCAGCGCGCCCACGGTGGGGATGGGCGGATGCGCCACCACGCCGCGATGCCGGTCGAGAAAATCGCGCACTTCGCGCAGGTTGCGGAAAAGGAGGTCGGGGTTCGCGCTCTTGAGCTTTTGCAGCGAATCGTAACCGGTCAGGACGGCGCAACTTACCACGCCGGCGTGCCGGGCCGTCTCGACATCATGCACCATGTCGCCAATGAAAATCGTCTCCGAGGCGTCGAGGTCATGCTCGGCCAGCAGATGCAGGATGACCTTGCGCTTGTCGAGCGCCTGGGTATAGGCCTGCTTGAAATAGTGCTTCACGCCGAGACGCCCGCCCTGCGCCTCGAAATGTTCACGGTGGATGGTGCTGAGGAGAAATGTCGGCACGCCGCGCGCCTGCAAATAATCGAGAAAATCGAGCGAATGGGGCAGCGGCGCGATGCCGGTCTGCAGGAGCTTGAACGCGGTGTGGTAGTGGTGATCCAACTCCGGCAGGGCCGATTCGGGCAGGTACTCTTTGTAGAACTCGGGGAAGGGGAGATAGAACTTTTCGCGGAATTCCTCCGCCGTGAACGTCGGCCGGCCATAGTGCTTGAAAATCTCTTTGGTCGCTTCGAGGACCGGATTGAAATCGTCCACCAGCGTGCCGGACCAATCGAGAATCACATTGCGAATTTCGGTCATGGTTGAATTGTAGCGGCGGTCTATGCCCGTCGCACTTTAATTTGTAGGGCGCCCAGCAATGTCTGCACCGCCGCGATCTGCGCCGCAACGCGCTGCCCGATGGCAAAGGGCTTGGGCGTTTCCGTGGTGTAGCTCACTTTCGCGTGATGGACGCTGAGGTAAATTGCCTCGGGCCAGTCGGGACGGTCTTCGATCGGGCCGAGCAGCGCGACGATCTTGTTCCGGGAAATCACACCGCCAGACGCGGGAAACTCATCGATTTCCGGGCGCAGGTCGATCGGCACATGGCGTCCCATCGCCGCGATGATCTCGCCGCCGAGCGTGGTCGAAAGCTCATCATTCAGCTCGAAAAGATAGGCGCCGATGCCCTCGAAATCCTCATGCAGCATCATGGCCGCATCGAAGCGCCCCAGCGTCTGGAGCGCGTCGATGTGACTGGCGACCTCCTTCGATTTGGTGTTGCGATAGTCGCGGTTCAAGTCGATGCCTTCCGCATTTTCCCGGCTATTGCGCGCGAGGCCCTCCGGGTTGAGCATGGGAAAAATCGTCGCCTCGAACTCCGCGAAAAAATCGGGCCGGCGGAGCATTTCGAGCAGGGCCAGCGGCCCGGAAACTTCATCGCCGTGGATGCCCGACGAAAGATAAATGTGAGGCGCGCCGGGTCCGGTTTTGGCTGCGCGCTGCAACCAGGGCCGCATGCTGCTCGCAGTGGGCGAGAGATGACGGATGGTCCAGCCGTCCGCCAGAGCGGCCGCTTCGACTTCCTGCGCAAAAGCGGCGGGAGCAAAGGCCGGCGCGTCCAATCCGCTCATTGACTTCCGATACCCTGCGCGGCGCGATACGCTTTGAAGCGATTGATCAGGCCGTTGGTCGAGCTGTCGTGGCTGGTGACTTCGCCCGGCTTTTCGAGTTCGGGCAGGATGGCCTTGGCGAGTTGCTTGCCGAGCTCAACGCCCCATTGGTCGAACGAGTTGATGTTCCAGATGATGCCCTGGGTGAAAATCTTGTGTTCGTAGAGCGCAATCAACATGCCGAGCGTTTTCGGCGTCAGCTTCGGGAAGAGAATCGAGTTGGTCGGGCGGTTGCCGGTGAAGACCTTGTGCGGAATCAATTTTTCCAGCGCCTCGCCGGTCAGGCCGTCTTTTTCCAATTCCTTGCGCACTTCGTCGTGCGTCTTGCCGCGCATCAGCGCCTCGGTCTGCGCGAAGTAGTTCGCGAGCAGGACCTCGTGGTGCTTGCCGAGCGGGTTGTGCGTCTCCATGGGCGCGAGGAAGTCGCACGGCACCAGGCGGGTGCCCTGGTGGATCAGCTGATAGAAGGCGTGCTGTCCGTT
>Ga0181537_10001743_pt1 | contig 19722 bp, 19 predicted proteins | sample PEATcosm2014_Bin_39_FD_119765 | JGI IMG/M metagenome (GOLD analysis project Ga0181537, IMG submission 119765) | Peatland microbial communities from MTU Mesocosm Facility, Houghton, MI, USA - PEATcosm2014_Bin23_10_metaG | ecosystem: Environmental > Terrestrial > Soil > Wetlands > Peat | place... | reverse complement strand
TTGCGCATTCGAATGATCCGGATCCGTGCCGGCGTGGTCGCCCTCGGGTGGCGCCGGCCAGGAATACGCGCCGATGCGCAGGGCTGCCCGTGCGCGCGCCTCGAGTACGTCGTTGGGCCGCACGTAGTCGACTCCCGCCGCGACCATCGGCCCGCCCCGCTCGAACCATTCGTGAGCCTGGGGCAGCAAGGCGTACTCGGCCATGCGCCCGATACGCCCCCAGATGATGGCGCGCTCTTCCGTGGTGAGCGGCGGCAACATGTCCTGCGCGTACCCGGCCGCCTGGTCGGGCATATCGCGGGCAAGCATGACGATGGCCAGCAGCGAGATCTGGCGGGGCGTCGTTTCCGGGTGCGCCATCATTCCCGCGAGCCAGGCGCCCGGCTGCTCGAGCGCCTTCTTGATCGCATGCTGCTGCGCTTCCGGCAGGCGCAAGGCGGCCTTTTCGGCAGCGGGCACCTGGTTGCGCTCGGCCAGCGCCTGCAAGCGCGGCCAGATCGACATCGCTTCATCGTCCAGCAAACGATTGGCCAGGGCCGCGCAGCCGTCCGAACCCGGGTCCGAACTCGAGGCGAGATTGCGTCGCGCTTCGCGAGCAATGTGTTCGCGGTGCTTGCCGTCGTCGAGCGTGTAGCGCGCGAGCAGCGTGTAGCAGGCGACCTGTGGGTCCTCGGTCGCCCAGACGAGATGCTTGCGCTCCTCCTGGAAGGTGGCGAAGTCACCTTTGTTGCCCAGGGCGATCAGCCAGTCGTAGCGCAAGCGATCCGCGATCGCCGTGCCGGCGTATTTGGCGAGAAATGGCGGCACGAGGCTGTCGTCCGGCGGCGTTGCGTGGAGCCGAACGGACGCCAGCCAGTAGTCCATGTAGGGTTCGAGCAAGGTTCCCGCGACCGCGGGTGCCAGGGACGCAATGCGGTCGAAGTCACCGTCCGCGACTGCGGCATGCGCCGCCTGGACCGCGTCATCCGCGCCATGGAAGGCGTTGGAAGTATCGAGTGGGGCGGCGGCCGGAACCGGGGTAACCGGCTCCGCGCGAATGCCAACGCACGCCAGGGCGAAAGAGGTGGCTGCCAGGGACACGATTGCGAAACTCCGCACGCGCGCCATTGCCTCCTGCCGCCCTGCCTGTTTCATGTTGCGACCGCTAACGCCGGGGAAACGGGTAATGCGCAGCGCCGCCACAATTCGAGCGTCGGCGCCGACGCGTTCATCGTGTAAAAGTGTAGCCCCGGCGCACCCTCTTTGAGAAGTCTTTCGCAAAGAGATGCGACGACATCCGCGCCAAACGCGCGGATCGATTCACGGTCATCGCCAAAGCTTTCAAGCCGGCGCCGGATCCACCGCGGGATTTCCGCGCCGCAGTTGTCCGAGAAGCGGGCAAGCTGGGTGAAATTCGTGATCGGCATGATGCCCGGCACGATCGGCACCTTGCTGCCCAGTCGCGCGGCCTCGTCGACGAACCGGAGGTAGGAGTCGGGGTTGTAGAAATACTGGGTGATCCCCGCGTCCGCTCCCGCCTCGACCTTGCGCACGAAGTTGCGTACGTCGTCCTCCGGGGACCGCGCCTGCGGGTGCACCTCCGGATACGCCGCGACCTCGATGCGAAACCAGTCCCCGTGCTCGGCACGGATCAAGCCGACAAGATCGGCCGCATAGCGAAACTCGCCAGCCGCGCCGGCCATGCCTGAGGGCGCGTCGCCGCGCAGCGCGACCACGTGCCGGATTCCCGCGTCGCGATACTGCCGCAGCAGTTCCCGCACCGAATCGCGGGTGCTGGCGACGCACGAGATGTGCGGCACGGCCGGCAGCCCTTCCCGATGCATCTCGAGCACCGTGTTCAAGGTGCCCTCGCGCGTCGAACCGCCCGCGCCGAAGGTCACCGAGTAGAAAGCGGGTGCCACGCGCGCAAGCTCCTTGCGCGTGGCACGCAGCTTTTCCTCCCCTTCGGCACTTCGCGGAGGGGAGAACTCGACGCTGAAGACGCCCTTGTGCGTGGACCCGGCCACGCTCAATACCGGTAGTGGTCGGGCTTGTAGGGCCCGACCTTCTCGACACCGATGTAGCGCGCCTGCGCGTCGGTCAGCTCGGTGAGGTGCGCGTTGAGCTTCTTGAGCTGAAGACGCGCGACCTTCTCGTCCAGGTGCTTGGGCAGCACGTAGACACCGATCGGGTACTTCGCCGTGTTGCCGAAGAGCTCGATCTGCGCGATGACCTGGTTGGCGAACGACGAGCTCATGACGTAGCTCGGGTGGCCGGTCGCGCAGCCCAGATTCACGAGGCGTCCCTGGGCCAGCAGGATGATCCGTTTGCCGTCGGGGAAGATGATGTGGTCGACCTGGGGTTTGATCTCTTCCCAGCGGCACGCCTTCAGGCCGGCAACGTCGATCTCGTTGTCGAAGTGGCCGATGTTGCACACGATCGCTTCATTCTTCATGCGCTTCATGTGGTCGAAGGTGATCACGTGGAAATTGCCGGTCGCCGTCACGAAGATGTCGCCCTGGCTGGCAGCCTCTTCCATGGTCACCACGCGAAAGCCTTCCATTGCCGCTTGCAGTGCACAGATCGGGTCGACTTCGGTCACCCAAACCTGTGCCGAAAGCGCGCGCAAGGCCTGCGCCGAACCCTTGCCGACGTCGCCATAGCCGCAGACCACGGCGACCTTGCCGGCGATCATCACGTCGGTCGCGCGCTTGATGCCGTCGACGAGCGACTCGCGGCAGCCGTAGAGGTTGTCGAACTTGCTCTTCGTGACGGAATCGTTGACGTTGATCGCCGGGAAATGCAGCGTTCCCTCCTTGGCCATGCGATACAGGCGCTTGACGCCGGTCGTGGTTTCCTCCGTAACGCCGCGCACCTGCGCCAGGCGCGTCGAGTACCACTTCGGATCGCGCTTGAGCTGGGCCGTGATCGCCGCAAACAGGAAGGTCTCTTCCTCGCTCGACGGATGGCCGATGACGCTCGGGTCGGTTTCGGCACGCGCGCCCAGGTGCAGCAGCAGCGTGGCATCACCGCCGTCGTCCAGGATCATGTTGGTGAACTTGCCATCGGGCCATTCGAAGATGCGGTGCGTGTAGTCCCAGTATTCCTCGAGCGACTCGCCCTTCTTGGCGAACACCGGGGTGCCGGACGCCGCAATCGCCGCAGCCGCATGGTCCTGCGTAGAGAAAATGTTGCACGACGCCCAGCGCACATCCGCGCCCAAGGCCTCGAGCGTTTCGATCAGCACGGCCGTCTGGATGGTCATGTGCAGCGAACCGGTGATGCGTGCACCGCGCAGGGGCTGCTGGCTCGCGAATTCCTCGCGAATGGCCATCAGGCCGGGCATTTCCGTTTCGGCGATGCGGATTTCCTTGCGCCCCCAGTCCGCGAGCGCGAGATCGGCCACGACGAAGTCGTGGTCGTTCTTGGAGGATGGTTTGGGAATGCTGTGGAGCTTGGCAGATGCGGTATTGGCGCTCATCTCGCGCCCTCCTTTCCATGGTTCAAGGCAGGTTCGCGAGCGCCGTTGCATCGTCGCCGCAAGGACGCGGCTGTACCTTGAGCCTGGCTCGCGACCCGAATCCGGTCGCGGTTGCAACGCTCCTCAAGGCAGGAAGGGGATTATACGGTTCCGCCCCCTTCTCCCGCTTGCGGGAGAAGGGCTGGGGATGAGGGTGTTATCCCTCCTTAGCCGGCCGACCGTGCCGGCTAAGGAGGGCCCTGCGTAGCGCCGCAGGTGCGAAGCAGGGTTAGGCGGCTTTGAGGCCCGCGGCGTCGCGCAGGACGCCGGCGCGGTCGATGCGCTCCCAGCTGAACTCCGGCTCGTCGCGCCCGAAGTGCCCGTAGGCAGCGCTCTTGCCGTAGATGGGGCGAAGCAAGTCGAGCATCTGCACGATGCCCTTGGGACGCAGGTCGAAGTGTTCGGTAACGAGGCGAGCAAGCACGTCGTCGCCGACCGCGCCGGTGCCGAAGGTCTCGACGGTCACGTTGATGGGCTTCGAATAGCCGATCGCATAACTCACCTGCACCTGGCAGCGCCGCGCCAGTCCGGCGGCCACGAGATTCTTGGCGACGTAGCGCGCGGCGTATGCGGCGGAGCGGTCCACCTTGGACGGGTCCTTGCCCGAGAACGCGCCGCCGCCGTGCGGGCACGCGCCGCCATACGTATCGACGATGATCTTGCGGCCGGTCAGGCCGCAATCGCCGTGCGGTCCACCGATGACAAAGCGCCCCGTCGGATTGATCAGGTAACGCGTGTTCTGGATCCAGTTCTTGGGCAGCACGGGCTTGACGATTTCCTCGATCACCGCCTCTTGCAGCTTTTCGTGGGCGATATCGGGATCGTGCTGTGTCGACAGCACGACCGTGTCGATCGATTGCGGCTTGCCGTTGACGTAGCGCAGCGTGACCTGCGACTTCGCGTCCGGGCGCAACCAGGGCAGGCGGCCATCGCGCCGCAGATCGGCCTGGCGTTCGACCAGCCGGTGTGCGTAATAGATTGCGGCCGGCAGCAACTCCGGCGTTTCATCGCATGCGTACCCGAACATGAGGCCCTGGTCGCCCGCGCCCTGGTCCAGGTCGATGCCCTTGCCCTCGTCGACGCCTTGCGCGATATCGGGGCTTTGACGGTCGTAGCAGACCATCACTGCGCATCCCTTGTAGTCGATTCCGTAGTCGCTGTTGTCGTAGCCGATGCGTTTGATCACCTCGCGCGCGACGCCTGGATAGTCGACCGTGGCATGCGTCGTGATCTCGCCGGCCAGAACGACGAGGCCGGTCGTGACCAGCGTCTCTGCAGCGACACGCGCGCGCGGGTCGTGCTCGAGGATTGCGTCGAGGATTCCGTCCGAGATCTGATCTGCCACCTTGTCGGGATGGCCTTCCGAAACCGACTCGGAGGTAAAAAGATAATCGCCCGCCATGTTCGCTCCTGGGTCAAACAGCGCACCATGGCCGCCTGGGCAAGTGACGCTTTAGCAGTGGGAACCGCCTGCGGACGCCGCGGAAACATCCGGCGCCGGGGCGAACGGCCCTGCAAGTTGACCATTAAACCGACTCGTTCGCGCAGCAAGTATAAGCGATTGCCCGCAGGTGGTTATCCCATGGCGGATTTGCGCGTCGATCCTAAGTACTATTGCGCGCGATGATTCTGTTCTTCTTTCGCGCGCTTTCGTTGCTGCCGCTGCGCGCCTTGCATGCGATCGGCGCGTCCCTCGGCTGGGTCCTGTACGCCTGCTCGCCGGCGTATCGCAGGCGCATCGCCGAAAATCTCCCGTCCGGCCTGCCGGGTCGCTCCCGGGCCTTGCGCCACGCGATCGGCGAGAGCGGCAAGCAGGTCATGGAACTGGCATGGGTCTGGACGTGCACACCGGCGCGCATCCTGGCGCGCACCCGGACCGAAAACCCGGACGTGCTCGAAGCGGCACTGCGCCAGGACCGCGCGATCGTCATGCTCACGCCGCACCTGGGGTGCTTCGAAGCGATCGCGCGCAGCTACATGGCAAGCGAGCAAGGCCGCAAACGGCCCATGCTTGCCTTGTATCGCGAGCCGCGCAAGGCCTTCTTGCGCCCTCTCTTCTCCCAGGCGCGCGCCAGCGGCGGCCTGCTGCTCGCGCCGGCGGACCTGCACGGCGTGCGCCTCATGATCAAGTCCTTGCGCGCGCGTGGCGTGGTCGGACTGCTTCCCGACCAGGTGCCTTCGCGCGGAGAAGGCGTGTGGGCCCCGTTCTTCGGCCGCCTGGCGTACACGATGACGCTGCCCGCCCGACTGGCGCGCGCGCATGATGCGGTCGTCCTGCTGGTCTATGCGCAGCGCCTCGCGCGCGGAGCCGGATATCGGATCTTCTGGCAGCAGCTCGAGGAGGAACTCGACGGCGACGCGGTTGCCGATGCGGCGCGGATCAACCGTGCGATGGAGCGCCTGATCCTGCGTTGCCCCGAGCAGTACCTGTGGAGCTACAACCGCTACAAGGCGCCGCACGGAGTCGAGAAGCCGGCGCGCCAGGACGCTACGCCATGAACGCTTCCGTCGACGCAACGCAGCCCGGCGTGCCATCGCCGCGCGGTTCCGGCGTCGCGGGCTGGGTCTCGCGGTTTTGGGTGGCCTTGATCCGGCGCAGTGCCCGTTGGCCCGTGCGTCGCCGGGCGCGCGTTGCGCAAGTCGTCGGAACGCTGGCCTGGCTCGTCGTTGCACGGCGACGGCGCATCGCGGACGCGAATCTTCGCGCCTGCTTCCCGGCGATGCCAACGCATGAGCGCCGCGCCATCGCGCGCAGGCTGTTCTGTCGCGTTGCGCGAGGTGCACTCGACTACGGCATCCTGTGGCAGGCGCCGCGGGAGGAGATCCACGATTTCGTGCGCATCGAGGGTCTGGAGCACCTGCGCAACCCGGATCACTATCCGCTCATCATGCTGGCGCCGCATTTCGTGGGTCTCGACGCCGGGGGTTCGCGCATCGCCACCGAGATGAAGGCGGTAACGATCTACGCGCGCCAGTCCAACGAGGTATTCGACCACTGGATGCGCATGGGGCGGGCGCGCTTCAATGAACCCGTGCTGATCCCGCGCCGGGGCGCGGACTTGCGGGGCGTGCTGCGCGCCATGCGCGAAGGCCTGCCGTTCTATTACCTGCCGGACATGGACAACGGTCGCGCGAACTCGATCTTCGTGCCCTTCCTGGGCGTGCCCGCGGCGACCATCCCGATGGTGTCGCGCCTGGCGCGGGGCATCGACGCGAAAATCGTGATGACGGTCACCGAGCAGACGGACGAAGGGTACGTGCTGCACATCGAAGCGCCGTGGCAAGGTTTTCCGGGCGCGTCGATCGAGGAGGACACGGCGCGCATGAATCGCGAGATCGAGCGCTGGGTCCTGCGCATGCCCGACCAGTACCTCTGGACCCACCGACGCTTCAAGACACGGCCCGAAGGCGCGGCGAGCATCTACGATCGGCGATAATCCGCGGATGAGATTGCGGTTTACCAAGATGCAGGGCGCCGGCAATGACTTCGTCATGCTCGACGGCATTGCGCAAAAGCTCGTGCTCGACCCGGCAACGGTACGCAAGCTCGCGGACCGGCGCTTGGGCATCGGCGCCGACCAGGTGCTCGTGGTGGAGGCGAGCGACGATCCGCAGGCGGACTTTCGCTATCGCATCTTCAATGCCGACGGCGGCGAGGTGGAGCAGTGCGGCAATGGCGCGCGCTGCTTCGTCCAGTTCGTGCACCAGCGGGGCTTGAGCACCAAGCGCCGCATTCGCGTCGTCACGACGGGCGGAATGATCGAGCCGCGCCTGGAAGACGATGGCTCGGTTAGCGTCGACATGGGCGTTCCCGATTTCGCGCCGCAGGCCAGCGGCTTCGATGCGAGCGGACTGCGCCGGCGACGCGTGGGTGCCATCGATGTCTGGCAACTGCCTCTCGACAACTCGAGCGTGGAAGTCGGCGTCGTGTCGATGGGCAATCCGCATGCCGTGCAGTTCGTCGAGGACATCGAGGCGGCCCCGGTGGAGCCGGTGGGCGCGATGCTGGAGAAGCATCGACGTTTCGCCAATGGAGTCAATGCAGGCTTCGCGCAGATTGTCGACCGCTCGCACCTGCGTCTGCGCGTCTGGGAACGCGGTGCCGGCGAGACCCTGGCGTGCGGAACGGGGGCGTGCGCGGCCGCGGTCGCAGGGATCCGCGCCGGCCTGCTCGACTCGCCGGTGGTGGTGCGCGCACGCGGGGGCGAACTGAAAATCCAATGGATGGACAGTCGGGATGACAGCGGCACCAGCGTGCAAATGTCGGGGCCGGCCAGCAAGGTATTCGAGGGGGAGATCGAGCTGCCATGAACACCGAAGCGCCGAGCGCAGACGATGTTGCGCGCTACCTGCGCGCCCATCCGGAATTCTTTGCCGACCACCCTGCCTTGCTGACGGATCTCACCTTGCCCGACCCGCAGCGTGGCAATGCCATCTCACTGATGGAACGTCAGGCGATGCTGCTGCGCGAGCGCGTGAAGGCCATCGAGTCCCGCCTGGCCGAACTCATGCAGATCGGCCGCGCCAACGATCATCTGGCGCGCAACCTTGTCGAGTGGGCGCGATCCCTGCTAAGCGAGGCGGACAGCGCGCAAAAAGCGCATGTTGCCCGCCAGGAGTTGCAGCGGATATTCGGTATTCCGCTCGTCGAAGTGAAAATCTGGGGTGACCCGCCCGGCGCGCACGACGCCGCCGCCGCCGAGCTGGTGTCTTCACTGCCTTTCTCGCGTTGCGGCGGCGCGCTCGAGGAACGTCTGGCCGATGCAATGCCGGCGCAATGGTCCCACGCCCGCAGCGTTGCGCTCATTCCCTTGCGTTCGACCGCTGCTTCGTACGCCTACGGCGTGATTGCGCTGGGTTCCTCCGATGCGGCGCGGTTCGAGGCGAGCCTCGGCACCGCCGTACTCGACCGCATCGGCGAACTGGCCGGCGCCGCGCTCGCCCACGGAACCTCGCTGGCTTCGGCCATCGATCCATCGGACGACGGCGCGGCCTGAAGCGGCGCGTCCACGCCGCCCCCATCATGACGCGCCCACCACCACCGGCCCGCGTGCCAGGGATGGCGAAAGCCATCCATCTCAAGGGTGGCAAGGAACGCTCGGTACAAAGGCGCCACCCGTGGATTTATGCCGGTGCGATTGGCCGGGTGGACGGCGCTCCCGGCAATGGCGCGCTCGTTGCCGTACGCGCGGCCAATGGCGAATTTCTTGCCTGGGCCGCGTATTCCCCGCAGTCGACGATTCGCGCGCGCTGCTGGAGTTACGTCGAATCCGAGCAAGTGAATGAGGCGTGGCTGGCGGCGAAAGTCGCGGGCGCGCTCGCCCATCGCGAAAACCTGTGCGGTGAAACCGATGCGGTCCGGCTGATTGCCGGCGAGGCCGATGGCTTGCCGGGCCTGGTCGTGGACCGGTACGGCGAGCACCTGGTCGTGCAGTTCCAGGCGGCCGGCGTCGAAGCGCATCGTGCCGTGCTCCTCGATGCCCTGTGCATGGCGGCACGCTGCGACAACGTCTTTGATCGCTCCGACAACGCCTTGCGGGCACGCGAGGGACTGGAAGAAAGCGGTGGCGTCGTGCGCGGCGCGGCGCCACCCCACCATGTGCGCATCGTCGAGCACGGCGTTTCCTATCACGTCGACGTGCGGCGCGGACACAAGACGGGGTTCTACATCGACCAGCGCGAGAACCGGCGTCTTGCTGCCGATTGCGTGCGCGCATTCATCGCGGCCCGCGGGCGGGCGCCACGTGTGCTGAATTGCTTTTGCTACACGGGAGGATTCAGCATCGCCGCCGGACGTGCCGGTGCACGCGCGGTCGTATCCATCGACTCCTCGGCCGACGCATTGGGACTTGCACGCAGCAATGCCGGCTTGAACGGATTGCCCGAACGGGCCGTTACCCAGACCCTTGCGGGCAAGGAGGAAGAAGGTCTGCACTGGGTCTGCGGCGATGTTTTCGAGCAGTTGCGGGCCTTGCGCGATCGTGGTGACCAATTCGACCTGGTCATCCTCGACCCGCCGAAATTCGCCAGCAACGACCACCAGGTCGAACGTGCCGCCCGCGCCTACAAGGACATCAACCTGAGTGCCCTGCGCCTGCTTGCGCCGGGCGCAAGGCTCATGAGCTTTTCCTGCTCGGGGGCCATCGGCGTCGACTTGTTCCAGAAGATCGTTGCCGGCGCCGTGATCGACGCGGGCGCCGAATGCTTCCTGCGCGCGCGCCTCGCCGCGGGCGACGATCATCCGCGCCTGATGACGCACCCGGAAGGCGAATACCTGAAAGGCCTCCTCCTGGAACGCGCCTGAAGACAGGCGCGCAGTGCCGTCAGGTGCTCATGTCGCCTGTGCCAGCGTAGCCCCGCATCATGTTGTGCGAGTCGTATGCCAATACGGCGAGGATCGCGGCGAGCGCCAGATACCAGGCGCCATATTGGAACCGTACGGCCAGGGGCACTCCGTAGTAGGCCTGGACGTGTGGATCGTTCGGGTTCTGGCGCCAGGCCGCGAGCAGGTGCGGTGCGGCCAACAGGGCCATGATCAATAGCAACGGACTTTTCCAGATCAGGAACAACCCGACCAGGATCGGCACACCAAGAAACCAGACCTTGGGTCCCAGCACCGCCGTGATCCGCCCACCGTCGAAGGGGGGAACCGGAATCAGGTTGAACAAGTTGAGGAAAAAGCCGGAGTAGGCCAATGCGATCAGGAAAGGCGAGCGGTAATTCACGCCCAGGTAGAAGACGATTCCGGCCGCGATCGATCCCAGCAATGGCCCGCCAAGACCCACGTACGCCTCGGTTTCCGCATCGTGGGGCAATTCCTTGAGCTGAATCCAGGCGCCCACGAAGGGGATGAATGTCGGCAGGCCGACGTCGAGGCGGCGCCTGCGCGCCGCGATGTAATGCCCCAATTCATGCACGAAAATGAGCATCACGAAGCCCACGGCAAAGGGCCAGCCATACAGCATGGCGTAGGCGAAAATCGACAGAAGCATCGATCCCGCCGACAGCGCGACCTTGCCGAGCTTGGCGCTCGTGAGGAGCAGTGCGAGTAGCTTGATCATCGGGGGAAGCCGCGATATGGTCAGGGTGAATTTGGTCTACACTTCGCGCCCCGCAATTTCGCTCGGGCAAGCCACTGTGGGCCAGAGGCGATTTTGGCAGACCCGATGCGAGCGGGCGGGACGAAGAAGGAAAAACAGTGAATTCGCCTAGCAAACGGACGCCGGACCAGCAAGAGCGTGGGCAGATTCCGGTGACGATCCTGACGGGATTTCTCGGGGCGGGCAAGACGACCTTGCTCAACCGGATCCTGGCCGAGCAGCACGGCCACCGCATCGCCGTCATCGAAAACGAGTTCGGGCCCGAAGGCGTCGACAACGATCTGCTTGTGCACGAGTCGCAGGAACAGATCGTCGAGATGAACAACGGTTGCGTGTGTTGCACGGTGCGCGGCGACTTGGCGCGCATCCTGGGCGAGCTGCACGCCAAGCGCGATGCGGGGCAGTTGCATTTCGAGCGCGTGATCATCGAGACAACCGGGATGGCAAACCCCGGGCCCGTGACCCAGACCTTTTTCGTCGACGAAGACGTCGGTCGCGCCTACAAGATCGATGGCGTCATCACGGTTGTCGATGCCAAGCACGGTCACGAGACCCTCGATGCGCAGCCTGAGGCACAAAACCAGGTGGGGTTCGCCGACCGCATCCTGCTGTCCAAGACGGACCTGGTCGAACCCGATGAAGTGCGCTCGCTGCGCGAACGGCTGGTGCGCATGAACCCGCGCGCGCCGATTCGCGACGTGCATATGGGTGAGATTGCGGTCGGGGAAATTCTCGACATCGGCGGTTTCGACCTGGATGCGGTGCTCGAGATCGATCCGGAGTTTCTTGCAGCGGAGCATCCGGACGCGGCCCGTGCGCGTCATGCGGAGCACGGCCACGAGCATCACGACGGTCCGCACGAAAGCCGCGGCGAAGACGGCGACAGTCACGAACAGGATCATGCACACGGACATGGCCATCACCATGTTCATGACGATGCGATCAAAGCCTTTGTTTTCAAGGCTCAACGACCGTTCGACGCGCGTCGTCTCGAGGAGACGATGAGCGCGCTGATTCAGGTTTACGGCCCCGACCTGCTTCGGTATAAAGGCGTGCTTTTTGTCCGGGGTTCGGGGCGGCGCATGATCCTGCAAGGCGTGCACATGCTCATGGGCGTCGAGCCGGGGCGCAGCTGGGAGAGGCGCGAGACGCCGGCGAGCAAAATGGTCTTCATCGGACGCAATCTGCCCAAGGAACTGTTCTTCCAAGGGCTCGAATCGTGTCTCATACATTAATTTGATGGGTTGATCTCCATGCCAACGAAGAGCAAGTCCCCCGCGAAGTCGGCAAGCGCAAAGAAGGGGGCAGTCAAGTCGAGTTCAAAGCCCGCGGCAAAATCGGCGAAGCCGGCTGCGGCGAAGAAGGCGGCAAGTTCGCACAAACCGGTGAAGCCGGCAAAGGCCGCGCCCGCCAAGAAGCCCGCGCCGGCTGCGAAACCCGCGCCAGCCGCGAAACCCGCCAAGGCAGCGACGAAGACCGCGGTTGCCCACGAAAAGCCGGTGGCTGCCGCAAAGAGTGCGGCGAAGTCGCCCACGCGCGCTGCGCCGGTGCCGTCGATTGGTTCCGCCTCCCTTGCTCCCACCGGCACGCCGGCAGCCGCGGCCATGCCGCTGCCCAAGCCCGCGGTGCGCACGAGCCAGGTCGTGAGCGCCAAGGAACTCGCGTCTGCGCACGAGTACCTGCTGACCCGCTCCGCGGGCCGAAGCGAGGCGCCGATCGTCGTCGATGGCAAGCCACTGCTGACGGAAGAGAGGCTGTTGTCGATGCCGGACACCGAATACATGAACAGCGAGCAACTCGCGTTCTTTCGCTATCGCCTGCAACAGATCGAGCGCGAACTGCTGAGCAATGCGGACGAAACGACCGAGCATTTGCGCGAAACCGTCATCGTGCCGGACCCAGCCGACCGCGCGACCATCGAGGAAGAGCATGCGCTGGAACTGCGCACGCGCGACCGTGAGCGCAAGTTATTGAAAAAGGTGCAGGCCTCCCTCGCGCAGATTGAGGCGGGTGAATACGGGTTTTGCGAAGAAACGGGGGACCCGATCGGCATTCCGCGCCTGCTGGCACGTCCGACGGCAACGCTCAGCCTCGAAGCGCAACAGCGCCGCGAGATCAAGCAAAAGCTGTTCGGCGACTGAGCGGGCGGCGCCGCTGCGCGCCCCCGCTACGCGCGAGGCTTTCGGCACCCGGTGCCGGTAGTGCGGCCTTCAGGGCACCGCGCCAGACTGGGCGTGCTTGTCCCGCAAGGAACGCGCCATGCCTTCTGCCCTCGTTCGACGTAGCTTCCTTTCCACCCTTTGCGCGGGCGCCTGCGCGGCGAGCCTGGCGCCTGGCCTTGCGCAGGCCGCCGTGGTCGCTCCAGGCACCTCGCCGTCCTGGCGCTCGAAGCATTGGACCGCCTGGCGCCTGCATCGCATCCTGCAGGATGCCGAAGGCGTGCTGGAAGGGCGCGAAGGATCCCTCGCCAGCATCTTCTTCGACTTGCAGTGCCCCGCGTGCCGTAGCCTCTTCTGGCAGACGCGCGCAGCCGTACAGGCGGGTGCTGCGCGCCTGCACTGGATTCCCGTCGCCACGTTGGGGCCCGTTTCGCAGCGCCTTGCGGAGTTTCTGCTCGCAGCGCTGGACCGTGTCGATGCACTCGGCGGCCTATTTCAACCTCTGAGCCTGCGCTGGGATCGCGGCGAAAATGCGGCTGGAATTGCCTCTACGCGCGCACGCCGCCGCGCAAGCACGGCGGTACTCGCCAACACGCGCCTGCTGCAGGTGATCCGCGGCCGTGCAGCGTCAACACCTACGGTGTTGACGCGAGGGCCTGATGGCAATTTCGACGTATGGCCGGCAGCCGATTCGCCGCCATGAGAGACACTCGCCCGACGTACCCACAGGACGTTGAAAAACGCCGCGAATCGTCATGCTATTCGTGCTGGTCGGACGCCGCGACATGCTCGTGCACCTTGGCCGTCTGCACGGGCTGGCCCTTGAAGAAATTCATCGCCTGCTGGAGCTGGAAGTCGTCGGCTGCACCGAAATCGTAGTGGCGCGTCGAGACCGGCGCATGCTGGGGTTCGGCTTCCTTCGACTCGTCCGTTCCACCTTCCGCGCCTTTGGCGGCAGGCTTTTCACCCGGCTTGGCGGCCTTCGCGGGTGCCGGCTTCTCGGTGGCCTTGTCGTTTGTCTTGTCCGCGGCATCCGCGCTCATCGGATTGACGATGTGGTTGGCCAGGTCCGCCTCATGCAGGCTCAGGCCCGCGTAGTTGCCTTCCGCCGTGTCGTCCACCGCGAGGTCGGGGGCAATGCCCTGCGCCTGGATCGAACGGCCGCTCGGCGTGAAATACCGCGCCGTCGTCAGCTTGATCGCCGCCGGGTTGTCGCGGTCATTGCGAATCTGGATGACACTTTGCACCGAACCCTTGCCGAAGGTCTGTGCGCCAATCAGCTCCGCCCGCTTGTGGTCTTGCAATGCGCCCGCCACGATTTCCGAGGCCGACGCGCTTGCGCCATTCACCAGAACCACCATCGGTACCGTCTTGATGCCCGCGGGCAAATGGGACAGCGGGTCGTCGGAGCCGCCCCGCAGATAGTCGCTTGGGTTCGCCGCGAAGCGCCGGTGCGCGTCATCGGTGCGGCCTTCGGTCGACACGACGGTCACATCCGGCGGGAGGAAAACTGCCGCCACGCCGACTGCGCCATTGAGCACTCCACCCGGGTCGTTGCGCAGGTCGAGCACAAGGCCCTTGAGCGGCCCGTTCTTGTAGAGCGTGTTGATCTGCTTGACCAGGTCTTCCGTGGTGCGGTCCTGGAAAGCCGAGATGCGCACGAATCCGTAGCCCGGTTCGATCATGTGCGCCTTGACCGATTGCACGCGGATGATGTCGCGCACGATCTTGATCTCGATCGGCAGGGCTTCGCCCTTGCGCGCCAGCGTAAGCGTGATCAAGGTCTGCGGCTTGCCGCGCATGAGCTTGATCGCGTCCGACAGCGTCATGCCACGCGTGAACTTGTCGTCGATCTTGATGATCAGGTCGCCCGCGTGCACGCCTGCCCGCGCGGCCGGCGTGTCGTCGATCGGGGCAATGACCTTGATGGCGCCGTCCTCGGCGCCCACTTCAATTCCGAGGCCGCCAAATTCGCCCTGGGTGGCAATCTGCAAATCGCGGTAAGCGTCGCCATCGAGAAATGCCGAATGCGGGTCGAGCCCCGCCAGCATCCCCGAAATTGCTTCCTGCATCAGCTTCTTGTCTTCGACCGGCTCGACGTAGTTCGCCTTGATCGCGCCGAAAACATCGGTGAATTCGCGGATTTCCTCCACGGGGATCGGGAAGCGCGTCTCGCGGAAGGCATACGCGGTTACGCCATAACTGATCGACACGCCGGCGATGACGCCTACCCCGACCAAACCCCAACTACGCAGACGACCGCCCATTCCACCTCCGAACCATGCCTATCGACCAGCACCACAGGGGTGCCCCACGCCAATTTAGCGCGCGACCGCCCATGCGAGCGGGTCGAATGGACGCCCCTGATACCGCATTTCGAAGTATAGGCCCGATTGCGCATTACCCCCTGTATTGCCGACGGAGGCGATAACCTCGTCCGCCTTGACGGAATCCCCAACGCTGCGCAGCAACGTCTCGTTATCGGCATATACCGATAGGAATCCTTCCCCGTGGTCCAGGATGATCAAATTGCCGAATCCGCGCAGCCAATCGGCGAAAACGACCCGTCCCGCCGCCACCGCGTGCACGGGGCTGCCCTCCTCCGCCCGGATGAACAAGCCCTTCCAGGCCGGCGCGCCCGCTTGCGGCTGGCCGTCATCTGCCAGGCGTGCCGCACCGTATTTCGACCCGATCGGCCCCTGCACGGGAAGCAACAAGGTTCCGCGCAGCCGGCCAAAATGCGTCGAGGACGGCGGCTCGAAATGGTCCGGCGCGAGGCCTGCGCTATTGCGTTCGTCCGTCTTGCCGCCAGGCGTCTTGCTGCGGGCCGTGGCGCGGCGCCTGGCCTGATCCGCGAGCAGGCGCCCGATCTCGTCGATCAGCGACGCCATGCGCGAATCGTCGCGCTCGAGCTTGGCGACGGACTTGCGCTGCGTATCGATTTCCCGGGACAGGCGCGCGAGCGTGTTCTTGCGCGCGGTTTCCTGCTTGAGCAATTGTGCACGGCCGGCGCGCTCGTCGACGTCGATTTTTGCCAGTTGTGCGCTGCGCTGGACCGACTCGGCCTCAAGCGCGGCTAGCTCGGCACGCCGGCCGTGCAACTCGCCGATGCGCCGCCATCGTTCGCGCACGACCACGTCGAGGTAGGCGCTGTCTTGCGCTTCGCGCGCCCCCGCGGCCGGGCTCACGATGGACTCCAGCTCGGGCTGCTCCAGCAGCACGTACTCGCTGCGCAGGGCGACATCGCGGCGCGACGATTGCGTGCCTTGCGCATTGGCCAGATCGCGCTCGCTGGCGTGCAGTTCGTCGATGCGTTCTTCCACCTTGCGGCGCGCAGCCGCCAGGCGCTCCAGGTGCCGGCTTGCGGCGGAGATCGCCGATTCGGATGCTGCCAGCGCGTCGGCGGCCTCGGAATGCGCCGACTCCGAAGCCGCAAGCGATTTTTTCAGCGACGCAAGCTTTTCCTTGAGCTCTTTTTGCTCCGCCTGCAATTCCTTCTGGCGTTGCGCGGACGCGGGTTCGCCCGATTTCGTGCTCGCGGCTTTCCGGGTGTCCTTCGATGCGGGCGTTGGGGACGTTTCGGCGGGTGCTGGCGGGCTTCCTGCCGGGCGCGCCACTGGGGACGCCAGGCAAATCGAAACTGCGCCGATAAACAACAAGGTGGCGCGCGCACCGCACGCGTCAAACGCGCGCGCCGCGCCAAGCCATCGTGCTGGTTTCAACGCGCCGCTGCCCGCCCCTGCGCGACCACCGCCGCCGTGGCGCGGGCAACTGCATCCGCATCGCCGAGATACCGGCGCGCGACCGGCCGCAAGGATTCGTCGAACTCGTAGACCAGCGGAACACCCGTGGGGATGTTCAGGTCGATGATGTCCTTGTCCGAAATCCCCTCGAGGTGCTTGATGAGTGCGCGCAGCGAATTACCGTGCGCCACGACGAGCGCGCGCCGCCCGCGCGCGACCGCAGGCGCGATCGAATCGTTCCAGAAGGGCACCACACGCGCGACCGTATCCTTGAGGCACTCCGTGCGAGGAATCTGCTCGGGCGTGAGATGGCGATAGCGTGGGTCCTTGCCGGGCCAACGCGGATCGTCGAGTTCCAAGGGCGCCGGCGCCACGTCGTACGCCCGCCGCCATAGCAACACCTGCTGTTCCCCGAATTTGGCCGCGGTCTCGGATTTGTCCAATCCCTGCAGGGCACCGTAATGGCGCTCGTTCAGGCGCCAGCTGTGGACGGTGGGAAGCCACATCTGGTCAAGCGCGTCCAAGCCGATCCAGAGCGTGCGGATGGCGCGCCGAAGCACGGACGTGTAGGCAAGATCAAACGCAAAGCCTTCTTCGCGCAACAGCCGGCCTGCGGCCGAAGCCTCGGCAACGCCGGTGTCGGTCAGGTCGACATCCGTCCAGCCGGTAAACCGATTTTCCAGATTCCACTGACTCTGGCCGTGGCGCAGCAAGACGAGCTTGTGCATGGGTGATTTCCCGCATCCGTTCCGGAGCGAAACGCCGCCATTCTATAATCATGTTTCCGTGGCACTCGCCCTGCGCGCCAGGCGCGCGCTCAGGTCAGGTGCGGGCCAGGCTCCCCATCGGGCCCGTGAAATCGTCTTTCGGATCATGAAGTTTCTCCTCGATAACATTTGGTTGATCCTCGCGTTTTTGCTCAGCGGGGCGCTGCTCTTTTGGCCAACGCTGCGCAATCGCGCCGGCGGGCCCAGCCTGGGCACGCTCGCCGCGACGCAACTCATGAATTCGCGCCATGTCCAGATCGTCGACGTGCGCTCGCCGGATGAGTTTAGTGCCGGCTCGTTATTGAACGCGCGTAACGTGCCCTTGAACGATGTGGCGCAGCGCGCAGGCGAATTGCGCAAGGACCAGCCGGTGCTGGTGGTGTGCGAATCCGGCCGGCGCTCTTCGATGGCAGCCGTGAAGCTGCGCTCCGCCGGCATTGCCGAGGTCTTCATCCTCGAAGGCGGCGTCACGGCCTGGCGCGGTGCGGGCCTGCCGCTTGCCAAAGCCTAGCGGCCCGGGGAGTATGCGACGATGACCGCGCGGGTCCGCATGTATACAACCGGCGTATGCGGCTATTGCCGCAGGGCCGAGGCGCTGCTTGCCGCGCGCGGCGTCGACCAGATCGAGAAATTGCGCGTGGACCTGGACCCGAAGCTCCTGGCGGAGATGATGCAAAAGACCGGGCGGCGGACCGTGCCCCAGATCTTCATCGACGAAAAACATGTCGGCGGCTACGACGATCTCGCGGCGATCGACCGCGCTGGCGAGTTGACCGCGATGCTCGGCGAATCCCCCCCAAACCCCCGCGGAAACACCTGACGAGGAAAAAATGTCCAACGAAACGACCAGTGCCGGAGCCGGCGCGCCTGCCGAAAAGGCGCAGCAGCCCGTGTTCCAACTCCAGCGGGTGTACCTGAAGGATGCATCGCTCGAGATGCCTCACGCGCCGCAGATCTTCCTGGAGCAGGGGTCGCCACAGATCGAGGTGCAGCTCGATGTCGGCCAGGAGAAGGTCGCCGACGGCGTCAGCGAAGTCATCGTGCGCGTCACCGCGACCGCGCGCGTCGCGGACAAGGTCCTGTTCCTGGTGGAAGCGAAACAGGCTGGAATTTTCGAGCTGCGCGGCATTCCCGAGCAGCAGCTTTCGGCCGTGCTCGGCATCGTCTGTCCGGGCATCGTCTACCCGTACCTGCGCGCCAATGTCGCCGACCTGCTCACGCGTACGGGACTGCCGCCGATCCATCTGGCGGAGATCAATTTCGAGGCGCTGTACCAGCAAAAGTCCGGACAGGCGGCCGCAGCGGGTCCAGGCTTGATCGTTCCGCCGTCTTCACAAACCCGGCAGTAACTGGCAGGCGCCGGCGGCAAGAGCACCCAAACGTGCAAATTGCCATTCTCGGCGCGGGTGCTTGGGGAACGGCGCTCGCGTGCGCGCTCGCGCCGCGCCACGCGACGCTGCTGTGGGCACGCAGCGGTACGCAGGCCGCGCAGATGGCGCGCGTGCGGCGCAACGAGAAATACCTGCCGGCGCACGCGTTTCCCGAATCGCTACAAGTCAGTGCGGACCTTGCGGGTGCGGTGCGCCACGCGACCGGCGGTCTCGTTTTCCTCGCCTGCCCGACCGAATCGTTGCGCGAACTGCTGCGCGGCCTGCGCGCGCAGGGATATGCCGGCTCGTGCTCATGGCTGTGCAAGGGACTCGAGCGCGAGTCGGGCATGCTGGCCCATGAAATCGCGGCCGTCGAATTGCCCGGAATCGACGCCGGCCCGCTGACCGGTCCCAGCTTTGCCGATGAAGTGGCACGGGGCATGCCCACCGCGCTGGTGGTTGCCGGAACGCCGGCCCTGTGCGAGAAGGTCACGCACGCCGTGCACGGCGGCAAGCTGCGCGTCTATACGAGCGACGATGTCATCGGCGCCGAAGTGGGCGGCGCCGTCAAGAACGTGCTGGCGATCGCCACCGGGATCGGCGATGCACTCGAACTCGGATTGAACGCGCGTGCGGCGCTCATCACCCGCGGGCTCGCGGAAACACGGCGCCTGGGCGAGGCACTGGGCGCGCACGGTGAGACCTTTACGGGGCTCACCGGCCTGGGCGATCTCATTCTCACCTGCACGGGCGATCTTTCGCGCAACCGCCAGGTCGGGATCGCGCTCGGCCAGGGGGTCGCGCTCGACCAGGCCATTGCGCAGCTGGGCCATGTCGCCGAGGGTGTATGGTCCGCGCCGGCCATCATGAGCCGTGCGCGCAAACTGGGCGTCGAAATGCCGATCTGTGAAGGCGTCTGCAGCGTGCTCGAGGGACGCTCCGCGCCGCGCGCCGCGGTCGAGCGTCTGTTGTCGCGCGATCCGCGCGCGGAACGCGGTCGATGACGCCCCCCGTTCGCGAGCAAGGTCTGCGGGACCGCGTCGCGTTCCTGGTGCTGCTTGCGCTGCTGTCGACCGCCGTGGGT
>Ga0181537_10001742_pt1 | contig 19726 bp, 15 predicted proteins | sample PEATcosm2014_Bin_39_FD_119765 | JGI IMG/M metagenome (GOLD analysis project Ga0181537, IMG submission 119765) | Peatland microbial communities from MTU Mesocosm Facility, Houghton, MI, USA - PEATcosm2014_Bin23_10_metaG | ecosystem: Environmental > Terrestrial > Soil > Wetlands > Peat | place... | reverse complement strand
TCTCTTGCGCCGGAACCGCATTGCCGTTGAGCTCGGACGCGGACGCAGAAACAGCACCGTGGCCACCGCGCAGCAGTTCAAGCTGCCGCGCCATCAGTTGCAACTGCTGCTTCACGATGCGATCCATCGTGCTTCCCGTGGCGGGATCAAGCTTCGCGGCGGCGGCCAATTCGGGGGCAGGCGCGTAGGTCACGACCGGGACGGGCTTCGACGCGGCCACCGGTTTGGGCTGTGGAGCGGCAGCGACCGGCGCGACGATCTTGTCGGCGGGAGCTTTCTCGTCGATATAAGTCGACACGGCGGCGATGGTCACCAGGTCTTCCAAAAGCTGGCGGAACGAAATCTTCACCCCGAATTTTTGCCGGAGCGACTGGCTCGCTTGCGTCAGCAGAAGCGAGTCAAAGCCGAGATCAAAAAACGAGGCGGACGTGTCGGCGTCCATCAGGTCGCGACCGGACAAATTCTTCAGCACGGCTTTCACCTCGGCTTCGATCTGCGGGTAACGGGTTGATTTCGCGCTCATGGTTGGATGCTCCGATTCGGCTCAGAAGAAACCGGCGCGTGGCGCAGGACTTCGATCTGTTTCGCCATGATACGCAACTGTTCTTCAATAAGCGCCTCCAATTCCGGCAGCGGCGGCTGAACGCCGTTGGCTCCGGTTTCCATCTCGACGAGGGACGTGTCCCGCACGGTGCCGTTCGTGTAGACTGCTCCTGCGCTGGCGGGACGATGAGGCTCGATCCAATGGCGTTTGCGCTCGAAGGGGTAGGTGGGAAGCGGAACGCGACGGCGCGGGGCCGGGCCTTGCAGCGCTTTCCAGTCGATCTCCACCCCCGCCAGCCAAAGCTGTCCCGCCGCCGCCAGGAATTCCGCCGCTTCAGATTCGCGGCAGGTCCTTGGGCTGGAATGAATCGTGACTTGATCTGGTTTTTTGGCGGGATTCTGGCGGGCGAGCGCGGTCAGGGTTTGTCCCGGCCCGACTTCAAGCAACGTCAGCTCCGGCTGGTTCAGCAATTTTTCCACCGCGTCGGCAAATCGCACCGCCTGCCGCAACTGCGCCGACCAGTAGCCGGGAGCCATCCACTCGTCGTCGGTCGCGAGTCGTCCGTAGAGGCTGGACACGATCGGAATCTGCGGCTTGTGGCGCGGGACTCGCCGGACCTCGTCCTCGAATTGGGCAAGAATCGGGTCCATCATGGCCGAATGAAAAGCGTGCGAAGTCTTCAATTCGCGACTGACCGTGCCGTTGTCCGAAAGCTTTTTCTGCAACGCGGCCACGGCTTCTTCCGGGCCGGAGACGACGCACGATTTCGGTCCGTTGACCGCCGCGAGGCTCAGGCCGTCAGCCAGCAGCGGCTTCACTTCCTCCTCGGGAAGAACCACGGCCAGCATCGTGCCGCCCGGCAGCGCCTGCATCAGCCGCCCGCGCACGGCGAGAAGATGGAGCGCGTTTTCGAGCGTGAAAATCCCCGACAGCGTCGCCGCGACATACTCACCCAGGCTATGGCCGGTCATGATCTGCGGCCGCACGCCGAGAGAAAGCCAGACCTGCGCCAGCGCGTACTCGACCACAAAAAGCGCGGGCTGGGTCAGCGACGTTTGCATCAGCCGATCCTGCGCCTCAAGTTTTTCGGAATCGGGCGGATAAAGGATCTGGCGCAAATCGAGGCCCAGTTCCGGCGCGAGCAATTCGCAGCAACGATCCACCTGCGCGCGAAAGACCGGGTGCGTTTCGTAAAGTTCGCGGCCCATATCGACCTGTTGCGCGCCCTGGCCGGGAAAAAGAAAAGCCACGCCTCCCTTCCGGCCCTGCGTGTCGGCAGTAAAAATCTTTGCTGTCTTCGGCTGGGTGAGAAGTTCCACGGTTTCCTCCGTCGTACGCGCCACCCAGGCGCGCCGGTGGCGGAACGCGCGACGTCCCGTTTGGAGCGTATAAGCTATATCGGCAGAGACGATTCCGGGATTAGCCTGAAGATGGCCGGCGAGCTGTTTCGTCGCCTCGTCAAGGGCGGAGGTGGTCTTGGCCGAAAGAACGAAGAGTTGCGGCTTGTTGTCGGCTCCGGTCGCCGCGACCTTGGGACCTTCTTCGAGCACCAGATGCGCATTCGTGCCGCCCACGCCGAACGAGCTCACCCCGGCGCGGCGCGGCGCTTTCGTTTCCGGCCAGGCCCGGAGGGTGGCGTTGACGTAGAACGGGCTGGAGGCGAAATCGATCCGTGGATTCGGCGCGGAGAAATGAAGGGTGGGCGGAATCTCGCCGTGCTCAAGGGCTAGGATCGCCTTGATCAACCCGGCGACGCCCGAGGCGACTTCGAGATGCCCGATATTTCCTTTGACCGCGCTGAGCGCGCAAAATTGCCGCTCGGCGGTTCCCGCGCGAAAAGCCTTGGTCAGGGCCGCGACTTCAATCGGATCGCCCAGCGACGTTCCGGTTCCATGCGCCTCGACGTAGCGGATGGTTGACACGTCGATCCCGGCCAGCGCCTGCGCGGTCGCAATCGCCTCGGCCTGGCCGTCGACGCTCGGCGCCATGTAGCTGACTTTGGTCGAGCCGTCGTTGTTGACCGCATAACCGCGAATCACCGCGTGAATGTGATCGCCGTCGCGCATCGCTTCGTCCGCGCGCTTCAGGACGACCAGTCCGACGCCATCCCCGAAAACCGTGCCTCCGGCCGCGGCATCAAACGGGCGGCACCGTCCATCGCCCGAAACGAGGCTGCCCTCCTCATGGACATAGCCGCGCTTCTGCGGAAAGGTGACCGAGACGCCGCCGGCCAGCGCGAGATCGCACTGGAACGTGTGCAGGTTCTGGCAGGCCTGGACAATCGCCACCAGCGAAGTCGAGCAGGCGCATTGGATGGCGATGCTCGGGCCGCGCAGGTTCAGCTTGTAGGAAATCCGCGTCGCCACAAAGTCCTTGTCGTTGCCGACGAGCGAAGGATGCGCGCTCATCTGCTGCGAGGAAATAAATTCGGCCAGGAAGCCGGGATTCGAGCTGAGATTGTGCAGCAGATAGCTGTTCAGGCTGCACCCGGCGAACACGCCAATGTTCCCCTTGTACCGCTCGGTGTCGTAACCGGCATTCTCCAGCGCTTCCCACGCCGTTTCGAGCAGCAGGCGATGCTGTGGGTCGGTGTATTCGGCCTCCCTCGGATTGATCCCGAAGAACTCGGCGTCAAAAAGATCGGCGCCCTCCATGATGCCGCGCGCGCGGACGTATTGTGGATTTTGGCTGATCGCCGGCGGCACTTCGAGTTCGTGCTCCGAGAAATGGGTGATCGACTCGACGCCGTTGCGCAGATTTTGCCAGTAGGCCGCGAGATTCGGCGCGCCGGGAAATTTTCCCGCCATGCCGATAACAGCAATCCCCTCGGCAAGTTGGGTCGATTCGGCGCTCATGGGGCAACAGATGGAACCCCACCGGGACGCCGATTCCGGGCCAAAGCCGCGCGCTGGAGCTGGGCGCGGGCCTGGGTTTTGTCGCCCAGGTCGCTCTCCTCCTGCTTCTGGCCGAGATGCTCCGCCAGGCTGCGGATGGTGGGAAATTGGAAGAGCGCCGTGATGGGAATTTCGCGCTTCAGTTCGCTGAGCAACTGCCGGTGCACGGCGGTGATCATCAGGGAATCGGCGCCCAAATCAAAGAAGTTGTCATTCACGCCGACGGAATCCTGCCGCAACGCCGCCTGCCACAGGCCCGCCACGGTTTTTTCCAGGTCGCTTTGCGGCGCAACGAATTCGGAAGCGAGGCGCGGACGTTCCGAGCCGGGCACGGGCAGAGCCTCGCGATCAAGCTTGCCGTTGACCGTGAGCGGAAAGGAATCGAGAAAAACATAGGCGGTCGGGATCATATATTCCGGCAGCTTCCGGGCGAGATGCGCGCGCAAATTCTCCACCTCGGACGAAGCGTCGCGGCCCGTGACGAGATAGGCCACGAGGCGCGGTTCGGGGCCGGAATCAGTGCGGGCCAGCACCGCGCAATCCTTGACCGAGGGATGGCGGGCCAGCATCGATTCAATCTCATTCAGCTCGATGCGGAAGCCGCGAATCTTGACCTGATGGTCGATTCTTCCGAGGTACTCAAGGTCGCCATTTTCGAGCAAACGGGCCAGGTCGCCCGTCCGGTAGAGGCGCGGGCTTATTTCGGGGGCAAAGGTATTGGCGACGAATCGCTCGCTGGTCAGGTCGGGACGATTCAGGTAACCGCGCGCGACGCCCAGGCCGCCCACGAGCATTTCGCCCGTTTCGCCCACCGGCACGCGGCGGCCTTCCGGGTCGACGACATAAACCTGGAGATCGGGAATCGGCACGCCGATATTGCTGCCCGAATTGGCTTCAAGGTCCGCCAGGCTGACCGGGCGGTAGGTCACATGCACCGTGGTTTCGGTGATGCCGTACATGTTGACGCATTGCGGCTGCTTGTCTCCATACCGCTCAAACCAGTGACGCAGGCTTTGGAACTCGAGCGCCTCCCCGCCAAAAATCACATACCGGAGAACCTGATCGCCGCGAGGCAAATCGCGGTCGGCCTGGATCAGTTGCCGGAACGCGGACGGAGTCTGGTTCAGCACGGTGACACGCTCGCGGATGAGCAGCTCTCGAAAAGCGGGTGCGGAACGGCTGACCATGTAGGGTACGATCACCAGCCGCCCTCCGTAGAGCAGCGCGCCAAAGATTTCCCAGACCGAAAAGTCGAAAGCGCTGGAATGAAAAAGCGTCCAGACATCCTGCGCGCCAAAATGAAACCACGGCTCCGTCGCGGTAAAAAGCCGCATGACGTTTTCCTGGGTCACGAGGCACCCTTTGGGCTTTCCCGTCGAGCCGGACGTATAAATGACGTAGGCCAGATTTTTGGGTTCAATGGTCGAGGCGACATTCTCCTCGCTATAACCGGCCAACCGGCCCACTTCCTGGTCGAGACAGACCACCTTTCCCGGGTAATGGGCAAAACGGCCCGCCAACCGGGACTCGGTCAGCACCACCCGGGCCGAGGAGTCTTCCAGCATGAAAGTCAGCCGATCCTCCGGGCAGACCAAATCGAGCGGCAAATAAGCCCCGCCCGCCTTGAGAATGGCAAAAATCGCCGTAATCAGATCGAAAGAGCGGTCCAGGTGGATTCCCACCAACGATTCGGGACCGACTCCCAGTTCGCGCAGATAAGCCGCCAATTGGTTGGCGCGGGCATTGAGGCGCCCGTAGCTGAGGCCAACGCCATCGAGGGTGAGGGCCGGGGCGTCGGGTTGAAGAGAGACCTGAGTTTCAAATAGGCCAGCCAGGCCCGAGTTACTTTTTGGGCTAATCGAAGAATTCTTTGGGGCACTTAAGGAACCGCAATTTATCATGTTACCATCTTTTCGGTATGTCAGAGGCTATCGCTTAGCTTCGGATTTTTAAAGCCATTATCAAGCTTAACGCAAATAAAACGGGCGGCCAAGCGAGGCACTCTCTCCAAGATTTCCTGAACAGTCATGCCAGCGAATATGTTTCTCGCAAGTATTTAACAATTAATGACTTATAAATCGTCTTACCGAAGCTAACCGCGTCGTCTTCTTTACCGAGAGCATAAAACGACTGCAATGCCCCGATCAGACGGGAAGACTCCACTAAACGTGCGTTGATCAACCGCCTAGGGCCTGCCGTGCGATACTAATTTTCCTGTCTGAAAGCCCTGGCCCCTAAAATACGTTTTTACTTGGGCGAGAATCGAATCCATCTTTTTCTTGGCCTTCCATAAAATCACATAATTTCGAAAGCCGATCTTGGATTCCAAGGTAAAAAGTTTCAGGTCGTCCTTAAAAAGGGTCTTGTTGAAATATCGACAAAAAAAGGATGCACGGGGCCGTTTCGAGCCGGGATGCCATGGCTTGTCGGCACCGGCGAAGTGGACGATAAAGGGATCGTTTTTCGTCTTGATCCATTCCTCTTTCGAATAGGCCGGCGACGTCCAGAACTCAGGTTCCAAAACAGCCGCGGTCTGGTTCCATCGCTGGTCCAGCCGGAACCACTGATCGTGGAGAATGGCGTTTAGTCCGCCTTGATCGTGGTAAATGACCTTCTCCTGGTGCTCTTTCAGGTAGTGCAGGGTGCGCAGCGAGATGTTTCGTTGCCGCCACAAATCGAGATTCACCACCATGACGCCGGCCTGAAAATAGCGATTGGTCGCGGGAATACCCAATTCGGCATGGTTGAACACGACGGTTGAACCGTATAAGGGCGAGGAAACATAGGGATGAACGACATTGGAAACCGCCGCCACGGTCTGGCCGTCATCGTCCACGTCATGCAAAGCGGATATATCGGCCAGCACCACGACATCACAATCGAGCCAGACCAGGCGATGACAGGTCGCAGGCAGCAGATCGGGGGCGAGCAACCGCGCGTACGTTTCCGAGGTGATATGCCCGACATGCCCCGCCACCGGGAGATCGTCGATCAGGGATTTGTCCAGTTTCAACCAATGAATGTCCACTCTCTGGTTTTTTTTATTTTGTAGAATGGAAGTCTCTATTTTTTCCCGTTGCCCGCTTTGAATATCACTTTCGATGATATAGATATCCATGTCGCGATCCGGATTTAAATTGCAGACGATAGACGTCAGCATGACCGTCATCGGAATGACATATCCCTCGTTGGCGGCACACGCCACGGTTACAGGTTGCTTAGCTGGCATGTGACCCCTTGTCTGCGGACAACGACTTGATTTTAAAAGACAGAAGCAGGCTGTATTCCAACTTAATTGCTCTTTTCCTACCAGCGGGCTTTGCGTCGACGCCGCGTTCAAAAATAAGATGGTCGAACGCGCTCATGGATTGTTTTTATACCTACATTTTGGCTTTGGCAATCATCGGCCTGCTTCTTTCGCGCGACACCGATAATTTGCTCGACCGGCCCTATTGAAATTGCTGGCATTGCAAACGCTGGAAGCAACTGACTTATGAAAGCCCTCATTCGCGATTCCATCGCCAAAATCCCCGGCCTGCGGTTTTGGGTTGCGCGATGGATCTTTCTCGGCCCGAATCATAATACGCATCGCTTTTGGGGTGTCTTTCCCACCTATGCGGAAGCCAAAGCGCATGTGCCGGCGCGTTACAACCAGGGCTTTGATGAACCCGATATCTCGGACAAGTTCGACGAGACCATCCCCGAGCGGGATCGCGAGGTTGTCCGCATTCTTTCCGGCCTCGTGCCGCAGGTCAAAACCCTCTTCGACCTCGGCGGCAATGTCGGCTGGTGCTTCTACCAATATCGCTCTCAAATCCCGTACCCCAAGGGCTTTCGCTGGACGGTTTGCGACGTTCCCCATGTCAACGCGGCCGGCAAACGGATTGCCGAAAAGCGGGGCGAAACCCAGCTCGCCTTCACCGATCATCAGGAGGACGCCAACGGCGCGGATGTCTATCTCACCGCCGGCGCTTTGCAGTATTTTGATCATTCTTTCGCCGACGTTCTGGTCAAATTAAAGGACAAACCGAAGCACCTCCTGGTCAACCGCGTTCCTCTCACGGAAGGCAGTCCCTTCTTCACGCTTCAGCACATGGGCTATTCGGTTGTTCCCTACCAAATCGCCAACCTCGACAGCTTCGTCGCCTCAATCGAAGCGCTCGGTTACGATCTCGTGGAGAAGTGGGAGAATGATCGCTTCTGCGAAATCATCCTGCGCCCCGACCGGTATGTCCGCCATTATTACGGTTTCTATTTTAAGAAACGATAGACTCGAATATGGCCCATTCCGTTCATGTCATTTCGCCCGTGGCCGGATTTGGCAATCGACTCGACTTGGAACTGGTCGCGTCTCTTCTCGAACAAAACGGTTTTGACGTTACCCGCTATCCCGTCAGCGAGCGGAGCAAGCTCGCGCGGATCAAACCGATTGCGCGCCGGGCGTTGAGCTGGCGCGGACGCTTTGACGTCAACATTTTCCTCGCCCCTATTTTCCCGGAATGGCTGCCCCTGGCGCACAAGAACCTCTTGATTCCCAACGTCGAGGGCTTTGCCGCGCACCTGCGCAAGTGGCTGCCGCAAATCGATCTCGTTCTGGCCAAAACGCAGTTGACGGAGCGTGTTTTTCGCCATCTCGGCTGCAAAACCGAATACACGGGCTTCATCAGCGAGGACCATCTCGACGAGCATGTCCCGCGCGACTACACGAAGTTTTTTCATACCTGCAGCAGTCGGTTCAAAGGCACGAAAGCCCTCCTCGAAGTCTGGAAAAAACATCCCGAATGGCCCGAGCTTGTCGCCGTCATCAATAACAACGACACGATTCCCGCCGACTTCCACGCCCCCAACGTGCGCGCCATCCGCGAACGCTTGTCGGATTCCGAGATCCGGCGCATGCAGAATTCATTCTGCTTTCATATCTGCTGCTCCGAGGCCGAGGGCTTCGGCCATTACATCATGGAGGCGATGAGTTGCCGGGCGGTCACGCTCACGACCAACGCCCCGCCGATGAACGAACTCGTCGACGCTTCGCGCGGTTTCCTCATCGATTGCCTCGACGAGACCGTCGAGATGAACCTTTCCCATCGCTTTTTCATCAAGCCCGAAAGCCTGGAAGAGCAGGTCCAGCGCGCCATGAAACTCGACTGGTCTGCCGCCGACCAACTCGGCTCCAACGCCCGCCAGTTCTTCCTGGAGTCAAACCAGTTTTTCCGCAAAAACTTCCCCGAGCTGATTCGTTCCCTTTAGAGACTTTCTCGAAACTCCTTTTTCGGATTTTCTTCATCGTTATTCCGGCCCGAAGGGCCATGAGGAAATTAGCCGGTGGTGAAACCACCGGTAGAGTTTAGCGAGGATCCGCCCCGGCAGGGGCGGTGGAATGGAGAGAACATCAAAGGTCGATGGACGCGCCGCCCCTGCCGGGGCGGATGATTTAAATGACCCAAATCCGGTGGCTGTCGCCACCGGCTAATATCTTTTCGGCCCTCCGGGCCAAAAGGCAGCGGAACTCTTCCAATTTACAACGGATTTTCGCTGAGATTTCCTTTAGGGCTCAACCCTTCTTTGCTGTTCACGCGGCCCTTTTCGATTCATTTTCCCGCATCTTGATCTGAATGAGATATTCGTAGTAGGCGAGGTTGACGCAGTAGGTGAACCCGACCCGGCCTTCCAAAAAGCCGAGCTTCAAAAAATAGGGCACCGCAAAACGGACGAGCGGCCAGCCCGGCACGCGGCTGACGAAGCCCTTGAGCGCCCGGTTGCGAATCGGCCCGTGGCTCGAAAACATCTCCGTGAAATGAAAGGGCAAATCGATTCTTTCGACCGCCTCCTTGGTGGAATATCGGTTATGGCGGTCCAGCCAGTCGGCCCAGCCCTTGCTGAAAGGGCGATGCTCGTAAGGCTCCTGGAGGTAAAGGATTTCCCCCTCGATCGCGTCTTCCTTCTGGCCGTGGCCAAAATCGGCAAAGCGCGCCCTGCCCTTGCGCAGCAATCGAAACTGCCATTTCGGAAATCCGTCGCAGCGCTTGAGCCAGACCTCCTCGACGATCATCTTCCAGCAGCAATAATAGCCGGCGACCGTTTCCGGCGCCGTGGTGATCGCCGTCTCCAGCGCGGCGGCAAAGGCAGGCGTGCTTTTCTCATCCGCGTCCAGGAAAAGAATCCATGCATATTTTAACGGGCAATTCGCCAGCGCCCAATTTCTTTGATCGCCAAAGCCGCTGAAGGGATTGCTCCAGGTTTGAAACCCGAGCGCTTTGGCCTTCGCCAGCGTGTTATCCGTGCTGAGCGAATCGACGACATGCACGTCGTCGCACCACGGAATCGACTTCGCCAATTCCGGCAGATTCTCCTCCTCATTTTTCGTGAGGATGATGATGGAAACTGGGATCGTCATTGAGGTTGCGCGGCGAGCTTCAGCAACTGCCCCTCAAAATTGCCGTGGACCACATCGAAGGCATATTGCGCGACCCACTTCTTTCCGTTTTGTCCCATGACTTGCTGCCGGGCCGGAGAACTCATTTCGATCAGCGCGGAGGCCAGCGCGTCGACGCGGTCAGGCTCGACCACAAGGCCGCACTGGGAATCCTTCACCGCGTGCGCCAATTCGCTGTCGCTGTCCGCCACGGCCAGGACCGGTTTGTGAAACACCATCGCCGAAAGCAGCTTGCTCGGAAAAAAGAATTGGCCCGTGCCTTTGATCTGGGTGATGAGACTGACCGAGGTGTCGACCTGCATTTCGCGGTAACCTATCTCGTCCTGCAGCGGGAGCAGAAGAAGATTTTTCAGCTTTCGATCGGACACCTGCCGTTCCATGGCCGTGCGCCGCGCGCCATCCCCGCAAATGACAATGAGGATCGGCTGATCGGCCAATTTTTCCGCCACATCAAACAAAATGTCCAATCCCTGTTTCGCCCCGAGATTCCCCGAGTAAGTGGCGACGCAGATGTCAGGCTCAATCTTGTGCCGCGCGCGGAAGGCCCCCGGCAGCGGGAAATAATCGGCCTCCGGCACCAGCACGCCGTTGGGGAAGAAAATGATTTTTTCGGGCGGAACCTTCTTGGCTTTGAAGGCATTGATCATTCCCTGGGAAATCCCGCTGACGCGCGCCGCTTTGGCATAGGCGAACGACTCGATCTTATAGAGAAGCTGCGTAAACCGGCTCGGCTTCAGCATGCCCAGGGAAAGCGCCGCGTCCGGCTGTAAATCCTGAACGTGGAAAACGAAAGAAGTTGTTTTGAGCCGGGAGAATAGCCACGCGAAAAAACCCAAACCCAAGGGCGGAGAAACCACCACGGCGACATCCATTTTTTCCAGGGACATGGATTGAAGAAAAGAGAGAGCCAAAAAAGAGGCCTCGTGAATGATGCGCTTCAAGGCGCTCAGTTCCTGCGGAACGTAATGCCAGACCCGGATCACCCTGACTCCGTTGATCGTCTCCTTCTTCCACATTTTACCCGCATCCTCCGGGCGCTTTTTCCACTGCGGATAATAGGGAAAAGTCGTCAGCATCGTGACCTCATGGCCGCGATTCGCCAGAAATTCGCAGAGGGCCTTGTTAAATGGAGCGATTCCTGAGACTTCCGGCGAGTAATTGATACCCCAAACGAGGATTTTCATGCGAAACGTAAAATAGTGTAAGCGTTACGTTTGAGGTTTGGGGCGATCCATTTCGAGGCGATGGTAATCAACGCGACTGGGGAAGCAACCCCTATTCCCGGTGCGGCGCATGGCCGTAAATAAATCGAAGTCTTACTGCCCCCGCAGGAGCGCCGTCCGCAGGAGCGTTTTATCTGTACCTGCTTCTTTCCCCGATTATTTTCTAAGATTGATGAAGCCGGAACCTCGCGACCATCTTGACGGCTCCATCGTTGTCTGGATGGCGCAGGTTTCGCAGGCCCGCGACTCCCTGCCTTCTCTCGAACCATGCCTTGATCTCCACGATCTCCGGCGCGCGGCGCGGTTCCGGTTTCCCGAAGATCGCGCGCGCTTCGTCCTCGGTCGGGGCCTCTTGCGGAAATGCCTCGGCCGCTATCTGCGCCAGGCGCCCGAGACGATCGAGCTCGCCTATACCGATCTCGGCCGCCCCTTTCTTCCGCAGGAGGAGTCGATCCAATTCAGCATTTCCCATACGCACGATCTCGTCGCCATCGCCCTCACCGCCCAGGCCCGGGTGGGAATCGATTTGGAATACGTGCAAGCTCCGGCGGATTTGCCGGAGTTGGCGGAACGCATTTTCTCGGCGGATGATTTACGGATTTTCCACGCGCTTTCCAGCGAAGAAAGCGTGACGGCCTTCTTTCGCGCCTGGACGCGCAAGGAGGCCTACCTCAAGGCGCGCGGTGAAGGCATTTCCGAGGGACTCCAGCAAGTCTCCGTCACCTTTGGCCCGGACGAAAGCGCCGCCGTTACCGATGCGCGGGACGAGTCCGCCGCCCGGACCTGGCGCCTGCATCCCCTGCCCGTCGCGACGGATTACCTGGGGAGCCTCGCCTGCGATGACGCGGACAAGCGCCTCGATTTTCATCTGGTTCACCTCGAAAAAGGTGAAGTGATCCTCGATCCACCCGCTGGTTCTTAACGATCCCAGCCCGGTGTTACCGCGCGGTCTCCGGCGGCAGGAACACGGTCATGAAGGTGCGCAGGATAATGAGAAGATCAAGGTTGAAGCTCCACTTTTCGATGTAGTAGAGGTCGGACTTGATCCGGTTCTCGAGATCGCTTTCGCAGCTGATTTCACCCCGATAACCGCGGATCTGCGCCATGCCGGTAATGCCCGGCTTGATGAAGGCGCGGATGTGATAATTCTGGGTGATGTTGGCGAATTTATCATTGTGCTCGACCAAATGCGGGCGCGGTCCGACCACGCTCATTTCATTGAGGAGCACATTGATGAATTGGGGAAGCTCATCGATGCTCAATTTGCGCAGCCAGCGGGCGGCGGGATAAATCCGGCTGTCATTCACCCTGGCCTGGACGCTGGCATCATGATCGGTCGAATACATGGTGCGGTACTTGAAGCAGCGGAAGGTGCGATTCTGCAAGCCCGCCCGGGTCTGAATGTAAAAGAGCGGTCCCGGCGACTGAATGGCCTGGATGATCGCCACCATGAGCGAGGTGATCGGCAGCAGCAGGAAAACCACCGGGATGGCCACGGCCAGGTCAAGCGTGCGCTTCAGCAGGCGGTGATAGGGATTTTCCATCGGCTCTTCGCGCAGGCCGATAAAGTTCAGGCCGTCATCGGCAAACATCGAGACCTTGTGCACGAACATCGAGGGCAGCGTGTTGACCACGAGCAGCCGGACGCCCTGCCCCTGGCAAATGTCGGTGATGTATTGCAGTTGATTTTTAAACGCCGGAAACTCGGCCACGATCACCTGGGTGATGCTGTGCATCTTCAAAAGCGGCTTCAAATCCGACAACTCACCGAGCGCGCGATACTTGCCGTACGTGCCGCGGGGAATGCCGTCGCACACGATGCCGATCGTTTTGATGCCGATTTCCTCCTTGTGCGCGAGGTAAAGGCCCAGTTCCGAAACCTTTTCGGGCGTGCCCACGATCAGCGTCCGCTCGACGCGCGATCCGCTAAAGGCGTACTTGGTGATGACCGCCGGCAACCGCCAGTGGGTGAGAAGCAGGACAAGATAGCTGAGGGCAAAGAAAGCCAAAACAAACTTCGATCCCAGGATCGGCGGATTGGCGGTCAGGAAGTAGACGAAGAGAAGCGCCATGACATACCTGATCTGTCGGAACGATTCCCGGTGAATGGCTGAGACGTCCTTGCGCAGCAGACTGGCCAAAGCGTCCGTCCTGAGAGCGGCGGCAGCCAAAAGGCCGATGAGAGCAAATGCGTAGGGAATCGCGTAGACGCGATAACCATCAAGGCTGAACGACGTGTGGTAGAGGTAAAACGACCCCACCAGCGACCAGTAGAGAATGCTGATGAGTAAGCACTGTACGAGTACAACTAAATGGTACAAACCTGAGGTGCGTTGGCTAATCATTGTTTTCTCCTTTTGAACTTCGGCGCACTAACGCATCGACCGTGCCTAGCTAAAGGAGCTTATCTCTCTTCTGGAACGGAAGGAAGGACGAAAATGCCCCCCTCCTTATTATTTATGCCTGTTTGCGTAAAATCATAATCGCTATTAATTAGTTCTAGTTACGAATTGAAACGCCTTAAGCATAGGCTTTAAAGGCTTTTACAAAGTCGCATACCTGACACTTAGGCAATTTGTACCCGGTAACGTGTATCCAAATGCAACATTCTGCCGATTTTGTGAAGCAAAAATGACCCCGCATAATCCGTACGGACTTTGCCATAATTACAAAATTGTAATCTAAAAATTCGCCTTTTAACGCAATTTTCGCCCTGTAAGCCTCTAGAAATTGTACTTATTTTGTGTCCCTGTTCAAATTGCGACAGCCCAAGTACACCTCTTCACCCCTAAAATGGCTTTTGGCCGCCGCGGCTTAATTCAAAGAATAGGGCAGGGTCGACTTGATGAAACTGCTCGCGCCACTAACCGCCGCACGCTTGGCAATGGTGGTGATGTTCCCAGCCGTGATGGTGAAATTGCTTTGGTCGGTTACGGCGTCAGGATACTTGCGCCACGTCGTATCGGGCTCTTCGTAGTAGGTGTCGAACTGCCCCAGAGCGGCATTCCAAACGCTGATCGTATCTGCAGAAAGCACATCTGTCCCCATGGTCCAATTGGCTCCGAATTGGAGTTGGGACAGCGTCACATCGATGGGGTAATGGGTGGAATCGTAAACCGTGCCTCTGCCGATCACTTTCGTGAGCACGGAAACCGGCGTCACCCTGCCTCCCAAGACAAGGTTCATATCGGGATGAGCGGTCCGGCGGGTGATGCTAAGCGACGAAAAAGGGTAGATGATCGTATTGTTGGCGTTGGCCGTTGTCCCATATTGTTCCCAATAGTCGGCGGAGGTGTTAAAAAAGTAGGTAACCTGGGGAGTGGTGACCGATGTGTAAAAAGTAACGGTATCCGAGGCGATCACATTCGAACCTCCCGTCAAGCGCAGCGGATGCTGCGGGGTTCCGGCTCCAAACACCGAAGCGAGGGTATCGCCGGGGAAGATTTCAAAAGTATCGCCAGCCTCGACGTCAAAGCTTGTTGTCGTGAGGGCAACCGCTTCACCGGTGCCATTATCAGTCGTATCCAGGGTCAGCGTGCTGACGGTGTTTCCGGTGATAAGCAAAACCCGGCCTGTCTCGTTGCCGCTGAGAAACCTGATAAAATAGGGCGCGGCGGCGGAGCTAAGATTGGTCGTAAATGGTCCCGGCACGTCATCGACGCTGATGGTATTCGTCGTCACCTCGGCCACGGAGCCGGTATAGCTCGAATTTTTGGTCAGTGGGAGGCTGAGATAAGTCGTCGTATTATGAATAAGGCTAAAATTGATCATCCCCTGGGGAACGCTGGCGACCGAGCTTTGCGCGTTGGCTGAAATCGCGCCGGTAGCTAAGACGATTCCACTCAGGAAATAAATTATCTTATTACGCATACAACGGGTTAAGTGTAAAAAGTTTTTTGGATGTCTTAAATTGCGTTGTGTAATCGCATTAAATTGCAATGGCTATGCCATCCGTCGTTGCAAACAAGCGTTTTCATGCCCTTTTTCAGAGGTAGTATGATAGTTTTTATGTAAAAAGTCGGGGTCCGGTTGTGTCTTATTTCAAAACTCGATTTAGTAACATTATCGTCGGGATCGCGTCTACAGCAATTTTCGTGCCGCCTGCTAAATTTAATGGTTTACAAGCATATCCAAGCTGTTTCCGCTGCCTCACTTGCGACGAACGAATTATGATTTAGCTATCGGTTTCAACCTGCATATTTCTGAGAAAATTGGCATCACTTTTTTCGCCATTTTGATTGCTCCCATGCTGCTCTGCGCGCTGGAGCCAAAAAAAGAGATCGCGACCTACCATCACGCAATATCGCTTGCGGAAGCTCTGTCTGATGCAATCTTGCTTCGTATCTTTTTGCTTGCGATCGAAGCAGACCCAATTCCATGAGTCAGCTTTTGCAGGCGTTGAGACCCGAGAAGCGTGCCCGGCACCTGAGGTGCGGAATCCTCTCCAGTCATCAGCGCGTCTCACCTCAAAAATACTTCAAGGCCCACCTGACATGAAAATTCGCATCCAGCATCGCACCACTTACAACTACAACCAGCCGGTTTCGTTCGGCCAGCATAAGATCATGGTCCGGCCCCGCGAAGGGCACGATCTCCATATTGAAAGCTCCGTCCTGGAAATCAGCCCGCCGCACACCATCCGCTGGATGCGCGATGTCAACGGCAACAGCCTCGCCAAGGTCGACTTCACCCAGCAGGCCAAGCAGCTCAGCTTCTTCAGCGAAGTGATTTTGAACCAATACGACACCAATCCGCTCGATTTCATCCTGGAGCAAAGCGCGGTGAATTATCCCTTCGTCTATGATGCCGACTGCCTGCCCGAGCTGACCGCCTTCATGGCGATCATTTATCCCAAGGATTCCGGTATTTTGCGGGAATGGCTGGGGCAATTTTGGAAACCGGGAGGCCAGATCCAAACCGTGGCCCTGCTGCAAAACTTAAACACCCACATCAACCGGACGTTTCAATACCAGCGGCGTGATGACCCGGGGGTGCAAACTCCGGCGGAGACGTTGAGGAAGAACAGCGGCTCCTGCCGGGATTTCGCCACGCTCATGCTGGAAGCTTGCCGCTGCTGGGGCATGGCGGCGCGATTTGCCAGCGGCTATATGCAATGCGAAGCGACCGAGGCCGGCGGCGCATCGACCCACGCCTGGATGGAAGTTTATCTCCCCGGCGCGGGCTGGAAGGGTTTCGATCCGACCTCGGGCATCATGACCGGCGCCCAGCACGTCACCGTGGCGGTCTCGCGCAACCCGGAAAATGCCGCGCCCATTGCGGGATCATACCAGGGACCGGCAACCGCCTTTCAAAGCATCCAGGTCGACGTGACCGTCGTGCAAATCGACCGTCCCCTGCCCGCGACTCCGCCCGCGCCCACTCCCGTTTTGCCCTCTTTCCCGCAGCAAAATCAAACCCAACCCAACTCGGCGCGACCGGTGCAGCAGGCGCAGCAGATGGCGCAGCAGATGGCAACCGCCCCGGCGATGGGCATGGTCATCCAGGCGATGAAGCCTCTGTCGCCTGCTCCGGGTGGAGTTGAATAAAACTCCCGGCCCGGCATACTTATAAGATGCCGAATCGTGACGCCGCCTTGCTTCTGCTCGGCCATGGCTCGACCCTCAACGCCGATTCAAGCGCGCCAACCTATCAGCACGCGGAGGAAATCCGCCGGCGCAACATCTTCGCCGAAGTCCACGTCGCCTTTTGGAAGGAGGAACCCAATTTCCGTCAGGCCCTGCGCCAGACCCGGCGGCGGCAGGTTTATGTGACGCCTAATTTCATCAGCTCCGGTTATTTCACGGAACAGATCATCCCCCGCGAACTGGGCCTGGCCGGGCCGGTGACCCGCCAGGACGACCGGGACATTTTCTATTGCCCGCCCGTCGGCTTGAATCCGGCCATGACCGAGGCCCTGCTGCGGCGGGCCGGCGAAGTGGTCGCCGCTTCCGCGGAAAGAATTCCCGACCCGGCGAAAACGGCGTGCCTCTTCATCTGCGGACATGGCACGTCGCTCAACGACAACTCGACAAAAATCATCCACGAGCAGGCGGAGATCATCCGCGCGCGCGGCCTCTATGCCGACTGCCAGGCCGTGCTCATGGAGCAGCATCCCTTCGTCAAGGACTGGCGCACGCTGACCGCCTGCCCGGACGTGGTTGTGGTCCCTTTTTTCATCTCGGACGGCCTCCATTCCTTCGAGGACATCCCGGTGCTGCTGGGACTGACGCACAACATCAGGGAAAAGGCGTTCACCAATCCCCACCGTGAAAACGAGCGGCGGCTCTGGTATGCAACCGCCATCGGAACGGAAGCCTTTTTGGCCGATGTGATCCTGGCGCAGGTGAGGCAATTCCAGAACGAGCACCGCGAAACGCGCGACTCGGGCAATATCATGTGCGAAGGCGCGACGGTTGATTACGAGCTCGTCGATCTCATGGAACAAGCCTCCTTTCCCTGGAAAATGGGCGAGGTCATCATCCGCTCCGCGGAAGAGGGATCGTATCACTTGCTGCATCGCGACGATCTCGAAAGCGACCCGGCCGGCCTGCGCCGCGTGGTGACCCTGGAAGATTTGCGCGAGCTGATCAGGCTCGACCGGGACGGAAATTTCCGGCCCCTGCGCGCCGCGCCGGACCTGCGTCGCGGCTGGCTGCTCCACGCGCCCGATTTGCGCAGCCTGCAACTGGCCTTCGATTATCTCTATCCCGCCGCGCTGGCCAACTGGACGCTCTGGAGGCACGGCAAGCTGCCGATGACGCCGTGGCGCGAAACGGCCGAGCGTCAGAGCGGGCGCTTCCGCATCGTGCGCGAGATGGATGACGCGCAGATTCAGGAGTTGGCCGCCGGGCATTGCCAGTCGGGCTGCCTGAAAAAAAGGCTCTGGATTCCGGCGGCCCAGTCGGCGGAAACCGAGAGGAACGAGATTCCCCTCCTTTGTCCCGAAGCGTGCAATTTCCTCGTCGGCCAGGCGCGGGAAAAGTTGAAGGGGACGGATCATGATCAGGATTGACAGCACTGCGACCTGAGGTCACCGTTTTTTGCATCCGACGCCCGCCTTCCGATGCTCAAGCACCTTCCCTCTTCCTTCGCGTGGATGGCGGCTTTTTTTGCCGCGCTGGGAACGCTCTTTTTCGTCATCGGCGCGCACACCTTTTACCGCAACTGGCAGTTCTCCGGGCCGGTGTTGCGAACGCTCGGAACCGTAACGGATCACCACATCACCGTTTCTCATGGCCGTCATGGCTCATCAACCACCTATACGGTCGGGTATCGCTACACGGACAGTGGAGGACAAGAGTACGTTTGCAACGCCTCGGTGGTCTCTCAGACCTACTACGAACTGGACGTGCCGGGGGCGGTTCCGATCAAATACCTGCCCCAGTTCCATTCCATCAACCGCATCGACCTGCCCGCCGAGGACAGCCACTACGTGACCACGGCGTGGATATTCAGCGGCATTGGCGGACTTTTCGGCGGCTTCGGATGGTACAGCTTCATCGGCATGGAGCGGTTGATTTTTTACCGGCGCTGGCTGCGCAAAAACGGCATCCGTTGCTCGGGCAAGGTCGACCGCATCGAAACCAGTTCTGTCACCGTCAACAAACGCCCGGTCCGTTATCTCGTTTACAGCTATTCCGATCCGACCGGGCAACGACATTCGGACAGCAGCGAGGGGCTTTCTTCCGCCCAGGAAGCGGCCTGGACGAAGGGCGATGCGATCGAGGTCTTTTGTGATCCGCGGGACAACAGCCGCTCGGTGGTCCGGCTCGACAAGTCGTGAGGCAAACTCCGCCGCTTGTCTTGGGCAGTCGCGTGCCCTATCGTTGGGCAAAATGAACCGTCTTTCTTGCGCGTCGAAGCGAGGCCGACTGACGCTGCCTCTCGCGACGCTGCTGCTCGGATTGATCAGCGCATCCGCCGTGGCCAAGCCCGCCAAGATTCGCGACATCGCCGACACCGTGGCGGCCAATCCGATTTTGACGAGTTTTTCCTCGATGGTTCAGGCTTCCGATCTCGGCACCTTCCTCAGCAGCCGCGGCCCGTTCACGATTTTCGTTCCGACCGATTCCGCGTTCGCCAAGCTGCCGCCGGGAATGCTGGCCACGCTGCTCCGGCCCGAAAACAAGGTGCGGCTCCAGGACATCGTGCTCTTTCACGTCGTGAGCGGACAACGGCTGGCGGCAAAAGATCTCGTGAAGCTCACCACGGTGCTTTCGTGCCAGGGCACCCCCCTCGCCTTCAAGACCACCCGCTTGGGCGTCCAGTTTGTGCTCAAGGCAAAGATCACTCATGCAGACATCCGGTGCCAGAACGGGATCATCAATGAAGTCGACACGCTGCTGATGCCGCCGGAATCGGCGCTGCCTCCCCTCGCTCTGCCGCCCATGCCTCCCGCACCCGCGACCAATGCGCCGCCTGTCAATCCGGCAGCGGACACGAACGCAGCTTCCGCCGACACGAATGCCGCGCCGGAACTGAGTCCGCATTGATGAGGTAGCCTCCGCCGTCAGGCAGTTTTCATCGAGGGCCGGTGTTGCCCGGGTGCGCGAGCGCGGACATTTCGAGTGCGCAGGAGGTGACCAGCAAGCAACTCAACCCCCTCGCTTCTTCGCCTTCCCCTCCGGCTTCT
>Ga0181537_10001741_pt1 | contig 19732 bp, 17 predicted proteins | sample PEATcosm2014_Bin_39_FD_119765 | JGI IMG/M metagenome (GOLD analysis project Ga0181537, IMG submission 119765) | Peatland microbial communities from MTU Mesocosm Facility, Houghton, MI, USA - PEATcosm2014_Bin23_10_metaG | ecosystem: Environmental > Terrestrial > Soil > Wetlands > Peat | place... | reverse complement strand
CGCGGCGCGACGAGCTGCTCGAGTACTTCCGCGGCTTCGTGAGGCGTCATGGGCTTGAGCCCCACATCCGCTACAACACCGAGGTCACGGCGGCACGCTACGACGAGGCACAGGCGGTGTGGAACGTCGAGCTCAGGAGCAGTGCCGGCGGCGGCGCCGCGGAGCAGATGCGCGTCAACGCCATCGTCAGCGCCGTGGGGCAGCTGAACCGGCCCCGCATCCCGGACATCGCGGGGCGCGCGCAGTTCAAGGGGCCGCAGATGCACTCGGCGGAATGGGATCCGGACATCGACCTCGCCGGCAAGCGCGTGGCGGTACTTGGCTCCGGCGCCAGCGCCTTCCAGCTGGTGCCCGAGGTCGCCAAAGTCGCCGGCAAGCTCTACGTGTTCCAGCGCTCCGCGCCCTGGATGCTGCCGAACCCGCTTTACCATGAGGCGGTGAGCCCGCAGTTTCGCTGGCTGGTGGAGCACGTGCCCTACTACGGGCGCTGGTTCCGCTTCCTCATCTTCTATCCGGGCAGCGACGGGATCCTGCCGGCCCTGCGGATCGACAAGGACTGGCCGCACCCGGAGCGCTCGGTCAACGCCATCAACGATCACTACCGCTCGCAGCTCATCGAGTACATGAAGAGCCAGGTGAACGGCAACCTCGAGCTTCTGGAGAAGGTGACGCCGAAGTTCCCCTTCATGGGCAAGCGCATGCTGCAGGACAACGGCAGCTGGCTGCGGGCGCTGCAGCAGCCGAACGTCGAGCTGATCGATGAGGGAGTCACACGCATCGATGCCACCGGCATCGCCGGCGCCACGCGCCACTATGACGTCGACGTCATCATCTATGCCACCGGCTTCCATGCCACGAAGTTCCTGTTCCCGATCGAGGTCATCGGCAAGGGCGGCCGCAACCTTGCGCAGGTGTGGGGCGATGAGCCGCGCGCCTACCTCGGCATCACGGTACCGGACTTCCCCAACCTCTTCTGCCTGTACGGACCGGCGACCAACCTCGCGCACGCCGGCAGCATCATCTTCCACTCGGAGTGCCAGGTGCGCTATGCCACCGCGTGCATCCAGGCGCTGCTGGAGAACGGCGTGCGCGCAATGGACTGCAAGCCGGAGGTCTACGATGACTACACGCGCCGGCTGATCGCGGAGCTGGAGACACTGGTGTGGTCGCACCCGGCGGCCGACAGCTGGTACCGCAACCGCGCCGGGCGGGTCGTGACCACTTCCCCGTGGCGCCTGGCGGACTACTGGAAGTGGACCCGCGCCCCGAACCTCGAGGACTACACGCTCACAAGCTGAAGGCGACCAGGTAGTCCCCGAGCTTGGTGCGCATGTACTTGTGGCCACCCGCCGCGATCACCACGAACTGCTTGCCCTGGGGCCCCAGGCGGTAGGTCATCGGTGTTGCCTGGGGACCCGCGGGCAGGCGTCCCTTCCACAGCTCAGCTCCGGTGCTGCTGTCGAAGGCCCGCAGGAAGTCATCGGTGGCCGCCCCGATGAAGGTCAGCCCGGATGCCGTGACCAGCGGCCCGCCGATGTTGGGGGTGCCGATCGAAAGCCACAGCGGCCAGGGGGCAAGGTCACGCGTGGTGCCCAGAGGCACCTGCCACAGCCGCCTGCCGTTCTTCATGTCGATCGCAACCAGCTCGCCCCACGGCGGCTTGTTGCACGGAGCGCCCCACGGCGACAGCATCGCCTTCCAGGAGGCGGCGTAAGGGGTGCCCTGCTGAGCCAGCAGCCACTCGCCCCGGGCGAAGCGCGCATCGGCCTGCTCGCGTGGCACCAGCTGCGCAACCGTGGCCACGTGACTGGTGTTGATGATGAGCAGGTTGCGCGCCGGGTCGATCGCTGCGCTCCCCCAGTTCATGACCCCGAGGTTGTCCGGGTAGGTGATGGTCCCCTGCAGCGAGGGTGCGCTGAAAGCGCCGTCGTAACGGTACTTGCGGAAGAGCTCGCGGCACTGGTTGCGGTCCCAGAAGGTGAAGCCCCACATGTCATCCTCGGTCAGCCGCGGCCGCTGCAGCACGTAGGTTGCATCCGTGGGCACTGGCTGCGTGGGCGCCAGGTGCTCCCCCGGGGCCGCGCCCCCCTGCGGCGCGGCGCGCTCCTCGACCGGCACCAGCGGCTCGCCGGTCTGCCGGTTGAGGATAAAGAGGTAGCCCTGCTTGGTGGGCTGCGCCACGGCCGCTACCGCACCGGCGGCGGTCGGGAAGTCGAACAACACCGGCTGCGAGGGGACGTCGTAGTCCCACAGATCGTGATGCACCGTCTGGAAGTGCCACACCACCGTGCCGGTGGCGGCATCGAGGGCCACGAGCGAGCTTGCGTAGTAGTCGCGGCCGTCCGTGTCACGGGTCGTGCCGTAGAGACCGACCTGGGCATTGCCGGTCGGGATGAACACCAGGTTGCGCTGCGGGTCGACGGAGAACACCGACCAGGTGTTGGCCGTCGAGCGCCGGTAGCTGCCCTCCGCGGTGGTGCCTTGCGCCTGCGGGGCCACGGAGTTCCAGGCCCAAAGCAGTGCGCCCGTGCGGGCATCGAAGGCGCGCACCACACCGGCGGGCATGTCGGTGCGCATGTCCTCGGTGAGGCGTCCCCCCACCACCACGCGGTCACCGACGATGGCCGGTGGCGCGGTGACGCCATAGTCGCCCGGAAGCGTCGGGCCGAGGCCCGCCTTGAGGTCCGCGCTGCCGGCATTGCCGAAGCCGGCGCACCGCTTGCCGTCTTTGGCATCGAGCGCGATGAGGCGCGCATCCTGGGTGCCGGTGAAGATGCGGCTCGCGCAGGCCGCCCCGGGGGCGGCCTGGGAATCGTGGTAGTAGCTGACACCCCGGCACAGCAGCAGCACCGCACCCGTCGCATCGAGCTTCGGATCAAACGACCACAGTTCCTGCCCGGTCTGCGGATCGAGCGCCACCACGCGGTTGCTGCTCGAGCACACATACAGCCGCCCCTCGGCGAGGATCGGCGTCGCCTCGAGTGCCGGCATGCGGTGCACTTCCGGCGTCAGCCCCTTGGCGAGCATCTGCGTGACCTCGGCCGCGGGCGTCGGGTGCGCGGGCAGCAGGTTCGGTTCGCCGATGCGGTAGATCCAGGCGACCTTCAGCTGCGAAACGTTCGCCGGCGTGATCTGCGTGACGGGCGAGTAGCGCATGCCGCCGGGATCGCCGCCCCAGGAGGACCAGCCGCCGGTCGCGCCGGAGTAGTCAACGGGCGTCGTGCGCGCGCAGCACACCATGAGTGGCAGCAGGATCGCGAGGATCCAGCGCGCGCCGCGCACGCAAGGCGCCGTATGCCTCATCCGTCCCCCGCCTTCTTCGTGCGCGAAAAATGAGTGCGGATGATAGTCCTTACCCCGACTCAGCAATCCCTCGTTTGGACGAGGATTGAGCAGCCGGCGCAGCTTCCGCAGCAGCACGACGCGTGCCCCTCCTCACTCGACAAGGAGGCGCGCGCGGGTATGATCGATTCGCCTGATTCATGTCCTCGGGGGGTCCTCGTGCAGCAGACCAGTGCGTGCCGTCGTGGCGCGACTTTCGCCGTGACCGACGCGTGCACCCTGCAGGCAGGCCGGTGCTGCTTGCTGTGGATGTCGAATGAAACTTAATGTCGCCGCGCTCGGCGCACTCATCACGACGCTGCTCGGGAATGTCGCGCTGGCGCAGGCCCCGGGTACGGACGCCGCCCACGCCGAGGGCGCGGCCCTCTACGCGGCGCGCTGCGCGGCCTGCCATGATCACGCGAGCGGCCGCGTACCACCGAAGGTACTGATCAGCATCACCCGCAGCGCCGAGGATGTCATCGACACCCTCTCCCTCGGGGTGATGCGCACCCAGGCCACGGGGCTGAGCACCGCGCAGATCCGGAGTCTTGCGGTGTATCTGACCGGCAAGGAGCCGCAGCCGCGTGCCGCGGCGGATGCCAACCCGTGCAAGGCTCCCGCCGCGCCGCAGCTGTCGGCCGGAGACTGGCGCAGCTGGGGGCTGGACCTCGCCAGCTCGCGCTTCCAGAGCGACCCGGGGTTCAGCGCCGCGCAGGTACCGCACCTGAAGCTGCGCTGGACCTTCGCCTACCCTGGTCGTGCCGCCTTCAACCAGCCGGCAGTCATCGGCAACCTCGTCCTCACCGGGGGCACCGGCGGGCGTGTGTTCGCGCTCGACGCCAGGAGCGGCTGCACCTACTGGAGCTACGATGCGGGCTCCCTGGTGCGCACCGGCATTGTCATCGCTGCGGTGCCCGCGGCCCGCGCCGCGGATCACCAGGCCCACACCGTCGCCTGGTTCGGCGATGACCGGGGCACACTGCACGCCATCGATGTGAAGGACGGGCGGCGGCTGTGGACCCAGCGCCTCGACGATCATCCGATCACGCGCCTCGTCGGCACGCCGCAGCTGTACGGGGGCACGCTCTACGCGCCGGTGAGCTCCTTCGAGGAGGTCGCGGCCGCGGATCCGAAGTACCACTGCTGCACGTTCCGCGGCAGCCTGGTCGCCGTCGATGCGGGCAGCGGCCGGCAGCTGTGGCGCGCCTACACGGTGCGCACCCCGGCGCAGGAAGTGAAGACCGCCAGCGGGCAGGTGCTCTCCGGGCCCGCCGGTGGGGCGGTGTTCTCCGCACCGACGATCGACCCGAAGCACGGCCGCATCTACCTCGGCACCGGTGACTCGTATACGAACGTGGTGAGCGACTCGACCAACGCAATCCTGGCGCTCAACCTCGATGACGGGGCGCGCGTGTGGACCCACCAGGTGGCCAAGAACGACGCCTGGATCCTGCTGTGCAACGGGCAGGCCACCGGTAACTGCCCGAGCCCGCTCGGGCCGGACTTCGACTTCTCCAGCTCCCCGATGCTGATCACGCACGGTGACCGGCAGGTGCTGGTGGCCGGAGCCAAGTCGGGCATCGTCTATGGCCTGGATCCCCAGGCCGGCGGCCACCTGCTGTGGCAGCGGGTGCTCGCGCGGGGAACCCCGAACGGCGCCATCCTCTGGGCCTCGGCCAACGACGGCGAGCGCGCCTACATCGCGACCTCCGAGTACGACCCGCAGGCGAAAACGGGACCCGGCGCCCTGGTGGCCCTGGATCCTGTCAGCGGCGCGGTGCGCTGGCGCACGCCGACGCCGGATGACCCGTGCGCCTGGGGCACGGATAACTGCTCGCACGCACTGCTGGCCGGCGTCGCCGTGATCCCCGGCGTGGTGTTTGCCGGCGCGATGGATGGCTACATGCGCGCCTACGATGCGCGCGACGGCCACATCGTGTGGCGGTTCGACACCGGGCAGAGCTTCGATGCGGTCAACGGCGTGCGCGGCCACGGCGGTGCCATCGACTACGGCGGTGAGGTGATCGCGCACGGCATGCTGTTCGTGAACTCAGGCTCGATGCGGCAGCCGGGCAACCTGCTGCTAGCCTTCTCCCCCGAGGACTAGGCGCGGTGGACCCGCAAGACCCGCTGTGGGCCTCCCCCGTCGAAGCACCGCTCGTCATCGGGGATGCCGACGCGCAGGCCTGGGACGACAGCGCCGACCTCGTGGTCGCAGGTTTCGGCGGGGCCGGAGTGGCCGCGGCGCTGCAGGCCGCGGAGCTCGGGGTGAGCGTCCTGGCGCTGGACCGCTACGAGGGCGGCGGCTCCTCGGCGGCGAACGGCGGGGTCTTCTACGCCGGCGGTGGCACGCGGCTGCAGCGCGAGGCGGGAGTCAGCGACACCCCGGAGGAAATGTTCAAGTACCTCAGCCTCGAGACCCAGGGCATCGTCAGCGACGAGACCCTGCGAGCCTTCTGCAACGAGAGCGCCGCCACCATCGAATGGCTGCTCGGACACGGCGCACTCCTGTCCTCAAGCGGTGTCTGGAGCAAGAAGGTCTCCTACCCGCCGCTGCAATACCACCTCTACCACCCCGACAACTCCCTCGTGCCTTCCTACGCCGCGCGGGCCCGCCCCGCGGCGCGCGGGCATCGCACCGCGGTGGAGAACCGCGGCAAGGCCTGGGGCCTGGGTTGGGGCATCTGGAAGCCCCTCGCGGCGGCAGCCGTGAGCCGCGGCGTGCGCTTCGAGAAGTACACCGAGGTGCGCCAGCTCGTGACCGACCGCGCTGGGAACGTCCTCGGGGTGAAGGCGCTGTCGATCCCGGCCGGCAGTGCCGCCGCGCGCCGCTTCGGGCGCTACATCCGCACCGCCAACCGCCTGCTGGAGCTCTTGCCGCCGGTGATCCCGCTCGCGGCCGTCACCATCGGCCTCGCGCGCCGCTACCTCGCCGCCGCGGGCCGCATCGAAGCGCACGAGCGCGTCACGCGCTTCATCCGCGCACGGCGCGGCGTGGTGTTGAGCGCCGGCGGCTTCATCCTCAACGCCGTGATGGTCGGCCATTACGCACCCCTCTATCGCCGTGGACTTCCCAACGGCACGCTCGGGGACACCGGCAGCGGCATCCGCCTCGGGCAGAGCGCCGGTGGCGCACTCGGCTCCATGGACCGCGTGACCGGCTGGTGCATGATCAATCCCCCCGCCGCCTGGCCACGCGGCATCGTCGTCAACAAGCACGGCGAGCGCATCTGCCACGAGGGCGTGTACGGCTCAACGCTCGGGGATGCGGTCGCGCACAGCCCCGATGGGATTGCGTTCCTCATCATCGACGAGGCGCTGTACCGCGAGGGCCGCCGGCAGATATCCCCCGGGGCTCAGTACGTGAAGTACCAGCGCCAAGTGGCCCGCCTCAACATGCTGATGAACCGCAGGACCGCCGCGACGCCCGAAGCGCTGGCGCGTGCCATCGGCGTCGACCCGCAAGGACTCAAGGCGACGGTGGCCGCCTACAACCGCGCGGCGCGCAGCGAGGCGCCCGATGTGGTCGGCAAGGCGCCCGATGAGATGAGCGCGCTCGAGCACGCGCCCCTGCATGCCATCGACATCTCGGTGCACAGCCGCTATTTCCCGATGCCGATGCTCACCCTCGGCGGACTCAAGGTCGACGAGGGCAGCGGCCAGGTGCTGCGCGAGGACGGCAGCGCCATCGGCGGCCTGTATGCCGCCGGACGCAGCGCGGTCGGGATCTGCTCCAACGTCTACATGAGCGGGCTGGCGTACGCGGACTGTATCTTTTCGGGGCGGCGTGTCGGGCGCAGCGTCGCCGCCGCCGCAGATGCGCCGCTTGCGCGCCGCGCCTGAGCACCGGACTTCCAGCCAAGGAACACTCTATGAGCAGCACCCCAACACTCGCCGCGCTCGGCCTGCCGCCCCTGGTGCAGATCGGGTTCGTGGTGCGGGACCTGAAGGAATCGATGGCCAGGTACGAGCGCCTGTACGGTCCGTGGCAGCGCTTCGATGGCTCGGTGCCGGCGGCCACCTACCGGGGCCGCAGCGCCGATGCGCAGCTGGACATCGCCATCGGTCACAGTGGGCCGCTCGAGATCGAGCTGATCCAGTGGCTCGGTGGGGAAAGCCCGCACCGCGAGTTCATCGAGCGCGGCCGCGAGGGCATGCACCACGTGCAGTACCGCGTCGAGGACGCGGACGCCTGGATCACGCGCCTGGCAGCCCTTGGCTACCAGCCGATCTGGTACAAGCGCTGGTGCGCGGACACGACGTTCGCGTACCTCGAGCGCGAGGGCGACCCGCTCATCGTCGAGTTCCTCGAGATGCCCCCCGGGGGCCCGGGCACGAGGCTGCCCGGATGAACCTGCAGCAACTGTCCGACCGCTTCGAGATCCGCGACATGATCGTGCGCTACGCGAACGCCCTGGATTCGCGCAGCTTCGAGTGGCTCGATGAGATCTTCACCCCCGATGCCTACGTCGACTACCGCGCCACCGGGGGTATCGACGGCCCCTATGCCACGATCCGTGCGTGGCTGCCCGCTGCCACCGGGGCGTTCCCGCACATGTGCCACCTGGTCGGCAACATCGCCGTGACGGTGGACCAGGACAAGGCGCGCGCGCGCACGCTGTGCCTGAACCCGGTCGAGGTGCCCCTGCCCGCCGGCGGCAGCCAGGTGATGTTCCTCGCCATGTGGTACGCGGATGAACTCATCCGCACCGCCAAGGGCTGGCGCATAACACGGCGGGTGCAGGAAGGCTGCATCCAGCACAACGTGCCGGTGCACCTCACCCAGATGCCGGCGACGCCTTCACGCTAGCCCCACCGAACACTCCCAAGGACGTCCCCATGCTCAGCCTGCAGGAACTCTCCGACCGCGTCGAACTCGAGCAACTGTCCGTGCGTTACGCCAATGCCATTGACTCGGGCAACTGGGACGAGCTCGACCAGGTGTTCACCCCGGACGCCTACATCGACTACCGCAAGCTCGGCGGCATCGACGGGCGCTACCCGCAGATCAAGAAGTGGCTCGGCGAGGTGCTGCCGAACTTCCCGAACTACTGTCACCTGGTGGGCAACATCGCCGTCACGGTCACGGGCGACACCGCCACGGGACGCACGCTGTGCATCAACCCGATGGATACCAAGCTCCCCGCCGGGGGCTCGCAGGTGATGTTCCTCGGACTTTGGTACCACGATAAGTTCATCCGTACCCCGCAGGGCTGGCGCTTCACCGAGCGCGTGGAAGCGCCCTGCTTCCAGCACAACGTGCCGGCCCACATGGCGATGCTCGCCCGCTGACACGCTAAAGCGCTGGCCGGACAGGCATTTTCCCCAAGGCGCGGACGTCCGAACGGACTACGGTATTCAGGCCGGTTGCACCGCGGGGACGTTCTGGTAGCTTTTCGCAGGTCAACGGCAGGAGTGACGTGATGGCGCGTACGCAGGACTACGGACTCGGCGATTTCACCTTCCCGCGCGGCTGGTTCATGGTCGCCGAGGCGAGTGAAGTGAAGGACAAGGTCCTGCCGGTGCGCTACTTCGGCCAGGAGCTCGCCCTGTACCGCGGCAAGAGCGGCAAGGTGGTGCTGCTGGATGCCTTCTGCCCGCACATGGGCACCAACATGGCCCGCAACAACTCCTCCTACGTCGTCCAGGATGGCCAGATCGAGGGCGACTCCATCCGCTGCCCCTACCACGGCTGGCGCTTCGGCGCGGACGGCAAGTGCAACAACATCCCCTACAGCAGCGCGCCGATACCGAAGGCGGCGGCGGTGCGCAGCTGGCCCGTCGTGGAGAGCCTCGGGGCGATCTTCGTGTGGTATGACCCGGAGGGCGGAGAGCCCGAGTGGGAGGCCCCGGGGCTCAGGGAGTGGGACGAGCCGCAGTGGATCCGCTGGAAGTTCGACCACCTGGGCGTCATCAGCTGCCATGGGCAGGAAGTGGTCGACAACATCGCCGACTGCTCGCACCTCGGACCGGTACACGGGGAAACGGTGAAGTTCTTCCGCTGCGAGTTCAAGGGCCACCTTGCGACCCAGATCCAGGGTGGCGGGCACCGCACACTGGTCACGCCCGATGGCATCAGCCCGATCCTCACCACCGACACGACCTACCACGGCCCCGGCTTCCTGCTCTCCAAGATGATGGGCATGGGGGAGTCGATCATCTTCATCGGCCACACCATGGTCGATGACGGGGTAATCAAGGTCTGGCACGCGCTGCTGGTCAAATCGCAGCACGAGCGCCCGACGCCCCAGGAGATCACGGCCGCCGCCGCCTACCAGGAGGCCTCCAGGGTCGCCTTCGCGCAGGACTTCGACGTGTGGGCCAACAAGCGCCCGGCCATCCAGATCCTGCAGGTGCCGGGGGATGGCCCGTTCCACAAGTCGCGCATCTGGTACCGGCAGTTCTACAACCAGCGCGCCCGCAAGCAGGAATTCCTGAAGCAGGTCGAGGGCGTGCAGCATCGCGTCGCCGGCATGGCCGGCCGCATGGAAGAATCGGAGTCGGCCGCCTGAAGCGGCCGACTCCGCGTCGCGCCTACATCGTCAGGTACTCGCCGCCGTTGGCATCGATCACCGCCCCGGTGACGCCCGAGGCGTAGTCCGAGAGCAGGAACAGCGCCGCGCGCGCACACTCGGTGTCCGTGACCAGCCGCCGCAGCGGGATGTTGGCCGCGATCGCATCGTAATAGCTCTTCTCCGGCACGCCCTTCTGCTTGGCATCGTGGCTGACGAAGTTCTGCACCGGCACGCCCAGCATCCAGCCCATGCGCGCCACGTTCACGCGGATGTTGTGCGGGCCGAGCTCGATGGCCATGTAGCGGCTGGCGGTGTTGATGGCGCCCTTGGAGGCCGCGTATCCCGCCTCGCCGGTGTGGGGCTTCACGGTGGCCATCGAGCTCACGTTCACGATCGCCCCGCCCCCCTGCGCCTTCATGACGGGTGCCACCGCCTGCACCATGTTCATCGTGCCAATGACGTTGGTCTCCAGAATCTCGCGCCACGCGTTGAGGTCTGACGCATCCGCCGTGCCCGGCGCGCCCCACTGGAAGGCGCTGTTGGCCAGACCGTCGATGCGCCCGAACTGCTTGTGCGTAGCCTCGATGAAACGCTTGCAGCTGGCCGCGTCGCGGATGTCGGTGACGACCTTCAGCACCTTGCAGGCCGGGTTCGCCTCCTTCATGCGCTTCTCGGCGTCGTCGAGCTTCTCGGCGGTCCGGGCGCTCACCGCCACGGCGCTCGCACCCTCACGCGCCGCCTCGATGGCCAGCTTCACGCCCAGCCCCGGGCCGATGCCGGAGACCATGATGACCTTGTCCTTTAAAAGCATGACGTGAGCCCCTTAAGTCCGGTTGATGAATGGAAGGATGTGCTTCTCGCGGTAGCGCCTGAAGCGCCGCTCCAGCTCGGCGCGCGTGAAGCCGAATTCCTCGAGTGAGTACTCGTGCTTGGGCCGGCCCTCGCGCGGGTTGGTGGCCATGTAGGCATTGATGCCGGCGCGGGTGGCCGCGGTCACCGGCAGCCCGATCTCGCTGTAGATGCGCTCGACCACTTTCACCGGGTCCGCGACCGTGTCGCGGAAGTCGACGTCGATGAAGCGGTTGGGGAGGCGCTCGCGCTGGTCCATGCAGTGGTTCAGGTGCTCCTCGAGCGTCTGCGACCACTGGCGCGCGCCCTCCAGGGCATCCGCCGAGTCGCTGCCCATCGCCCACAGCATGTGCACGAAGCTTGCGAATGAGGGGATCGTTGCGATCGGGTCGCGGTGGGTCTGCACGAACACCGCGTTGGGCATCTGCTCGGCGATCACCTCGACGTAGCCCAGGTGCATCGGCGTCTTGAGCGACCAGTACTGCGCCTGCTGGCCGCGCTGCTTCTTCTGCCACTGCAGGAATTTCAGCAGGCGCAGCAGGTAGGCATACGCGGGGCGCAGATCGCGCGAATGGATCCAGTCGCGGTAGCTCGGGATGCAGGCGAGCGACTCGGCCGTGGTGCTCAGCAGCGTCGCGTCGATGAGCATGATGTCCTCATCCGCCCCCATCGCATCCCAGGGGTGGATGGACGCCAGCTCCGGCATCGCCTGCAGGATGCCGGCGACCTCCGCCCTGGCGGCCGCGATGCGCTGCCCGCCACCCACATCATCGGGGGCGGGCACCGGGAAGCGCACCTCCCACCAGGCCGCCGCGTAGATGCGCGGGTCGGTCTGCAGCAGGCGGTGCAGCAGCGTGGTGCCGGTGCGGGCCAGCCCCAGGATCACGATGGGCGGGGGCAGCTGCTCGTCGAGAATCTGCGGCTGCTTGTCGAACCAGTCGCGCGCCCGCAGGCGCGCCACCAGCGTGTTGTGGATGCGCGCCTTCCAGGTGTGCACGCCGACGTCATTGAGCTTCGCCTCGGTGCGCAGCGCGCGCGTGAGGCGTTCAAGCGGCTCCTCGATGTCCGGGTCGTCGAACAGCGCAAGCCCGGTCTCGGCGCGCGCCGCGGCGACCAGCTTGCCCGGGTCCAGGAGTTCATCGGCGATCATGGGGCACTCCCGCTGAAGTGCTTGGCCGCCTGCCAGGCGAAGGTCATGGCGGGGCCGAGCGTCGAGCCAGGCCCGGGGTAGGTTGGCAGGATGGCCGCCGCGCAGTTGCCCACCGCGTAGAGGCCCGGCACGGGGTTGCCATCGGCCCGCAGCACCTGCGCATCGGTATTGGTGACGAGTCCCCCGTGGGTGCCAAAGTCGCCCGGGTCGATGCGCATGGCGTAGAACGGCGCCTCGATGATGGGGGCGAGGCAGGGGTTGGGCTTGATGCGCGGGTCGGCATAGTAGCGGTCGTACTCGGCATCCCCGCGCCCGTGCTCGAGGTCCTTGCCGGTGCGCGCGTACTCGTTCATCGCGCTCACCGTCTGCTCGAGTCCGGCGGCATCGATGCCCGCCTGCGTCGCCAGCTCGCGGATCGAGTCGGCGCGCGTGATGAACCCGGAGGTGAAGTAGCTCTTCGGCAGGCGCTTGTCGGGACGGAAGCGCGCCGGCCACAAGGGACCGTTGAAGTACATGCGCCGCGAGCGCGCGTCGAAGATCATCCAGGACGGGGCCTGCGGGTCCTGCGCCGTGTGGCGGCGGTAGAACTCCAGCTGGTAGGTGATGTAGTTCTGCGACTCGTTGGCGATGCGCCGCCCGCGCTGCGTGACCACGATGTTGCCCGGGTAGGACTTGTCCATGATGGCGAGCCTGGGCACCGGGTCATCGGGGGCGGTGATCGAGGAGCACCACCAGCCGCCGTTCATGAGGCGCGTGTCGGCGCCGATCGCCATGGCGGCGCGGTGCGCGTCCCCGGTGTTGGTGCCGGCCGCAGCGCTCCAGCGCGCATCGGTCGGCTGCGGCAGGTACTGCTCGCGCATCTGCTGGTTGTGCTCGAAGCCCCCGGCGGCGAGCACCACGGCGCGCCGGGCGCGCACCACGGTGCCCGCCCCGTCGCGCGTTATCCTGGCACCCGTGACACGACCGGCGTCATCGGTGAGGAGCTCGGTCATCTGCGCCTTGAGCCACAGCGGCAGGCTGCGGTCGTGCAGCGACCAGCGCAGGCGCGCGATCCCCGCGCAGCCGCAGGCGATGCGCCGCGAGCGCTTGTTGGTGAGTGCCCACCCCACGTCGCTCACGTGCTCCCAGATGCGCCGCGCTGCGAGCCCCTTCCAGCCGGGCAGCTGCGCCATCAGCACCTGGGCATCGACCTGCGTCATGGCGATGCGATCGAACATCCACATCATGTGGTGCGTGTCGCGCAGGTTCTTCGCGTCCGCACCGAGCACGCTGCGCGCCACGGGGGCGGGTTCGAGGGAGCGGTGACCGTGCTTGGCACCGGGGAGGTTCGACCAGTAGTCGGGGTAGTGGGCGAGGGACTCGTAGCGCACCCGGGTGCGCGCCTGCAGAAAGTCCAGCATCTTCGGGCCTTCCCTGAGGTAGGTCTCCTGCATCACCAGTGGCACCGCCCCGGCCGGGGTGGAGCCCTGCACGTACTGCAGTGCCTCCTCGTAGCTGTCCTGGGCGCCTGCCTCCTGGGCCGGGCGGCTGCAGGGGATCCAGATGCCGCCCCCGGAGGTGGCACTCGTGCCACCGTAGAGGGCGCTCTTCTCCACCACCAGCACGTCCTTTACGCCCATCTCGTAGGCGCACAGCGCGGCCGTCAGCGCCCCGTTGCCGGAGCCCACGACCAGCACATCGACGCTCACATCGCGTGCGTCACCCAAAGGACCCCCTCGAGCATGTTGAAATCACAGTCAGTGTGCCCTGCGCGCCTGGCATCCACGTCGCCCAAATGAACGATCGCAGCCGCGCGCGCCGTTTCGGTATGCTCTGCCGCCCCGCAACGACGGAGTCCGCCGATGCCCAGCCAGGAAGTCATGAAGGCCGCCATGCAGGCCTATATCGATGCATTTAACAGTGGCAGCGCGGACGCCGTCGCGGCGCTCTACGCAGCCGATGCCACCGTCGAGGACCCGGTCGGCTCCCCGCTCAAGCGCGGGCTGGAGCAGATCAGGGGGTTCTACACCCATTCGATCGCCACCGGGGCCAAGCTCTCCCTGGATGCCCCGGTGCGCGGCTCGCACGGCAATGCCGCCGCGATGGCCTTCACCGCCCGCATCGGACCGGTGAGGGTACACGTCATCGACATCATGACCTTCGATGAGGCCGGCAAGTTCACCAGCATGAAGGCCTACTTCGGCCCCGGCGACATCCATCAGGGCTGACCTCGGGTGCAGCTGCAGCCGCCGTAGAGCGCCCCGGGAGGTCGCGGCAGCCCCGCGCGCGTGATGCGCCGCGCTGCGGCGCGCCCGCCCGGCGGCGTCGCGGGCGCCGCGTCGGTCACTGCGCCGCCGGAGTGGCGTTGAGTACGGCATCTCCGGGTGCGCCCAGCACGCACGAGGTACCCCCGGGGGTGTACATCATCGCCACGCAGCGGTTGCACGAGGTGCAGCCGGAGGTGTGGGCGCGGCCGCTCTCGAAGGCGTTCACGAGATCGGCCTGGTGGATGAGCACGCGCCCGAGCGCCACGGCGTCGAAGCCCTCCGCCAGCACCTGCTCGGTGTTGGCCAGGCTCTTGACGCCGCCCAGGTAGGCGAGCGGCATGCGCGTCGCGGCACGCACCCTGCGCGAGTTCTCGAGCTGGTAGAGCTCGCGGAAGGTCACGTTCTTCGGCTCGGTCAGCTGCTGGATGAACATGGCCGCGGCCACGATAGGGTTGCCGACGCTGGTGCGGTTCTCCTTGGGAAAGGCCGAGCCGAACATGGTGGTGATCGACTCGATGTTCAGACCCGCGCTCAGCACCAGCAGGTGCGCCCCGGCACGCTCGAAGGCCTGCGCGATCTTCGCGCCCTCGTCCGCTCCGTTGCCGCGCGGGTGCCCGTCGGTGACGCTCAGCTTGCACACCACCGCCATCTCCTTGCCCACCGCCTCCAGCACCCGCTCGAGCACCATGACCGGGTAACGCGCCCGTGCCTCGACGCTGCCGCCGTAGGCGTCGCGCCGGCGGTTGTAGAGCGGCGAGAGGAACTGGCTGAGCAGGTAGCCGTGCCCCATGTGGATTTCCACCGCGTCGAAGCCGGCCTCACGCGCCAGCCGGGCGCCGCGCACGAACTCGCCGGCGACGCGCTCCATATCGGCAGCGTTCATGCGCTGCCGGAACCACTGCCCGCTCATGATCCCCACCTTGTTGAAGCCCCCGCTCGCGGACAGGGGCCGGGGGGTCGCCGTCGGGGGCGCGAAGGTGAAGCAGCCCCCGTGGGTGATCTGGGCGCTGGCGGCCGCGCCGTGGCGGTGCACGGCCTCGGTGAGCACCCGCAGGTGCCGCACCGAGTCCTGGTCGAGCGTGACCTGGTCGGTGAATGTGCGCCCGTCGGGGGCCACGGCGCAGTACGCCACGGTCGTCATGGCCACCCCACCGGCGGCGATGTCCTCGTGGAACCTGGCGAGTCGCCGCGAGGGGATGCCGCCCCGGGCGCTGCCCTCGTTGGTGGCGGACTTGATGAAGCGGTTGCGCAGCGTCAGCGGCCCGATGCGCAGGGGCGTGAACGCAGGTGAGGCTGCGGGACGCGGGTCAGCCATGTCTTTGTCTCCCAGCCGGCAGCGTGCGCAAAAAAGCAGTCAGCCGCGCCCGCGGGCGCCACGGCGCACCGGCGTGATCTTGGCGGCGCGGAAGTCGTACTTGAGGGTCTTTACCGCGATCGAGGTCTCCACGTGACGCACGCCCGGCAGTGCGAGGATGCGGTTGTTGGCGACCTCGACGATGTCCTCGAGCGCATCGAACAGCCCGATCGCGAGGATGTCGAAGCGACCCAGCATGATGATGACGCAGCGGATCTCGGCCATGGCCGCGATCTGCTGGCTCACCGCCCGCAGCTCCCCGTGCTGCGCACGGATGCCGATCAGCACCACGCGCGGGGAGCCGGCAAAGGCGACGTTGGTGACGGCGGTGAGGCGGATCGCCCCGCCCTCCTCCAGGCGGTTGATGCGGCCGCGGATCGTCCCCTCGGTGACACCCAGCTGCGCGGCGATCTGGCGGTTGCTGACGCGCGCATCCACGGTCAGGAGGTCGACGATACGGCGGTCGAGCGCGTCCAGGACGGGCAGCGTGTCGCTCACGTGATCTGCGCCCGGTCGAAGTCGTACTTGATGACATCGGCGGCGATGCCGGCCGCCAGCGAGCCGATGCCGCGGATCTTGCCGACGTCCTGCAGCAGAAAGGTCTCCAGCTCCTTCAGGTCATGCAGCGCCACCAGGATCTCGATGTCGCGCGCCCCGGTCACCAGGTGCACGGCGAACACTTCCTCGAGTGCCGCGAGCTCCTGCGCGACCTCCTCGGCCGGCCGGCCCTGTACCTCGATGCCCACCGCCAGCAGCACCTGGTAGCCGAGTGCGGCGAAGTCCGTCACCGCCACCACGCGCATGGCATTGACGTTCTCCAGGCGCCGGATGCGCGCCCCCACCGTCGCCGGTGAGATCTTGAGGCTGCGGGCGATCTTCTGGTTGGTGGCGCGCCCGTCGCTCTTGAGCGCGGCGATGATGTGCCGGTCGATGTCGTCGAGCTCGTAGGTCTGGGCGGCGCTCATGCGCCGCCCCCCGGGCTCGTGGCGCGCGTAGGCATCTTCAGTACACCTCGAAGAGTGCCGCCGCGCCCATGCCGCCGGCAGTGCACATGGTAACGATGACCCAGCGCACCCCGCGGCGGCGCCCCTCGATGAGGGCGTGCCCCACGAGGCGCGCGCCGCTCATGCCGTAGGGGTGGCCGATCGCGATCGCACCGCCGTCAACGTTGAAGCGCTCGTTGTCGATCCCGAGCCGGTCGCGGCAGTAGAGCGCCTGCACGGCGAAGGCCTCGTTGAGCTCCCACAGGCCGATGTCAGCGACCTTCAGCCCGTGCCGGGCGAGGAGCTTCGGGACTGCGAACACCGGTCCTATGCCCATCTCCTCGGGCGCACAGCCGGCGACCGCCATGCCGCGGTAGGCGCCGAGGGGCTTGAGATTGCGCTGCTGCGCGAGCTGACCGTCCATGACCACCACTGCTGCGGCCCCGTCCGAGAGCTGCGAGGCGTTGCCGGCCGTGATGTTGCTGCCCTTCTCGATGAGCTTGCCCCCGGACCAGACAGGCTCGAGCTTCGCAAGGCCGGCGAGCGTGGTATCGGCGCGGTAACCCTCGTCCTGCTTGAGCAGAGTCGGCTCGCTGCTGCTCGTCCCGCTCGCCTTGTCCGTGACGAGCTTGCTGCTCGGCAGCGGCACGATCTCCTGCGCGAAGCGCCCGGCGGCGTAGGCGGCAGCGACGCGCTGCTGGCTCTGCAGGGCGTAGCGGTCCTGGGCGTCGCGGCTGATGCCGTAGCGCGCCGCGACGACCTCGGCGGTCTCGATCATGGGCACGTACATGTTCGGGGAGGCCGCCAGCACCGCCTCCGACTGTGCCCGGTAGGTGTTCATGTGCTTGTTCTGGGTGAGGCTGATCGATTCGACGCCACCGGCAACGACGATGTCCATGCCATCGGCGATCACCTGCTTGGCAGCGGTGGCGATGGCCATGAGGCCCGAGGCGCACTTGCGATCGAGCGTCATGCCGGCGACGCTCGCGGGCAGGCCGCCGGTAACCACCGTGAGGCGACCGATGTTGTAGCCCTGGCTGCCCTGCTGCGTGGCGCACCCGAGCACCAGGTCCTCGACCTCCGCACCGTCGATGCCCGCGCGGCGCACCGCCTCGCGCACCGCATGACCGGAGAGCACCGGGGCCTCCGTGTCGTTGAAGGCGCCGCGGAAGGCCTTGCCGATCGGCGTGCGGGCCGTGGAAACGATGACTGCTTCGCGCACTTGAGTCTCCTGGGAAATCTCAGAAATACAGACGACTGAGCGTATCGGCCACGCACACCGGCTTCTCGAGGCCCTCCGCCTCGAGCGTCACGCGCATCTTCACCTGCACCGCGCCGCCGCCGAGGTCATCCACGCCGAGAATCTCGGCGCGCGCACGCAGGCGCGCGCCCGAGCGCAGCGCGGCCGGGAAGCGCACGCGGTCGACCCCGTAGTTGATGCCGTGGCGCATGCCTTCCGCGCGCACCAGCTGCGGCAGGAAATAGTTCACCAGCGACAGCGTCAGGAAGCCGTGCGCGATGGTGCCGCCGAAGGGGCCCTGCGCGGCGCGCCCGGCATCGATGTGGATCCACTGGTGATCGCCGGTGGCATCGGCGAACAGGTTGATGCGCTCCTGGTCCACCACCAGCCACTCGGTGGGCCCGAAGGTGCGCCCGATGGCCTCCAGGTACTGCCCTGCCGAACTGAACACTGCCGCTGTCATTGCAGTCCTCCGCTTACGCGCGCTGGCTCGACACCGAGACGATCTCCCCGGTCATGTAGCTGGCAAGGTCGCTCGCCAGGAACACGATGACGTTGGCGATCTCCCAGACTTCCGCGGTGCGCCCGAATGCCTCGCGGCGCTTGAGCTCGGTGAGGAGCTCATCACTGGTGACGCGGTTCAGGAACGCATGCATGGCGATGCTCGGGGCCACCGCATTGATGCGCACCCCGTGCTCGGCAGCCTCGATCGCCGAACAGCGCGTGAAGGCCATGACGCCCGCCTTGGCGGCGGCATAATGGGCCTGCAGCGCCTGCGCCCGCCAGCCGAGCACCGAGGCGTTGTTGATGATGGCGCCCGCGCCGTTGGCGTACATGTGCGGCAGGATCGCGCGCGTCATGCGGAACACGCTGGTGAGGGAGACGTCGAGCACCTTGGCCCACTGCTCGTCCGTCATCTCGGTGACGGCGACCGAGCCGCCAAGTCCTGCGTTGTTGACCAGGACGTCCACCCGACCCATGGCGGCGATCGAGGCGGCGACCAGCGCCCGCACGTCCGGCTCGCGCGTCACGTCGCACAGCTTCCCCTCCACCTTGTCAGGCTCGATCGCCCGCAAGCGCTCGACGGCCTCGGCGAGGCGCCGCTCGTGCAGGTCGCTGACGAATACCTGGGCGCCCTCCTCCAGGCAGCGCCGCGCCGTGGCAAAGCCGATGCCGGTGCCGGCGGCGGCGGTCACCAGCACGCGCTTGCCGGCCAACAGGTTCTTGCCGGTGGGATAGGGTGGCACCTGCGCTGCCGTACTCATGTGCCGTACACCTTCTTGGGTGCACGGCGCCTCTGCAGCAGCGCGCCGACCGCGGCGCCCACTTCCGAGGGGGCCCAGCGCGCGTGCTTGTCGACCTGCGGGCCATCGTGCCAGCCGTCAGCGATCATGATCCTCCCCCCCTCGAGTTCAAACACGCAGCCGCTGACGGCGCGCGACTCGGCGCTGCCGAGCCACACCACCACGGGCGCGATGTTATCCGGGTCCTGGACGTCAAACCCTGCGTCCGGGCGCTTCATCTTGTCTGCAAAGGCCTGCTCGGTCATGCGCGTGCGCGCCGCCGGCGCCAGCGCGTTGGCGGTGATGCCATAGCGCCCGAGCTCGGCGGCCTGCACCAGGGTGAGGCTGGCGATGCCGCCCTTGGCGGCCGCGTAGGCGCTCTGCGCGATGCTGCCGTTGAGCCCGGCGCCCGAAGAGGTGTTGATGATGCGCGCATCGACGGCCTTGCCCTGCTTGGCGCAGCCGCGCCAGTAGTCCACCGCATGGCGCGCCATGCAGAAGTGGCCCCGCAGGTGCACCTTCATGGTCGCATCCCACTCCTCCACGGTGGCGCTCACGAACATGCGGTCACGCACGAAGCCGGCGTTGTTGACGATGACATCGAGGCCCCCGAAGTGCTCGAGCGCCGTGCCGATGATCCGCCCGGCGCTGTCCCACTCGGAGACGTCATCGCCGTTGGCCACCGCCTCCCCGCCCGCGGCGCGGATCTCCGCCACCACGGCCTGGGCGGTGGCGTCGTCGCGCCCCACCCCCGCAAGGCTCGTGCCGAGGTCATTGACCACCACCTT
>Ga0181537_10001740_pt1 | contig 19734 bp, 28 predicted proteins | sample PEATcosm2014_Bin_39_FD_119765 | JGI IMG/M metagenome (GOLD analysis project Ga0181537, IMG submission 119765) | Peatland microbial communities from MTU Mesocosm Facility, Houghton, MI, USA - PEATcosm2014_Bin23_10_metaG | ecosystem: Environmental > Terrestrial > Soil > Wetlands > Peat | place... | reverse complement strand
TGATTGCTCTGTGTCGGCACGGTGTACGAGGCCGAGATGCCATTCGCGCCCGAGCTGCCGAAGCTGATGCCGTTGGCGTTCTGGAAGGTAACGGTGCCCGACGTGTAGGTCGTGTTGCTGACCACGATCCCGCTGATACCGGTCTGAGCACCAGCCGCGTTAGCACCTGAAATCTGGATGGTTTGCGCGCCGCCAGCACCGGTGCTGACGCCGAGAGTGATGTTGTTCCCGCCCGAGAGAACCACCTGCCCGCTGTACGTGCCGGTGTTGCCGGAGGTATTGCCGACGTTGCTCACACCCACCGAGCTGGGCGGAGCACTGATCACAATCGAGCCGTTGCTCACACCAACGGAAACCTCGCCAGCTCCTGCGTAGGATAGCGTCCGGGCGTCCGCGGTACCCGAGGTACCCAGCGTGGTGTTGCTGACCGCGTATCGACCTTCGGTCTGGTTCGACTGGGTCGGCACTGTGTAGGAGCCGAGAATCGAGCTATTGCTCGTGTAGAAGGTGAAGCCGTTGCTATCGCCCAGGGAGAGGGTATTGAAGGTGAAGGATCCGTTGGAGCCACTGACAGCCCCACCACCCCCGCCACCCGCGCCGCCGCTGATAACGATCGAGCCATTGCTCACCCCGACCGAAACGCCGCCGGCGCCCTCAAAGGACAGCGAGCGCGCGTCGATCGTGCCCGAGCTGCCCAGCGTGGTGTTGCTGACACCATAGGCGCCCAGGGTCTGGTTCGACTGGGTCGGCACCGTGTAGGAGGCCGAGATACCCCCCACGCCGCTGGAGCCGAAGCTGATGCCGTTGGCGTTGACCAGTGAGACGGTGCCGCTGGTGTATGTCGTGTTGCTGCCAGCCAGCGCCAGGATACCCGTGGCGATGATCGGCGCGATGATCTTGGGGCGGCCCGAGGAGTCGAACACCTCGAAGCCGTCGCTGTCGATATAGGTCATGTACTCGCCGGGGGCGAGCGTGATATCCGCGGTGATCCGGTAGACCGTCGAGGAGGAACTCTTGACGATCGTAACCGTCTGGCTCGAGGAGGCGTCGCGGTTGCGTACTGACAGGAACTTGACCTGACGGTTGATCCCCGAGGCGGGGGACGGCACCAGCTGAGTGGTCGTCGCGGTCGCAACGTTCCCTTGGGCGCTGCCGGGAGCGAATGTCACCCCGAGCGCACCAATGTCGACCCACCCAGCGGTCCAGTCCGTAGAGAGGCTGGCCCCGGTGATGAGCTCGATTATGTCCGATGTTCCTGTGAGCAGGATCATGGTCAGAGCCTCAGCGATGCTACCGACATCATAACAGGAAGAAGGATGCTGGCCAGCTGCGACTGGCTGACCGCCTGTGGGATGCCCGTCGACCCGCTGACATTTCCTATTACGCTGTTGTTAGGAATCTGCAGCAGGCCGATCGTCACACCGCTGCCGTACGTCCCGGTGGTCTCAACCAGCCCCAGGCCGGTCGGAGCCCCGCCAGGAGCGACGACGGCGGGGTTGCCCGTCACAGTATTCACCGGCTGGATCGTGCCGTTGACGAGGCGCGCAACGCCTGTATTCAACAGCTCGCTCACACGGACGAACGAGTCCCCCACCTGTCCGCGCAGGCGCTGGCCGATCTCAACCGCCTCTTTGATCTGCTTGAGGACGTCCGTATGGTTCGCGACGGCCGAGGTGGGCGTCTTGATCGACGTCCCTTTGATCGCCGTCGGCGACAGCGCGGAATTGACGTTCGGCATCAGAGCTTCATGATCGCGAACAGACCCTGATACGGCGGGGTCATCGTATGGGTGTGGGCCGTGTTGGCGGTGTTGATCGTATGGCTATGCGCCGTGTTCGAACCGCCGACCATAGGCAACTGGCTGGGCGTGGTGTTGCCTGTCACCAGGACGTTGCCAGTACCCGATCCGCCATTCGCCTGGCCGATATTGATGAAGGTGAATGGCAGCGTCGGGGTGTACCCGGTGGACGGCAACTCGGCTGCGATCAGCGCGTGGCCGCCAGTAGAGGTCAGCGACGACAACGTGGTCGAGCTGGTGGCGAACGACGGGTTGCTGTTCGAGGAGGGGTAGGACGATCCCACCGACAGCGAAAACACGAACGTATCCTGCAGGTCCGGCGTGCCGTTGGTGCCGTCGCAGATTTGCCAGCCAGCGGGTACCGAGGTGCTGAGGCCAGCCCAGAACACCACCATGCCCGTCATCGCCAGGCCGGTACCCGAGGGCAGGTTGGACGTGACATTCGCGCTTGTCAGGATCGTATTGGCACCCGACATCGGCTGGCCACCAGAGACGGTGATCTGCCCCGTGGTCACGCCAGCGGCGCTGCGCAGCGCGCCGGTGAACTCGCCGCCCTGAATCGAACCGCCCGAGCCCAGCGATAACACGCCCGAGAGGGTCGTGGTACCCGTGAGGGTGTCACCGCCGGTCTTCTGCAGGAGGGCCGCAAGGCAGCCAGCGGTGATGCGGATCTCGCAGCGGGAGCCCGAGGCGAACGATGCCGCGGTCGTGCCTTCCTGCGCGCGCACGATGGTCAGCACGTCGGTATTGCGACCCGTCAAATGCACGATCTCGATGTTGCCGCTGGTGTCCTCCAGCGTCAGCACGGCGTACTGGTTGGCGCCCGGATTGGGGAATTCAGCGCCCTGACCGGAGGTCAGCGTGGCTGTGGTATCCCCGCTCGCGATGCTCGAGGCCAGCGTGGCTGACGCATTATTCGTCCACAAAATCAAGCTGCTCATGTTTTTTCCTGAATGATGAACTTGACCACGTCCTCAAAGACCTGGTCGAGTGTGGTTGTTGCTAGAAATTTGGCTTCGTAGGTCTGGCCGCTGGTGCCGGCGCTGGCGTAGAAAAACGCCTGCAACCCCCCGCTTGCTACCGTGATGTTATTCACCACGAGCAGCGGCGGATTCTCACCAGACGGCGATGTGATCGTCACCGTGATGCCGGTTACTTCCTCGCCGGTCTGCAGCTCCAGCGTGTAGTCGAGCAAATAGCGACGCACCTCGCTGGGGCCCTGTCGGAATACTGCGGAGAGTTCACTCATTGTCGGACCTGCACGGTTTGATTCTGTTTCGGGGGCCAGATGCGCGGGAACGCACCATCAAGATTCGAGATGCACGTCAGCGGAAACACCTTCGCCTGCTGCGCACCCGTGGTGGATGAACCTGAGCCGGGCGAGCTGGGTTGTACGCCGATCTGCGGGCCGGGCGCGAACGACGCTGGCACGAAGCGCAGCTTCAGCAAATTAAGCGGTAACTGACTCGGATCCCAGAACGGGGCGTTCGGGGGCGTGAAGTTAGCGGTGTAGCGGGCGAGGCCGGCTGTAATACGACACTCGTCCATGTAGCCAGTTGCACTGGTCCCACCGATGGTGCTTCCGAAATGTACCATCGGGGATCCCGCTACAGGACTAGCAGTGCCCCAATCAGTCTCGGCGCCGCCCCCGACTCCGTTCAAATAAATCGTCACGCCATTGTTGTAGCGTACGAGTGCGAAATGATTCCACGCTGAATAGTTCACAGTCGCGCTCGTGCCAGGCCCAGTGCCACCGCCGGCCAGGGCCGGGCCGACACTCATAGCCGAGCCATTCGTATTGATCGTAATACCGTCAGACGCCGAACCTGAGTCAGCAGCCTGCCCCACATTCATGATGAGGAATTCGCCGTTGTTATTAGGCCAAAACCATCCTTCTATCGTCCAATCCGAGGTGCTCGTCAAAATCGAATTGAGCTGCGAATTCCAGCCTGCCAGCGCGCCTATGTTGTATTGACTAGATGTCATGTCCAGAGAACCGGCGCCGAACAAGACATTCGTAGTATCAATCGCCGCCGTGCCTACCAAAGACATGGCCACCGCATTGTTGGACGAGTCCACAAGCGGGTCCACATCGAAATGACAGAGTAGGGCGACGAGGCTGAAATCTGGATCCATGGCTACACCTGGAAGAAGCCGCCAGCGAGCTGGTCGTATCCGATGTTGTAATTTTCTCCGTCCGCTGTGAACGGAAATCCAACCCCGCTTGCGGAATAATAGATCAGCGGTGATTGCGATTCGCTTATGCCAAGTACATACAGCACGCCGGCGGCTACAGTGCCCGGCAGCAGCAGGGCGTTCTGTTGCGGTATCGTGCCGTACACCACACCATTGGAGCGCACGCCCAGGCCTGTCAGCTCGATGCCACTCAGCAGGAGAGAGGCGCTCGGGATATCACTCAGATGCACATCGTTCGCCGCGGAAGGCGTGTAATTGCCATCCACCAGCGCGAAGTACACCGGTAGCGACGTCCATGCCCAAGCACCGGCAGCGAATTGAGCGCGAGCGTTGTTGTAGACCAGATCGACAGCCATTAGAACGTCGCGCCTCCCGCGGTGTTGGGCGACTGGCTGTAGCTGCCAGCGAAGTTGGGGAAGCGTCCAGTGGCATCTGCCGGGCCGTAACCGCGGCGCACGAGGTCACGCGCGAGCACGATGCCGCGATTGAAATTCATCCGGTACTCGCGAAGGATCGCCTGGTCTTTGATCGACCAGGGCTTGTTGGGCATGATGCCCAACCGTAGCAACGTGCCGTACAGGATCGCATCGAAGTGGTGCGTGACCGCGATGTTCGGCAGGCGAGCGGTATTGATTACCGGCATCATGATCGCGTGCACGTAGAGGATGTCGCCGTAGTTCAGGTCCGGCGTGGGGAACACGCGGATGCGATCGACAGTGTCATTGCTGAAAAAATTCGGCGGCCCGACGTCGCTCGAGTAGCGGCGCGCGCCCCACGGCCGCAACCACTTGGGGTTGAAGACCCCCGTGGTGTCCGGGTACAGGAACACGCCAAGTACCAGATGCACCTGGGAATACTGGTCTACTGGATTCAGCTCGATGACCGGTTGGTTGGCCGATATGTAGTACGGTCCCACGTAGTCCGACCAGCCACCCGAACGGTAGTAGAAGTCGCGCAGCGTGTTCTGCAGCGCGGTGTTGATCATCGGGTCTGGGCAGCCGGGCATGTGCTGTGCGATCTGGGAGGCGAAGAACTGCAGGCTCTGGCCGTTAATCGCGGCCGAACTCTGTGCGCCGGTGGATTGGGTGACTATTGCCACGATCAGCCTCCTGAGCCAACGAGCATGTTGCGGAAGGCGCCGAGCAGCGTCATCGCGCGGTTGTTGTCCGCGAACTCATCGTCAGTCAGGTCCGCGCGGCCGACGACATAGAACAGGATCGGGCCGTAGAAAATTCGATCGTCGAGCGGGAACGGAGTCAGCGGATTCTGACCCAAGTCCGCCGCGGAGTAGCTGTTCACGAGGTTGTTGCTCAGCACCCCGGAAGTGAAATTGCCGATGTACGCATCGGGGCGGTAACGATAAACCTCGCGAAGCGCCGTATTGATGATCGAGAACAGCACGGCGTCGGTCGTGCGGTACGGCTCCTGCGAGTCGTTCAGCTGCGCGCGGACTTCCGCGTAGAGGTCGTCAATCGTCTTCGTCGCCTGTGTAACCATGTTCCTCGCCCTGAAAGAAAAGGGGCGCCGGCATTGCTGCGGGCGCCCCCAATTGGTCTACCCCAAAGAGGGCCGGAGGTTACAGGCCCGAGTTGACTACCACGGCATACCCGACAATCGTCGGATTGATGACCTGGAAGCCCCACACCTGCAGACCGCGCATCAGCGTGCCGAAGGTGGACTCTGACCGCAGGGTCTCGACCTTCGTCATCTGCGACGCGAAGGTCAGGCCCAGGCTGTGGCCGAAGTACACCGCGTACTCGCCTGTCGCCAGGGTCGTACCCAGGGCAGCCGAGGCCGAGCTCGAGGCGCCGGCGGTGCCCGCACCCGCACCACTGCCGATCGGCAGCAGGTTGGACACGTACACCGTGAAGCGGTCGATCATGCCGAGGCGGCCGTTGCGCGCGATCGAAACCGCGTCGCCGGTCAGGTAGGCCTGCTGGAAGGCCGACCGCTTGATCATCGCAGCGGCCCAGGCGGGCAGCACGATCCAGCGGCCAGTCTCCGGGCAGCGCTGCTCGTCGAGCACCAGTCCGCAATCGATGATGAAATCGAGGATTGCGCGAGCGGAGTTGTTCGAGAAGCCAGAGCCCGTGGTCTCCGTGACACCGTAGTAGGTGCCAGGCGAGCCCGGGGTCTGAGCAGCGCGAGCCAGGTGCAGCGGGGCGCCATAGAACTTGCTGGTACCGAAGTACACAGTGCTGTTCGTCGAGGCACCCATGTTCAGCGAGGCGGACAGACGGCCTGCGCCGTAGCCCATGTTCAGTGCCGCGCCGGCCGAGGTGATGATGGTCGTGGCGCCGGCAACATTGTTGCCGATGCTGGCGATACCGAGGATGGCGGTATCGACGTAGACCTTCATCTGCTCCGAGGCGTTGTCCGCCCAGTTGCTCAGCAGGTCGACGTCCGACTGGATCTCAAAGACGTCATCGAGCACGGTGTTGAAGTACGCACCGGTGTTGATCGACAGCGTGACGAGGTTGCTCGACGGACGCTGCACGGACAGCGCCTGGTCGGTGCTGTACGAGGCGACGGTGATCGAGGGGTTCGTGCGGATGTTGATGGTGTCGCCGAAGTTGCGAATCTCACCCTCATAGTCCGTCGACGCAATGGCACCGAGCACGGTGGCGTCGTAGAACTTTTCCACGAACTTGCCCGACCAGATGGCCGGGATAAAAATGCCTGTGTAGGCCGGGCTGGCTGAACTGCCGCTGTACGGACTACCTGATACTGGATATGCCATGTCAATTGCTCCGGGGCGTTACGCCCTCAAGGTCACGTTTGGATTGGACGTGGCGCCCCGCGCGGACGAATCCGGCCGGCAACCATCGCCTTGTGGATCTCGGCCTCCGTGGCTTTCTTTTCCTCGGGGCTGATCCGGTTACGTTGCACGCGGGAGTAGAAGTGGTCGATTTCGTCCTCGTCCCAGATCCGCTCGCTCTGACCTGTAGGAGCTTCCCCGCCAGTTCCCCTCGGTTGCCCGGGGGCGAGCAGTGTTGCTGGGTCTACCGCTGGTGCGGCAGGCGGAGCAGTTGCTCGGCTACGAGAGTCTTCCTCAAACCGGCGGAAGATTCCGACGACCCGCTGCGCGTCGCCGGCTTCGAACGCCGATGTCAACCCGTTCTTACGGGATGTCCCTGACATTACATCAACAGCTGACAGCCAGTCAACAAACTCTTGAGAGATATTTATCGTCTGCCAATCGGGGTTCCATCGTGCCAAGGCCTCATACACACGGTCCTGCTGTGTTTTCAGGCTTTCTGCCACGGTCACACGGACAGTGCCCTTCATCCGTTCGAGCTCTTGGGTTAACCGTGTGATCTCGGCGCCTGACTGCGCCGCGGCGATCCGCGACATCAAGTCGATCAGTTCCTGGCCGTACTCGGTGCGCTCTTTCTCGGTGATCACGCCGGCCAGGCGATCCACTGGCTGCGTCGGCGGCGTGTTCTGCGGGGGCTGCTGGTGCTGGCGCAGCTGGTCGAGCAGCCGCTGATTCTCGTCTTTCAGCGCCTGGGCAGCGCCGAGCAGGCGCGAAGTCTCGGCGTTGTACTTGCCCTCGAGCACGCGGTGTTTGTGCTGCAGCTCGGCCAGCGCGTCCGGCTGCGCGACGGGCTGCGCGGTCGGGGGCGGCTCAGCGGGCGGCGCGGCCGCGGCGGGAGGTGCTGTCACAGGCTCGATCGTCACTGCTGGCAGATTCGTGGGGGGAGGAGTGGCTGAGCCATTCGGCTGCGGCTGCGCGCCCTTCGGCACGACCCCCGGGTTTGCATTCAGCTCCTCGAGCAGCCGTTCAGCCTCGCGAACCTGGCGGCGCATAGCAACTGGGACATTGGGCGAAATCTTCGTGGTCATGGGGTACTACCTTTGCGGGCGGTTGTTGTTTATGTCGGCAAGAATGCGGTCATAGGCGCGGGCTTCGAGCCGGAACGGCTCGGCCGTTTCCATCGTCGGGGCATTCAGACACTGCGCGACAACGGCGTCACGTCGGGCGGTCAGCGTCTTTACATAATCCCCAAACGCGGCGTGAGGAGCCAGCTGCGCGAGGGTTCGCGCGAGTTCATCACGCGATGCCATTAGAAGCGGAGCGGGTTCCCGAGGGCGCCGGTCACGAGATCGACATCGTCTTTCTCGGGGGCGACCTTCGAGTAGTCGCGCGTGTAGTTGCGCGACGGCGGGGCCTTGCCAATGTCGGAGGCCTGCCCATTGGCGAGCAGTTCGACCTTGATCTGCTTCGTCCCAGGCGACTGCGCCATGTCGGTCGAGCGACCGCCATCAGCCTTTTTCAGTGCCTGGTCCTGCGAAGAATGTGAGGCCATGGTTACAGCCGAGCCGTGGTGCTCATGGTCTTGCCGCGCTTCGGCGAAGACTTGCCCACACCGACGCTGCCGCCGAAGTCCTTCGGGCCGCTGCCCGGCGGGCTGTAGGTCGACCCCTGGCCGCCCTTGGCCGAAATGACCTTGCTTTCCTTCGGCTTCTGGTCGGCATTCGGGGTCTTGATGTGGGTGCTGTCCTCGGTGAAGGTCGCACCATGCGGGCCCTGTTCGACGCCGAAACGCGCGTTGCGCTTCGTATTGGTCGCGCCGGCGCGGCTGCCGGGTCCAGCGTGCTCAAACGTGGTGCCGCAGGGCTCGTCACTCATCACGCCGAAATCGTTTCGCTTCTTGCCGCTTGCCATGTCCATAACCTCTTGGGTGGAGTCCACCCGGATATTATGTCACCAAGAGTTAGATATCAACATCCTCAGAGTACGAACGAATTGCATTGGGGGTATATCAGCTTTTTGCTGGGTCCGTCACAGGTCAGAGGATCGGAGGTTTTCGGAATCGGAGGGGCCTTCGGCTTGGCCGGAATCTTGGCGTCCAATGGCGCCATGCACTGAACCTCGGGGGTGGCTTCGGTCGGGATGCTGTCCTTATTCTCGTCGACGAACTGCTTCCCCATCTCCATACAGTGATCGACTGTGTCTGTTAACCCGACCGCTTTGTATCCAAGAATGCGGCCAGAAACAACTAACAACACGACGATAAGTAAGTTCATGACTACCGCTCCTGATTGACGGGTCCTGTGGCTGGTGACGCCTGCGGCGCCGGGGGTACGCCGGGCTGACCGCCCGAGCCGGGCTGCGCCGCGGCGGGGTTCGGGTTGCCCGTCTGATTACCTGTCGGATTCGGGCCACCACCACCACCACCACCAGCGTCAGCCGGCACGCCGAGCAGCTTCTGGTCGGCCGCGGCGGGCAGGGCAGCCTTGTACTGGACCACCACGTGCGGGGGCGGGGGCGGGGGCGGCGGGCTGGGCGGGTTGCCGCCACCCGGCTGCGGATCGGGGATCTTGACCTTCACCTCGATACCGAGGTTGTCCGCGATGGCCTGCAGCACGGTGGCCACTTCGCTCTGCCCCAGGATGCCCTGGTAGTTCGGGTTGTTGATGATGTTCAGGAACTCGAGCTGGCGCGTGAGGTCCTGCTCCTGCTTCGCGGCCTGGCGTACGCCGTCGACCACGATGGTCTCATCCCCACGCAGCATGCCGGTGTTGTCGGTCAGCATGATGTAGTCGTACAGCTGCTGGAGCAGCGGCGTGAAGATATTGTTGTCGATGTTATCGGCTACATTCTGCAGGGTTTTGTTGGCATTGTTGATCAGCATCGATAAGCCGGACGCCGTGCGCCCAGCACCGGAATTGGCGCCCCCACCAGTCAGGTAGCGCGGTATGGTCGACACGTCGTCCAACAGAGTTGAGAACTTGTCTAACACCGCGATCAACTGCTGAGAGTTGTCCTGCGGACTGAAGAACTTGATCGGCTCCGCCTGCGGGTTGCTCGGGTCGGAAATGAATCGCCAGCGTTTCCATGGGTAGAGTCCGTCGTCCTGGTTGGGCGCGATCAGCTCCTCGTTGTAGCTGACCTGGGGGCCGGAGGCGATCGAGATGTTGTTCACCAGCGCGCGCAGCGTGGCGTTCATCACATCCGTGATGTCATCGGCCATGTCGGGGATACCATTGCCGTACAGCGAGCCAGCCTGGACATCGAAACTTGCGATGTAGTACGGCACGCGCTGGCGCGGTGAGGGGTTCAGCATCACCTTAAAAATCTGCTTATCCACCATCCACGCGGTGATGAAATAAGGCTTGAGTTTGTCCTCGACCTTGATGCCGAACTCATCCAGGTACCGGCCGAGCACGAAGCCGTTGAACTCGATCGCGTTGATGAACGAGTCATCCAGGACCTGGTTTCGCCCTTCCAGATACGCGCGCTCGTAGTCGAAGATCTGGATCCATTCCTTGAACCCACGAGCCTCGTAAGACTGAATAATCGAGCGTATGGCATCGTCGTTGTAACCCGGCAACCCGATCAGGTTGTACAGATCGTTGACGCTCAAACGCTGGCGTTCGAACACCTCGGTGTTGTCGATGCTCGTCGCGCCGGCGCTGAACCAGACGTCCCACGGCGAGACGCGATCCCAGAAAAATCGCGCCTCCTCGTGCTTCTCCATCTTACCGCCGCGCGCCCACTTCAGGGACGAGAACTTGCGGGTCGTCGGTCCGCGGATCACCGCGTACTTGTACACCGGCAGGTCGGCGAGGAAGTCCGACAGCGCCTTATAGAAATTACCTTTCTCGAGAATCTCATCGACTTTCCGTTGCGCTTCAGCGGCCTCGGCGTCGGCCTTGCGGCGCTCACTGAGTTTGGTCGCCTCATAGAGCTGCTTCTCGCGCTCGCGGATCTGATTGATATCCGCCTTGCCACCCTGCGCATTGAGGGTCTGCACCTCGGCGATGATCAGATTCTTGATCTTCGTGTCGATCGAATCGGGGATCACCGGATCCGCGGAGGCCTTGAGCGTCCACGGCCGGTCGGAATTCATGTACACGTTGCGCAGCAGCGCGGTCGCGCCGCGGCACTTCATCGTCATCTGGCGGCCGTAGACTTCCGAACCGCCGAACTTGCGGATCTCAGAGAGTTTGGCGGGCTCGTACTGGCCGTTGTAGGCGCGCATCGCCTTGATTAGCGCATCGTCGATGTTGATGGTACGTCGGTGACGTACAGCCTTTTCGAACCGGTCGCGGATGTACTTCGCCAGATCCGTCATCACCAGATCGTCGGAGTCCGAGAGGTCCCGCGATTTCTTGTCCGCGGCCACGAGCTCGTCGTTCCCCACCACGCGCAGGAGCCCACGCCCCTGGTGCTTCATGGGCTTGAGCTGGTTCAGATCCGACTGGAGGAATACGCCGGGGGTCGCGGTCGCCGCGCGCGCGGAGCCCCCGAGATCAGCGCCGGCCGCGAAGCCGGGCGCCGGGCCGTTGGATGGCCCGTTCGTGTCAAGCGTCCCCCGAGGCGTGCGCGACGGGGGCGGCGGGATCCCGGCCATGTGTCAGATGCCGCTTACAGCGGCATTGCGGACAGCGTGCCGTATGCCTTGGCCGAGCCGGCGCTGAAGGTCAGCTCCGCAACCAGATACACGGTGCCCGGCGCGGCCAGCGTCACAACCACCGGCATCACCGCATCATTCAGCACGCCCGTGAGGGTCGTGGTCGGCACGCGGTTGATCACCAGCGCATCCGCGCCGACGCCGCCGCCGCCCGCCTGGGTGGGCAGGGTGGCCGAAGTGGTGTTGACACCAAGCTGTTGGACCGTGCTGGTGCAGCTGGTCAGGTCGAAGTCCACGGTGCCCCACACGAGCCAGGTGCCGGCGCCGAGCGCCAGGCTGGTCACGTTGTAGGGTGTCGCGGACGAGGTCAGCGTGACTTCGCTGCCCGAGGGGACTGTGGCAACCTGAACCTGCGCCGTTGAGGCCGCACGGATCTTGTTGATCAGATTCCCGATGTCGATGTCGTTCAGATCAATCGCGGCCATGTGTATGTCCTCAGTCCTTCGAAGGTAGTGAACTGCGCTCAGGAGTATAGCAACACTATCCCCCAACATTCCAATAGCACGATTGCATCGGTCACACAGCCACCCGCGAAACTTCCCGGTCGTGTGGTCATGATCGAGACATATCTTCTTAGAGTGTTGCCCACATACCTCACAATGGTCGGGGCGCGGACCGGGTGGAATAGTGCTCGCATCAACCCCGCGGTTTTTATAGTGCGTCCGCCGGCGCTCAGCGCGTCTTGACTCCAGGGTACGCTGATAATATTCGCGCCGCTTTGCAAGAATCGTTTCGCGATTGGCGGCATAGCTTGCGTTTGCTCGAATGCGTTCACGTTCGCGTGAAGCCTCAGACATTCGAGTACGGCGAGGACTAGTCGAGGTCCGTAAACGACTCACGTCCACCCCTGCGGGGTGACAGGCGGATTGCGCAGATTCGAATCCCGACGCGTGCGCACCAACCTAGCTAATATATTCCCTGAGAAACCTAGCACAAAGTATTGAAAAGCATCAGCTAAGTCGCTCCACGGATGTGTCTTTTCTGGGAGTGGATGCAACTCTCCATCCTTCTTTTTCGCATACCGGTACTTGGATCGGAGCGCTCGTATCAGACTCTCACAGGTAGGGCTCACCAGCAGCGCCGGGCCGCCGTCCCGGGAGGCCAGGAACTGCTTCTCGACCGCGCGCAGGCGGGGGTCGATGTTGTTCGTCATAGCGGGCTGGGCGGACAGGCCTAGGCGTTTCATGGCCTGGAAGATCGACTCCTCGCCGATCTGCCCGCGCGATACACCACTCGGGTCGCCGACGACGCCGACGGGCAGGCGCTGGTATTTCGGTGTTGACAGCAGTGGTCGCAGGAGCGTGTTGACAAAAAGTTCCACACCCATGTTTTCCGCAAACACCTCATCGTGCGCGACGATGCGCCCGCGCGGATCCATCTGGCCGAGTATGGCCGCGGGGTTACGGCCGAAGTCCATGCCCACGATCAGCATCGTGCCAGGCACCACCTGCGTAGGCTGCTGGGCAACATGCCACGTCGACTTGAAGCTCGTGCGGAATACGGCCTCGCCGCTCAGCGACGGGGCAACGAGGTTGTCGATGTACTGCTCGATCCACGCGGTCGAGTTCGAAGTGATCAGATCTTCGTAATACCCCGGCACCAGGTTCTCGCGGTTCTCCGCATTGGGGTCGCGCGCGCCGGGCTGAATGAAGTACTCCCAGGTCTCCGGGAGCGGCTTCTCGTCCAGCATCTTTTCCTCGAGGACCTTATTCCAGTCGCTGTCCTCGTCAAAGCTGTTGGTCTCCCCAATAAGCCCGTACCAGGTAGGGCCGCCGTGCATCATTGAAGGATACCGACCACACCTCGACAAAACATCCAGGAGGATCTTTACCGGCAGTTCGCGCAATTCGCTGAGCCACGCATAGGTTATATCCAACGACAGCAAGCGCTGAATATTCTCCGGGCGGTCCAAAGGCATAAGAATCCATTCCGCCTCGATGTCCCCTTGCTTTATCCATATCGTTTTGTCCGATGGCCTGTACTCGATGATGGGGCGCAGCAACTCGTTGACCGTCTTGAGCGATGTCGTCTCAAGCTGAGGCAACGTGTTGCGGACGATAACACCACGCGTCCGTCGGATACCATCCTTGGGGTCAGGAGCTTGCTTGCTAGCACGGCGCAGCAGCTCCATCACCATCGCAGAAGATTTCCCTGACCCAACAGGCCCACGCACCACCCGCACGCGCTTATCCGACTGCATGAATCGGAGAAGCGTCGGCGGGGGTTTGTAGTTGAGTGTGGTCACTTCAATCCGAGGAAGCCCCTTACGAGCTTACGATCCAGCGGATTCTCCCGCCGGGAGCTCAGCCGTAGGAGAGCCATTCGCATCGTGTCCCTCCCTCTCTGCGGTAGTCCCCTCAGCAGCTGATGCAGATGCGTCGGATGCACCGGCGCTATCGCCCGAATCGGCCGCGCCGGGGGCCGGGGCGTCAGACTGTGGGGGCGATTCGGCCTGCTGCGATGCCGCGGCCACGTTCGCGCCGATCTGCGCGGCGGTGTCCTCGAGCAGCTGGCTGTCCGTCAGGGTCAGCTGAATCAGCGCGATCATCGCGTCGAACTTGTCCAGGTGCTGCAGCCCTGTCTCGACGGCTGCCTGCGCCTGCTTTGTCTGCTCGACGAGCTTCGCACGATTCTGCAGCAGCTCCTGCAGGGACGTGCCCAGCAGCGATGCGGCCAGCTGCGGGTCGACTTTAAAATCCAGATTGACTTGTACCATGGTCATTTTCCTTTGTTGAATCGAGTGTCACCGGGTAGAACCAAACCTTGTTCGAGCTCCGCGCGCTTCTCGGCACGGCGGACATTGCGCAGATTCTCCATCCGCGACTCCATTTCAGAGCACCGCGCGTCGTAGCCCGCGACGGTGGCGAGTAATTCCTTGATGCGATCATCCTGCCGTTTGGCCGTCTGGCGGAACTGCATCATCTGGGTTCCATAATTGCGCCAGGTTTCGATCGTCATGAACACCAGCGTGGTGTCCGCGAAGACCGGATCGGGCATCGTGTAGTACTCGCCGTGCACCGCGGGGGCGGCGGGCCACGATCGCTTAGCCGGCGGCGAGGGCTGGCTGCTGCTCGGCGACGGCGTCGATGGTGACTCGGTCGCTGGGGGTGTCGCCGAGGATGATGTTGACCCTAAATCCATTTCCAACTGTTCCATTGTTAGCACTCTTTGGGGTTAGATCGGCCGTTTCTATCAACTTTTTGAACGCATCGAGCTTCGATACGGCGAGTGAATTCTCACTCTTGATTATCGCGAAAATGTCCAGTAGCGAGTCTTCGACGAGGAACGCAGCCTTCAAACGCACCCGCTGCTGCACATTTAGATCCGATTTCCATAGGCTTTTCGCTTCGCGTATGGCCTTGCGGAACATCGGGTTCTGCAATTTCTGCTTGAAGTCCGCCATCGTGATGGCGTACCGCTCGCAGATGTCCTTGATCGGCGTTATCTCAGCTGCGATCTCCCAGGCCAGGCGTCCGTCGATTTGGGATATCGCAAACTCACCACCGACTTCAGGTAGTGGCAGCTGAGCCATAAATCAGTTCCAGAAGCATCATCGCAGCGGCGAAGGACAACACAGTCGCGGCGATCGCGAGCCCCAGAATAGCGAGGGTTTTCACTTCACGATCCTCTTGAGTTCGTGCGATTCCTGTACGACGCGGCCGCCCTCGACCACTGCAAACTTGCGGCACGCTTCCCGGATCAGCTCCGAGTAGGTGACGCCGCGGGCCCGACCGATCACGCGCAACGCTTCGAGGATTCGATCGTCGAAGTAGATGCTGATCTTCGTCTTGCCCGTCGCGATTCTCATGCGATGCTGACGTTCGCGACCGCTCCGGGCGGATGTGCAATCTTGAACGTCGCCGCCGGTCCCGGATCGCTCACCTGGCCATCGGTGTCGACCGTATGCAGGACCACGGTGTGCTCGCCGGCGGGTAGCTGCTTGTACTGCGCCAGGGTCGAGAGGTCGAACTCGGTCCCCCACTTGATCGGCACTGAAACCAGATCACCGCCGTCGAAGCTCACCGCGTACCCGGCGTTGTCCTGCGCCCCGTAGGCGTCCGTGACGCCCTTGCGCGTGGTGGGGTTGGTCCACTTCAGGATTTTCTGGTTGACCATGTCAGCGGCCTCGTGACTTGCCGTGGTGGAATTTCTTCGCGTTCTGAGCAAACTGCGCCCGCTTAGCAAACACCCCGCCTTTGGCCTTCTCTTTGGCTATGTCGGAGCGGGTGATCTTGGCCCCCTGGGGCTTGCCCAGGTCGCGGTGCATCTGGCCTTTCTTGATCGGTCCTATGGCCATCGCTCAGTGCTCCGCGGGAGTGAAGTCGACATAGAATTTCTCGCCGACTTTAAATTTGCCCCACAGCACCGGGTTGGCGATATTGATATGCAGCTGCGCGCCGGGGCTGAACTTGGCGTAGGTGTTGTCCTCGTCGCTGCCATCCTCCGGATAGCGGCTGGCCGCAACGGCGTGCATGGTCAAGGTCTCCATGCATTTTTCCTTCGTATCGAAGCTGTGATGCTCCTGTACGAAGCCCACTTGCAGTTTGGCCCGCATCGCTGTGCTCATGGTCTCAGACTCCTACCGATAGCCTAGTATTGACATAATCTACCCTAGGCCTGCGTCGCTTGCAACTGGGGGAGCACCGAGAACAGCGCCTGCCACTCCGACATCGGTGCTCTCAGGAACTCAACAGGAATCTGGTGGGTCCACCGGTCGACCTTCGTGACCCAGACGCACAGCCCGTCAAACCCGCCCTGCCGGTACGATACTTGCAGGTCGAGCAGCTGAAGCAGCGCACACACCGCGGCGCTGGGGATATCGACCTCCGCCGGAGGCAGCGAGTGGCGCATCGTCACGGTGTGCTTGCCCAGTAGTATCGAGCCGCAGCTTTCCTCATTCCAGCGCCCGGTGCGCAGGTTGACTGTTGGATTCTGGCCTATGAGCGCGAGCTTATCCCACATCGAACGCTGCATCTGGCGGACGTGCTCCTCGAGGATCCGCGTGGAGGAGACGGCCGTGTCAATGACATCGTCTAAGGAACTTGTGATCTGGTACCCGGAGAGCACGTGGGCGACGCGGGCTTGGCGGCCGGGGCTCGCGATGCTGTACATGACAGCGCAGCGAAACTCAGGATCGGGGAACGCCTTCTGCAGCATGAGCAGCAGCACATCGGGTTGTTCGTTCATGGCGTATTTTTATACGGCGCGACGTTTCTGATGTGCTCAGGGCAAGACTCTGGGTCGGCCACTCGCTCGAAGTCGTTCATGTATGGACATTAGCATGATTTCGTATTGGGGGTCAAAAATTCTACAAAGTTATGCGGGCTGGCGATAGCGCGCGCCGGCGGGGGGTGGGGGCTTGTCCAGGTACCCAGGGTCTTATGTCGTGTTGCGCCGCGGTTTTTAACATAACGGGCTGAAAATCCCTATGTTTGCGGCGACCGCATGTTCAGCCCGGCGCCGCAAGACTCAACGAGGGATGGCGCTAGGCCAACGTGTGAGCGGCTTGACTGGTCCAAGGGATTAAACTCTTGAGGGCTGGGAGGGTTGCGACCAGAGACACGCTGCGGATCGCCATGTAACACGCAGGGACTGTCACGCAGTTAAACTCCTGTCCTCGGGTCGGTGGGTATATCCCGCAAGTCTCTAAACAGCCCGTACAGCCACGTAGCCCGCATCGGCCACGCTACGCCCCACAGTCTGTGCGCAGTTCACTCCCACGCTTCATATCAAACGGGCTAAGAGCGTACCGCGAAGCCCGCGACGCAACGGAGGTCCTATGTATGCCATTATTCACAATCGTCTGTGCCGTCGTCGTCGTGGCTGCTGGTATCCAGTTTTTGTTCGCACGCCATCGCTCACGGAGCGCGTGGCGCATTCCACCCGCATTAGTGCGGCTGGGGTCTCGCCTGTAGGCGCTGCGCGCCGTACTGACCGTCTCATCAAACGCTAATCCACATCGCGGGCTTCGCGGTACTTTCTTAGCCACAACCAATGGAGAATGCAAATGGAACGTTACACACAGTCGGAAATCGGGGGCGCTATCAGCGCCGTCGCCGCTTCGGCTCGTGCCGCACAGACCGAGATCCACAAGATCGCGGTCTCAACGCTCGACCATACGCGGGAATTCGGTGACTTCACGGGCTGCGAGCGCTTGCTCAATGCTCTGCCGAACGGCCAGCGGGTCAAGAGTCTGGCGCAGTGGTTCGAAGCCATGTCGAATGGCAAGCTGCGCATCACGCTCGATCCCAAAACGAAAATTTGGGCAGGCGAACTGTCGAAGGATCGCAGCGATGCGGACTTCGACATGGCGAAGGCTGAAGCTTCGGACTATGGGAGCTTCAAGCCGGAAATCGTGTCGAGCGTGGTGACGCTGAAAGACCTGATCAAGAAGGTCGAGCGCATCAGCACTAACGATAAGACCGTCAAGAACAGCGATGGCGTCGAAGTCCCCGCTGTGACCGCCGAGGCCCGTCAGGTAGCCGCGCAGTTGGTGGCGTTCATCCGCACCAACGTCAAGGTCGCCTAACCCGTCGAAAGACGCGAGACGCTGCATCAGCCTACCTCGCGCAGTGTGCAGGGTGTTGAGAGCACCCTACATACTTCGTGTCCCTGAGTGTTCAGGAGCACGAAGTATGTAGTTTTGAGTATATGTATTTCACGGGCCAATTGGCCCGCGGGCGGTACAAGGTTCGGTACAAGCATCCCCGAGAAAAAACCCTTTACTTACTACTACTTACTACTTACTTATATTATATTGACCAGTTTACAAGTACACCTACGGTTTTAGAGAAGGGAGTGGCCAAATTTTTTGAGTGACACGGGATGCGCGGGCAGCCCGCCTCGCCCGTCTGGCCCGTCACTCCCTTTCGATTTTCGCTAGGTGTACTTGTAAACTGCCCCGTGAAATATATATAGGCATGGGATCGGTTCAGAATCAAGTGATTAGCTTTTCACTTGTACGTACCAATCCCGCGCCCGTTCGCTGGCCAATTGGCCCACGAAATACAAGCATCCCCTGTTTCGTCTGGTATATTGGGTGGACCTAATCTGCCAGAGGCGCTGAATATGTCTTACCTACTCGAAATTACACGGCATGGTGAAAGACGAGAACATCGAATCGTCTTGTCTAGCGGGCGTACAATCCCGCTGCTCCAGTTCTGCAAGAAGCTGGATCTCGACTATGTATCCATGATACGCAATGTCGCCAGCCTGCCGCTAGGGACGCACGGGAACAAGTTTTACCCGATACTCCACAAAATGGTGCTGCGTCGGAAGCGCAAGAAAGAACTCAAGGCGCAGCGCCGCCCGGTCTGCCCGTACTGTAAAGGCACCGGCCGAATTCTGCCGTGGACCGACGAACAGATGAAGCAGCGCCGCGCCGAATACGAAAAGCTGGTAGACGAGATCGCGGGCATCAGCGTACTCTCGGCTGCCAATATATCTGCGCCCCAGGAGGGCACATCATGAGCCTAGAATCCGATGCCGTGGCGCTGGTCGCCAAGGGCAAAGCAGCGGTCGAGTCGGAACTTACCAATATAGAAGCAGCGTTAGCTGCGGCTAAGGCGGTAGCAGAGCAAAAGGGCGCAGCCCTTTTGAGCGCGCTAAATTCACATGTGCAGACCCACGTAGCCGAAGTGACCGCGGCACAGAACCTCTCGGCCCGCGCAGCTGCATTGGTGCCCTCAGCACCTTCGGCTGTGACTGTGGGTAGCAGCGCACCAGCAACGACGCTCACCACCTCGAGCGCGCTCTCGAATGCCGAGGGCAAACTCACCACGGCGCTGAAGGCCATCGGATGGAAAGTCCCGGTGGTCAGCGTGAGTGGCTTGTCCGCGCTCTGGTATTGGGCGCACACTGTGCATCACTGGTTATAGGTCAGCAGCGCGGCGAACAGCCGCGATTGCGACCATAGATAGGAGGATTTATGTTCGACGTAGCCTGCGCCGCTTACGCGATCGCCGTGCTGTGTCTAATGATTCGGGAGATATAATCCATGCCATCCCGCAAACTGCAGATTGTCGTCTGTAAGCTCGGCTGGGTCTTGGTGGGCGAGACCGTCGAGCGCGAAAATTATCTGGCCTTAAGCGATGCGAGCGTCATTCGCCGCTGGGGCACTTCAAAAGGACTAGGCGAGATCGCGCTGGGTGGTCCTACCCCTAGCACTATCATGGACAAAATCGGCGAAGTCCGCGTGCAATACGACGCGGTGCTGTTCGTCGTCGATTGCGTGGAGTCGAAATGGCCACGCTAGTGCGCGCCAGGCTAGGCGGGGTAGGACTTCAGAATGGCTATGGCGATGGCGCTGGCAATGGCTAT
>Ga0181537_10001739_pt1 | contig 19742 bp, 18 predicted proteins | sample PEATcosm2014_Bin_39_FD_119765 | JGI IMG/M metagenome (GOLD analysis project Ga0181537, IMG submission 119765) | Peatland microbial communities from MTU Mesocosm Facility, Houghton, MI, USA - PEATcosm2014_Bin23_10_metaG | ecosystem: Environmental > Terrestrial > Soil > Wetlands > Peat | place... | reverse complement strand
CGGCGTCCGGCGAGGGATAGGGCGCCTTGTCCTGCCCCCAGGTCGGCCCCACCCAGACACAGGAGATGTGGTTCGCGGCGATCCTGCCGGTAAGAGCGTGGACTTCCTGCTGAACCCACGCATGATCCGGCTCGAGTTTCTCGCCCAATTCAACGACGATCAGGTTCGGATGATTTTTCTCGATCAGGTCGGAGAGCGCGTAGGTCGGCAGGCGCTGCTGCGTATCGATGGCCGCCGCCCCTTTGTCGTGACGTTCGCCTCGGCCGCACGAAACCGTCGAGCGGGAGAGCCAGTCTTGAGCCGTCGCCCCACACATCAAATAGGAATGGACGGATGCTCCGTCGTCTTCCAACTGATCGTGCAGGCTATAGATCAGCCCTTTCATTTGACTGTCGCCGATGACCAGGATAACTAATCCTGCAAGCGCCGCATTCATCGTATTCTCTCCGTCGTTTTGTCTCAGCCATTAATGCTTGTATCGCCGAGACAGCTCAAATGATCGCACGGGCCGGCCTTGTCGCCCAAAAGCGCGACGCCATTAAATCAAGTCCTGCTGACTAAAGTCCCTCGATCGACCGAGGGACGGAGCGGCTTAGTCGTCAGCCACGCCTTTTGTCCGCAGCACCTTCTTGACGATCGCGATATTGCGCATCGAAATGATCTCGGCAGTACTCAGCCGAATATCGAATTCGTCTTCGATCGCGACCACCAGATTCATCGCCGCCATGCTGTCCCATTGCGGCGTGTTGTCCGGCGAGGTTTCATCGGTGATCAGCGCCGGGGAGATCCCGAGCACGTCGGCAAAGACCTGGGCAACGCGTGTGGTCATGACTACCTCGCAAATTTCCGCTGGTTGAGTTCAGTTGGCCGCGGCGTCAAAGCCGCGCCCGGGACCCGCATCCGCGCCCACCCGCGTGATGTGCGGCGGGATGCCCGGCGCCTCGGCAAGGTCGAGATGCCAGTCCTGGCCACCGACCGGACTGAAGCCCTGATCGGGCAGGAACGAGGCCGACAGCGCGTTTTTCGCGGTCGGGATAAAGGACGCCGCGAACGCCACGGCACCCTCGGCCCGCGCATCGTCGGCCATCGCGCCGATCAGCGCGGTCTCGACACCGCGCCCGAGCACGCGACAGCTCATCAGCAGCGAGTCGATCGTCCACAGGCGCCGGTCTAGCGAGATTTTCGCGATGATCACGCCGGTCAGCCCGTATTCGCCGAATTTGTCGGTCACGCGCAGACCGTAGAGCCGCCAATCATCCGAGTTCGCCAGCTCGCGCACCTCGTCGAGCGTGCGGCGGATGGTCGTCAGGTTGAACTGGTTTGTCTTGTTGATCAGCTGAGTGATGCGGCCCAGATCCTCGGTCTTCGCCCGGAACAGGTCGACCTTGAGGTCGAGCGCCTGGAGAAAATCCGTGTGGTTGATCTGCGCGCTCAGCACGTCGCGATCGCGCTCGGCCCGCATCATGTCGGCCCGCTTGCGGTCCTCGTCGGTGACTTCGAGCTGATCGAACAGGGTCAGCGCCTGCATCGCCGCGACCATCTCGGCCGGCTCGGAGGGGACGAGGATCGTCGTCACCTCGGGCCGGGCGTCGCGCATATAGGCGACCTCCATCGGGTTGTCGTCGATAAAGACCAGACTGTCCGTGCCGATGTTGAGCGCCCGCGCGATCAGCGGAATGTTCTCCGCCTTGGGCAGCCAGTTGATCTGCCAGGCCGACAGATGCTCCCGCCGCAACACCATCCCGCTGTGCTTGTCGAAGACCTCCCAAACATCGGCCTCGTTGTTCTTGCTGGCGACCGCCAGCAGGACGCCTTGGTTGCGCCAGCCCAGCAGCAGCTTCTGGAAATCGCGAAAGGCCGAACCGGGGAATTCGTCGCCGATCTGGATGCCGTCGATCCCGTCCTCGCCGACGATGCCGCCCCAGAGCGTGTTGTCGGCGTCGAGCACGACGCATTTCTTCGCCGCGCGGCGCGACGCCAGGACAATGCGGGCGAGTTGCCGGCCGGTCGTGTTGAGAAACCCGTCGCTAAACGGCTGGCGATAGAGGTACCAGTGCCGCGGGTCAAAGGAGGTAGCGAGCCCGATGTGGCGTTGCATCGCATCGAGATCGACAAGGTGCACCCCGTCGATGCGGCCGATCTCGTCGACGAACTGGCCGACAAGCGCACGATGAAAAGCGCCCAAGGCCCCGGCGTTATGGAGCGACAGAAGCCCGCCGCCAATCCCCGTCGGGTAAGGCGGCACGCCGACGACGAGCATTCCCGAAAAGCCGCTGCGCAGCTGCCGGGCAGCGCCGGCGAGCGCCGCAAGCTTCTCGGTCGCCGTCGCAAGGACGCCTTGGTCACCGGCGAGAAAACCGTTGATCTCGTTGAGCATCAGGTCTTCGAGGCGCCACAACAGCACGATCACGTCGCACGGGCCGTGAAAAGTCCCTTGCGGGTCAAGGCAGGTCTGAAACAGCTGATTGTAAGGGCCGACGTCGAATTCCGCGGTGGTGCCCTCCGCCAGCAATGCCGCGCCAAAAAACGGCACGAGCGTCTCGGCCGTGAAGCTTGCCGCCAGCCCGATACGGATGGCCGGCTTTGCTTCGCCCTGCGCGAGATGGTCGCGCCAGGCCTTCTTCGCCGCAATCGTCGCCGATCTGCTGGTGGGATCGACAGCCATGGGGGTGGTCGCCGGTTCAGACATTGGCAGCTCCGTTCATCTTCGGCTCACTGGGCAAGCGCAGAATTGTCGATCGATATGACGCTTCTCGGTACAGCTTCGTGTGAACTCGACGCGGTCCACGTCTTCCGCCGCGCGATCCGCCACCAAAGGGGGATTTGCGCGATGACCTTCCTCACCCGTCAATTTGCAGAGGGCGGTCGGGCAACCGGCAATCGCAATAGATGCTCTTGCCTGCTACCAGTGATTAATAATACCGACCCCGATCTGCTTTCTTTTAGTCAAATTCGCTTAAAATTTAGTGCTTATTCCGTAGGACTAAACGGGAATTCAGTCAACCTTAAGAGATGGTTAATTAGTCGGAGGGCGAGATTGTCGCAATGCAGAGCGCTTTCACGCGGCGCCTTATCGCGGAGTTCTTTGTAGCTCCAACTAATAGCCGCGAGCCCAATCGATGACGTTGCGCAGAGGCTGTCCGTCGAGATAGGCGCGCAGGTTTTCGCAAAAGACATCGACGCCGCCGTGACGATCGGCGTCCGTGGCGCTTGAGATGTGAGGCGTGATCAACACGCGAGGGTCGGACCACAGCCGTGCGATCGGCGTCCGTTCGAATTCGCCGACATAAACATCGAGCGCCGCGCCGCGCAGATGATTGCGCTCCAGCGCGTCGGCCAGCGCGTCCTCATCGATGATCTCGCCGCGCGCGACATTGACCAGCACGCTGCCCGGCTTCATCAAGGCGAAACGGTCCTTATTGAAAAGCTTTGTCGTTTCGGGCGTCCACTGGCAGCAGACGATCACAAAATCGCTGTCCGGCAGATATCGGTCGAGTTCGCTAGCGCCGCCGATCTCGCTAAAGCCTGTCGGCCATGCCGCGTCGGGTTGCGGGTTGCGACGCGTGCCGACGACCCGCATGCCGAGCGCGGCGCAGAGCTTGCCGACATCGCACCCGATGCCCCCGGCACCGACGACGCAGGCGGTCTTGCCCTCGATCAGGAGCGGGCGGTAGCTGCGATGATCGAACGCGCCGGCCGCGCGCTCGCCGGCCGCGCGGTAAAAGCCTTTAGCCAGATAGAGAATGCCGGCGATGGCGTATTCGGCGATCGGCAGCGGGTTGGCGGCGCCGCGCGATGTCGTCACGACGACATCGCTGCCCCACAGATCGCCGGCCAGCAGATTGCTCGCGCCGGCGGGGCGCTGGTGGAACCATTTCAGCCGCGGCGAGCGGCTGCGCAGATCAAGCGGAAACGGGAAATTGCCAAAAATGATGTCCGCCTCGGCGAGCAGGCCGTCGCGTTCCTCGCGCGTGCCCGCTCCTGTCGCTTTTGGCGACAGGTAGCGCGACACGGCGTGCGGGGGCCAGGTCTCGCGGATTTCGCCGTCGAACCAGCCCGCGGCGTCGGTCAACCGGATCGCCGGATCGATCGCCGCGATCCTCTCGCGATCCGCCACGCTGAGGCGCTGCAGCGCGAGGATATTGACGGTCTGCGTGGCCATTAGCCGCGGCTCGCGCCGATATGCGCGACGGCTTCGATCTCGACCTTTAGCGAGGGATCGGCCAGCGCCGCCACCTGTACCAAGGTCGAGGCCGGGAAATTTCCGGTGAAAAATTCCTGGCGCGCCTTCCACACCTGCTCGCGGTTTTTGATGTCGGTGACAAAGATCGTGACCTTGAGGATGTCGGCCATGCTGCCGCCGGCCGCCTCGACCAGGTGCTTGATCTTGGTGAAGATCGCCTTCGCCTGGATGTATTCGTCGTCGCCGCGCGCCGTCATCCCGGCGAGATAGGCGAAGCCGCCCGACACCAGACAGTTCGACCAGGTGCCCGGTTGCGGCTCAGGCGCCTCGGGGCTTGTCGCACGAAAAATACCGCTCATGAGTTCTTTCTCCTGCTTTGTTTCGGCGCCAGCGACGGCGCACCATGCAACCTTGCCGCCAAGAAAGGGCTTCGCCCTTCCCTTCCGCGCGCCGGTCTCGCACGATAGTGCGGCCCGCGCAGGAGGAATATTATGACCGACACGCGTCCGTTCGACCCGGCTTTGTTCGGCGATGCGGCGATCGACCCGGAAACCGCGAACCTGAACGCCCAGATGATCCGGGTCCTGACCGGGCAGCCGGAGTGGTGGATTACGGGCGCCGCCGCGTTTCGCGAGGCGCGCCGGCGCGGCGAAGGCCCCTTCCCCGCGCCGGTGATGTCGAGCCGCGCACGCACGATCACGATCACGGGCCAAGACGGCAATGAAATCCCGCTGCGGGTGATCGCACCGGAGCGGCCGCGCGGGATCTATCTCCATATTCATGGCGGCGGTTGGGTGCTGGGGGGCGCCGATCTGCAGGACCCGATCCTGGAGCGCGTCGCCGACAACACCAGACAAGTCGTCGTCGGCGTCGAATATCGCCTCGCGCCGGAGCATCCCTACCCGGCCGGCCCGGATGATTGCGAGGCCGCGGCCGCATGGCTCGTGCAAAACGGCAAGCGCGAATTCGGCACCGACGCGCTGACGATCGGCGGCGAGTCGGCGGGCGGCCACCTGACAGCGGTGACGATCCTTCGAATGCGCGACCGCCATGGCTATACCGGCTTTCGCGGCGCCAATCTCGTCTACGGCGCCTTCGATCTCGGCATGACGCCGAGCCAGCGCCAGTTCGGCGACACAAGGTTGATCCTGCGAACGATCGACATGCAGCAATTCTACAACGCGTTCCTGCCGACGGTGACCGACCGACGCGTGCCGGATATTTCACCGCTCTACGCCGATCTGACGGGTTTATGCCCGGCGTTGTTCACCGTCGGCACCAAGGACGCTCTGCTCGACGATACCCTGTTTATGCACGCGCGCTGGATCGCCGCCGGGAATGCGGCGGAATTGGCGATCTATCCCGGTGGCGCGCACGGCTTCACGCTGTTCCCCAACACCTTGTCGACAGCGGCGGCCGACCGGATGGACACGTTTCTCAACGCTGTCCTCGACTAAGCATGGCACTTCTCGAAGTTCACGGGCTGCGCCGAAGCTTTGGCGGCGTCGTCGCGCTTGACGGGTTGGACGTCAGCGTCGCCGAAGGGACGATCACCGCGCTGATCGGACCCAACGGCGCCGGCAAGACGACCGCGTTCCAATGCATCAGCGGCGTCTTGCGCGCGGATGGCGGGACGGTGAATTTCGCCGGACAGGACGTGACAGCCTGGCGCCCCGATCGCATCACGCGCGCCGGGATGGTCCGCAGCTTTCAGATCGCGCGCGGCATCCCGCGCCTGTCGGTGATGGAAAACCTGATGCTTTATGCCCCGGAGCAGCCTGGGGAACGGGTCGTGACGGCGTTGGTCGGAGGTGGCCGGCTGGCGGAGGAACAGGCGCACGAAACCGCCGCGTCGATCGCCCGACGGCTCGGGTTGCTGCGGCTCGGCAACGCGCCGGCGTCGTCGCTGTCGGGCGGCCAGAAGAAGCTATTGGAGATCGGCCGCGCACTGATGGCGCGACCGCGCATGATCCTGTTGGACGAACCCGTCGCCGGGGTGAACCCGACGCTTGTCGGTGAGATCGCCGAGCATCTGCGCGCGCTGCGCGACGAGGGCATGACCTTTCTCGTCATCGAGCATCACATGGACATGGTCGCGCAGCTCTGCAACCCGGTCGTGGTGATGGCCGAGGGGCGCGTCCTGACCCAGGGCAGCTTTGCCGAAGTCGCCGACGACCCGGCGGTGCAGGAAGCCTATATGGGCCGGCGGCGATGGAATTGATGCGCGCCGACAGCGTCGTGTGCGGTTATGGCGCGGCGGACGAGATCCTGAAAGGCGCGGAACTGACCGTCGCGCCCGGCGAAATGGTCGCGGTCATCGGCCCCAACGGCGCCGGAAAATCGACACTGCTCAAAGCCGTCGCCGGGCTGTTGTCGCTGAAATCGGGCGCGATCCTGTTCGACGGCACGCCTATCCAGCATCTGTCGCCGGGCGACCGGGCGCGGCGAGGCATCGCCTTTGTGCCGCAGGAGGCGAATGTCTTCCCATCGATGACGATCCGCGAGAACCTCGAAATGGGCGGCTTGATAGAGCGGGCCAGCACCCGCACGCGGATCGACGCGCTGTTCGCGCAATTTCCAGTGCTGGCGACCAAACGGCGTGCCGCGGCGCGCACGCTGTCGGGCGGGCAGCGGCAAATCCTAGCGATGGCGATGGCGCTGATGGTCGCGCCGCGGCTGCTGCTGCTCGACGAACCATCCGCCGGCCTGTCGCCCGCCGCCGCGGAAATCCTTTTCGACACGATCGTCGACATCCATCGCGGCGGCACCTCGATCGTCATGGTCGAGCAAAATGCGCGCGAGGCGTTGATGATCGCCGATCGAGGTGTCGTCTTGGTCGACGGGCGCGCGGTGCGCGACGGCCCGGCACGTGCAATGGCGGAGGACCCGGAAGTGCGGCGGCTGTTTTTGGGCGGCTGATGCGCTATAGGCTGAGCCGAGAACAAGGGGGAGACAAATCATGCAGATCACCCGCCGGGTCGCGTTGGCGGCCGGGCTCGCCGCGCCGTTTATCCGCGTGGCTCGTGCCGCCGACGAGCCGCTGCGCATCGGCACGCTATGTCCGCTGACCGGCGCGGGCGGCCAGTACGGGCCGTCGATGGTCAAGACGGCCCAGGCGGTGGCCGATGAAATCAACAAGGCGGGCGGAATTGCCGGCAGGCAGATCGCCGTCACCGTCGCCGACGATCAGACCAATCCCGATGCCGGCGTCGCCAGCGCTCATAAGCTGATCGATGCCGATCATGTCTCCGCCGTGGTCGGCACCTGGGCGAGCGCGGTCACGACGGCGGTCGCGCCGCTGTGCTGGGAAGCGAAGGTAATGCTGTTCACCACCTCGGGCGCGGACTCGATCACCAAGCTGCCGCACCTGGGCTACATCATCCGTACCCAGCCCAATACCTATCTGCAGGTCGGGCGAGCCAGCCAGTTCATGCTGGAAAACAAGGCAAAGCGCGTCTTTTCGCTCGCAGCGCAGACCCCGTTCGCGGTCGATTCCTATACGCGAATGACGGCGGTCTTGAAGGAAGGCGGCGCCGAGGCGGTCGGCCAGATCATCTACGACCCAAAACAGACGAGCTTTCGTTCCGAGATCGACAAGGCTCTCGCCGAGAAGCCCGACACGCTGTTTCTCAATTCCTATGCGCCCGATCTGGCGGTGCTGCTGCGCGAGCTTTACCAGCTGGGCTATGACGGCCACCGCCTGACTCAAGGCTATGCGGCGACCCCGTCGATGCTGTCGAGCCTGCAGCCCGATCTGACCAACGGGTTGTGGGCCTATGCGCCCTCACCCGATCTCGACAGCCCGGCCTACGCCGCGGTGCAGAAGATCCTGGGGACGCAGAACCCGGATCCCTATTCGTGCCAGGTTTTCGACCATATGAACCTGATCGCCCTCGCGGTCGCCAAATCAGGACAGGCGACAGGCACGGCGATCCACGACACGATCCGCGAGATCAGCCAGGGCGACGGGCAACCCGTCTATAGCGCGATCGAGGGCATGAAACTTCTCGCCGCCGGCAAGGGGGTCAACTATTCGGGCGCTTCGGGTCCGTGCGATTTCACGCCCGAAGGCGACATCATCACCTGCAAATTCCGCTTCGACATCGTGGAGGGCGGCCAACCAAAGCTGCTGTCGCTGTCCTGAACAACGCGCTGCAGCTGGCGCTCAACGGCGCGATGGAGGGCGCGATCCTCGCCCTCCCGGCGATCGGTTTTAACGCGGTCTACGCGGTCTTACGCTTCGCCAATTTCGCTGTCGGCAGCATCGCGACGATCGGCGCCTTTGCCGGGTGGATGGCGAATACCGCGCTTGGCTGGCCGGTGGCGCCGTCATTGCTCGCCGCTTTTTTCGTCGCGGGCATCGTCGGTGTCGTCAGCGACGAGGCGGCGCTCCGGCCGCTGCGCCGATCGGGCCCGCTGACGACGGCGATCGCTTCGGTCGCGCTGGGGATCATTCTGGAGAATGTCGTACGCTTCGGGTTTGGCAACGACCCGCGCGGCTTCACATTGCCGGTATACCGCGACTGGCGCGGTTTCGGCCTGCATGTCGGGCCGCAGCAGGTGCGCGATGCCGGCGCGTCGGTCGTCGCGATGGCGGCGCTGTTCGCCTTTCTCGCTTTTACCCGCGCCGGGAAGACGATGCGCGCGGTCGCCGACAACCCGATGCTGGCCTCGCTAAAGGGGATCGACGCGGTCCGCATCGGGCGCATCGCGAGCTTTGTAGGGCTCGGGCTGGTCGGTTTTGGCGGCATGCTGATCGCGCTCGACACCCAAGTCGATCCGCTGACCGGGTTTCGCGTTCTGCTGTCGGTTTTCGCCGCCGCCGTGGTCGGCGGGCTGGGCAGCATCCCCGGCGCGGTCATGGGCGCGTTCCTGATCGGCATCGGCGAGGAGATGTCTTTGCTTGTGCTGCCCGCGACCTATCGTGGTGCTGTCGGTTTTCTCGCGATCCTGCTGATGCTGTCGTTCCGACCGGCCGGGCTGCTGGGACAGCGCGCCTGATGACCGCCTATCTCGCCTCTCTGATGGTCTTCGCCGGGATCAACGCGTTGCTGGCGCTGGGCCTCAATGTCGTCTGGGGGCTCGGCGGCATGGTCAATCTCGGCCTCGCCGGATTTTTCGCGCTGGGCGCCTACGCCTCGGCGCTGCTGTGCCTGCGGCTTGGTTGGCCGATGCCACTCGCCGGGCTTGCCGCGGTCGGCGTCGCCGCGGCGCTGGGCGCCGTGCTGGCGGCGGTTACGGCGCGACTCAAAGGCGATTATCTCGCCCTCGTCACGCTCGGTTTCGCGCAGGTCGTTCAGCTCGTCGCGGCGAACGAACGCTGGCTGACCAACGGCACCGACGGGATCAGCGGCGTTCCCGGCCCGTGGCGCTCATTACTCGCGCCAGTACAGTTCGATCTGCTGTGCATGGCGGTGTGCTGGGGGCTTGTCGCCGTGTGCTTCGCGGCGTTGACGCGGCTCGCCGCGAGCCCGTTCGCCCGGGTGCTGCGGGCGATCCGCGAGGACGAGATGGTCGCGGCCGTTGCCGGCAAGCGCGTGCTGTGGTTCAAGATCCGCGCTTTCGCGCTGGGCGCCGGCGCGTCGGGTCTGGCGGGCGCGATTTATGTGCATTTCAACGGCTATGTCGCGCCGGATACGCTCGACGTGCTGCTGACGCTCAATGTCGTGCTGGCGCTGACCCTCGGCGGCACCGGCCGCATGGCAGGCGCGGTGGTCGGCGCGCTCGTCCTCGAAGCCTTGACCGAGGGCACCCGCTTTACCGGCGATGCGCTCCAGGCCCTGTCGCCGGTGCAGATCGCCAGCGTGCGCGAGGCGATGATCGGCATCGTGCTGGTCCTCGTGCTGCGCCTGCGCCCGCAAGGCCTGCTGCCCGAGACGCCGCGCATCATGGCTCTGGAGACGAGGGCCGGGCGCTAGTTCTGGTAGACGATCGTGCGCAGCATGATCCGGCGCTCGTCCGGCCGGTAGTCGCCGGCGCCGCGATGCATGGTCGACCTCTCGTCCCACATCAGCACATCGCCGACCCGCCAGGAGTGGTAGTAGACAAACCGGTCCTGCGTCGAATGCGCGGCGAGTTCGTCGATCAATTGCCAGGCCTCGTCTTTCGCCATCCCTGCGAAACCGTGAGTGTGCAGCGGGTTGACAAAGAGGATCGGCCGTCCGGTGACGGGATGGTTGACCACCGCCGGCCGCGCCTTTTCGAGAATTTCCCGGTCGGTTTTGCGCGGCGGTTCACCCTCGTAAAGCCTTACGCCGGCAGGCCCGTCGGCCGGGCCATGCAGGCCAACCATGCCCTTGAGCCGCTCTTTCATCCCGTCATCGAGCGCGTCATAAGCCGCGCGCATATCGGCAAACATCGTCCCGCCCTTGGATGACGGCACTTCTTTCGCGTGCAGGATTGCCAGCCGCGGCAACTCGTCTTCGTAAGGCGAGTCGGTGTGCCAGTCGGTCGCGCGCTTGACCCCGAACTGGTCGATGCCGCCATCCTTGTCGACATTGGTCAGCCAGGAAACTTCGGGATACTCGGCATGACGGTAATTCATCAGTGAGTGGATCATCGGCCTGCCAAAGCGCCGCCCAAACGCAGCCAGTTCCGCCGGCCCTAAATTCTGATCGCGGAACACCAGCACCGGATGCTCAGCAAAGGCATTCTCGATCCAGGCAAGCGTCTCGTCATCGAGCGGCTGGGTCAGGTCGACGCCGATCGCCTCGGTGCCGAGCGCCTCGCCCAGCGGACGGAGTTCTCGCGTGGTCATCAGCGTGCCTCCTAGGATTAGCGTTTCCCCATTCTGACGACGGGAATTCAGCCGAGTCAATTTGGCCGGGTCAAATTGACGGCGACCAGCCGTACACCTTGCTGAGCGTTCCCCCCATCAGCGCGGCGCGGTCGCTGTCGGACAGGCGGTCGGTGACGCGAAACGCCTCTACCCCCTGCTCGTAGGTCAGCAATCCGACCGCCCGCGTCCAATCAGTGCCCCACAGGCAGCGATCAAAGCCAAAGGCGTCAAAGATGCGGCCGAGCGGGTCCCAGATGTCGTTGTAGGGAAACTTCTCGTGCGACAGCGTGCAGGCGCCGCTGATCTTGATCACGATATTGTCGTGCACCGCCAAGGCCAGCACCTTTGGCAGATCGGCCCATGGTTGCGGCGGCGCCGGCGGCTCAAACGGCTGTTGCAGCCCCAGGTGATCGATCACCAGCATCGTGTTGGGGTTGCGCGCGGCCATTTGCGCCGCTTGTTCCAGCCGCCCCCAGCACAGCAAATTGACCGGCAGCGAGTGTTGCGCCGCGGCGGCCAGAACACGGTCGAGGCCGGGATCGGCGGGGTCAGTCGAGACATTGTCGCGCATCATGACGCGGATGCCGACCGTGCCCTTGGTGGCGGCCCAAGCGGCGATCGTGTCGGCTACGGCCGAGTCACTCGGGTCGACCGGCTTCACCAGCCCGAACTTGCCGGGATGCTTCGCATACACATCGAGCGCATAGCTGGCGTCGTAGCCGTACATCGAAAACGGCGAGACCAGCACTGCGCCGTCGACACCGACCGCGTCCATCGCGGCCACCATCTGGTCGCCGGTGACTTCCGCCGGCCCGTGGAGCGTGCCGACCCACGGCCGGCCGGGGTGATTGCGTTCATAGGCGTGCACCTGGACGTCGATCGTCGGCATGGTTCGGCCTCCGGCTTGAGTGCTATCGGGAAGGATCGGCGCCCGCCTCCGGCAGACGCACCTCGGTGTTCGCCCGCTCTTCCTGCAGTTTGAGAAAGATCGAGGCATCGCGATCGGCCCAGCCGCGCGCGATTGCCTCATCCATCTCGGCTTTGGCAAGCGCATTGAGCCGCATCGGCGTATTGGTCTCGCCGGCCAATTCGAGCGCCAGACCGAGATCCTTGCGCGCCAGCGCCAGTGAGAAGCGCGGGTCGAAATCGCCGCGCAGATAGGTCGCCGGCAGACGAACCTTCAAGTTCATCTGATTGCCGAGCGCGGCCTCGGTAAACACCTTGACGATGGTCGCCGCATCGATCCCCGCCTTGACCCCGGTCGTCCAGCACTCGGCCATGACCAGATCGAGCGTAAAGGTCGCGCTGTTATGCAGGATCTTGGCGATCGACCCGGTGCCGATACCGCCAGCGTACATGACGCGCTTGGCGATCGCATCCAGCACCGGCCGGGCGCGCTCGAACGCGGCGGGCTCCCCGCCGACGACGGTCAGCAGGTCGCGGGTCTGCGCGCCTTCCATGCCGCCGCTGACCGGCGCATCGAGCATCGCGACGCCCTTTTCGGCGAGCAGCGCGTGGATGCGCCGCACCAGCGCCGGGGCGTTGGTCGTGTGGTCGATATAGAGCGCACCGGGATTGAGGCTCGCCACCAGCGCGCCGGCACCGAGACAGACCTCTTCCATTTCCTGTGGCCCGGGCAGGCAGGTGGCGACGATCTCGCATTCTTTGGCCAGCGCCGCCGGCGACTCCGACCAGACGGCACCATCGGCGAGCAACCCGGCGGCCGCCGCGCGCCGCGCATCGTGAACGACGAGTGCATACCCGGCCTTGAGCAATTGCCCGGCGATCGGCGCGCCGATATTGCCAACCCCGATAAAGCCGATCTTCATGGCAATCCATCCCGCAAAGCTGACGCGGTCTCCGAAAGTTTGCCCTCCCCCTTAGGCCCATTGGGGGAGAGGGGGGAGCCCATCGCGGAGCGATGGGAGGGTGAGGTGGGCATACGCCGCTGGAATCCCCCGCCTCACCCAGCCCTCTCCACCCCCGAGGGTGGAGAGGGAGATATCATCGCCCTAAAGCGCGTAGAGGCGCAGCGCGTTATCCCACAAGATCTTCTTCTTGCTCTTGTCGGCGAGCGGCAGTGCGAGGAACAAATCCATCGCGTTTGGATATTTGGCGTCGCCGTGCGGATAGTCGGTCGTCGTGACGAGATTGTCGTCGCCGATCGCGGCAACGACATGGCTGACGAATTCCTCGTCGCACTCGACCGCGCCAAACCCTTGCCGCCGAAAATACTCCGATGGCGGCATCGAGAGATGGGTCATCTCGCCAAACGGCTCGCGCCATTCGTAATGCTCATCCATCCGGTGCAGCCAGAACGGCAGCCAGCCACAATTCGCTTCGAGAAACGCGCAGCGCAGTTTGGGGAAGCGCTCCATCACGCCGCCCATGATGATGTCCATGCAGGCGAGCATCTGCTCCATCGAATGGGTCGCGATATGCGCGATTCCCATCGTTTTGAAGCGGTCGGTGCCGCAGGCTTTCATCCGCGAGCCGGTAGTCTCGTGGAAACCGACTGGCACGTTCAGCTCCTGGCAGACCGCCCAGAGCGGGTCATAATACGAATCGTGCCACGGCCGCTCGTTATAGATATTAGGCCGCAGAAACACGGCCTTCATGCCGAGTTCGCCGATCGCGCGCCGGGTTTCGGCGACCGCGCTGTCGACATCGTGCGCGGAGATGGCTGCAGCACCGAACATGCGCTTCGGATCGGCCGCCTGGATGTAATCGTAAAGCCAATCGTTATAGGCCCGGCAGGCGGCCGCCGCGAAACGCGGATCCATGCGCGTGAACGCGGTCACGTACATCGCCGAGGTCGGGAACAGGATCGCCAGGTCGAGGCCCTCCTTGTTCATCGCCTTCACCTGCGATTCCGGATCGAAATCGCGCGCGATCTCCTCGGCGTACCGCGCCGCCAGAGCGTTTTCCTCGGCTTCGCTGAGCGCCGGATAGTCGCCGCCGGGGATCGCCGCCATCACCTCGCCTTCGACGAGGGTACGGATGTCCCATTTGCGCTCGCTAAAGCGTTTTGGCGCGCGATCGGCGAATTCCGGGTCGATATAGCGCTGCCATAGATCGACCGGCTCCATCACATGCATCTCGGCATCGATCAGCTTGAAGCCATTCTTGGCCATGACGATTATCCCCTTGAAGCTTGCATGATGGAGACTGACCTAAGCCGCCTTCGCCTTCGCGTGGCGGATCGCCGCGAGCACGCGCTCGGACGTCAGCGGCGTCTCGTTGACCTCGGCGCCGATCGCGGCGAGCGCGTCGCGCACCGCATTGGCGATCGCCGCCGGCGGTGCGACGGCACCGCCCTCGCCCATGCCCTTGACGCCATATTCGGTCGCGACCGCCGGCGAGTGCATATGGCCGATGCGGATGTCCGGCATCTCGAAGGCGCCGGGCAGGTGATAATCGAGAAAGGTCGCGGCAAGCGGCTGACCGTGCTCGTCGTAGGGAATCTGCTCGAACAACGCGGTGCCGATACCCTGCGCGACGCCGCCGCGGATCTGGCCCTCGACGAGCATCGGGTTGATCATCGTGCCGCAATCCTCGGCGACGACAAAATCGACGAGCTCAATCACGCCGGTCTCGATGTCGACCGCGACGACAGCGCCGTGCGTCGCATAGGAATAGACGCCAGTGCTGACCGCCGGCTCGTAGGTCGCGGTCGCGTCGAGCAACGGGTCGACCCCCGGCGGCAGCCCGTCCATGCGCAGATGCGCGACCTTGCCGACCTCGGCGATCGTCACCGACCGACCTTGCGGCCCGATCACCGCGCCATCGGCGCAATGCACCTCGCTGACCGAGCATTGCAGCAGATGCGCGCCGATGCGCTCGACCTTCTCGCGCAGCATCCGGCTGGCGCGCGCCACCGCGCCACCCGACATGACCATGCTGCGCGACGCGAAGGTGCCAAAGCCAAAGGCCGTGCTTTCGGTGTCGCCGTGCCGCACCGAGATGCGCGCCGGGTTGATGCCCAGCTCGTGGTAGGCGACCTGCGACAGCGCGGTTTCGAGTCCCTGGCCGTGCGATTGGATGCCGACCATCAGCACCAAGCTGCCATCGGTCAGGATACGAGCCGTGCAGCTTTCAAAGCCCGGAATGACCGAGGCGCCGCGCGAGGCGAATTCGGCCGAGCCGTGCCCGGTCTGCTCGGTGAAGCTGCCAAACCCGACACCGATCAGCCGTCCATCGGGCTCGCCGCGCTTTTGCCGCGCGCGGATTTTGGGCAGATCAAGCAGATCGGCGCAGAGCCGCACGCAACCGGGATAATCGCCGGTGTCGTAGCGCATGCCGGTGATCGAGGTGAACGGCATCTCGGCGGCCGGGATCATGTTCTCGATGCGCACATCGAGCGGGTCGCGCCCGACCGCGCGCGCAACCTCGTCGATTGTCCGCTCGATCGAAAAGCACGCCGCGGGACGGCCAACGCCACGATATGGTCCGACCGGCGCCTTGTTGGTCGCGACGGTGACAAACCGCGCGCGGTAATTGGCGATCTTGTAGGGGCCGGGCAAAACGCGCGCGGCCATGTTCGCTTCCATGTACGGACCTTGCGGCCATAACCCGTAGGCGCCGGCATCGACGACGACCTCAGCGTCGACACCGAGGATGCGCCCCTGTTTGTCGGCGTAGGCGGTCACTTTGTGGTGCTGGTCGCGGGTGTGCGCGGCGGTCAGCAGATGCTCGGTGCGGTCCTCGATCCAGCGCACCGGATGCTCGAGCTCAAGCGTCAGCGCGGCGAGGATGATCTCTTCCGGGTAGAGCCGCGCCTTGGGGCCGAACCCGCCGCCGACATCGGGCGCGACGACCCGGATCTGCCGTTCGTCGAGCCCGAGGATTTCGGCGAGCGCGACCCGCATCGTATGCGGTGTCTGCGTCGAGGCCTGGACCACCACCTCGTCAAGCCGCCAATCGCGATAGGCCAGCACGGCGCGGCCTTCCATCGGCGAGCCGGATTGCCGGTTCATACGGTATTCGCGGGTGACGACGATGTCGGCGGCGCGCGCCGCCGCCTCGATGTCGCCCCCGGCGATCGAGCGATCCATAAAGATGTTGTCGCCCCAATGCTCATGGACGAGCGCCCCACCGCGCATCTGGCGCGGCGCATCGACGACCGCGTCGAGCGGCTCGAAATCGACCGTGACCATCGCCGCAAGGTCTTCGGCTTCGGCCCGCGTCGGCGCGACGCAAGCGGCGATCGCCTCGCCGACATAGCGCGCCTTCTCGGTCGCGAGCGGCGCCCAGTCCGGCGAACGCGCACCGACGGCCTGGGTCACGATGCGGATCGGCTTCATGCGCGGCAAATCGGCGGCGGTGAAGACATGGCCGCGCGCCTCGGGCGCTATCGTGATCCCGCGGATGCGCGCGTTCGCGTGCGGACTGCGCACGAACACGACTTCCTTGGTGTCAGGTATACGGATGTCCGAGACGAACTGGCCACGCCCGCGCAGGTGGCGCATGTCTTCTTTGCGCGGTAGCGAGACGCCGATGCCAAAGCCCTGGCTGGGGGTTTCCGGTTTCATGGGCACGAAGGATCGCATCGCACCCACCGCCTGACAAGCGCGCCGGCCAGCGAATGACGCGCGTCTGCGTCGCAATCGGTCCGATCGATTGTCCACCGCGGCGACGCGTGGGCCATGCGATGATACCGGCCGGGTATCTTTCGGGACGAGGGTCATCACCATGATCGAAGTTCGCAAGATCGAGACGGCGCCGGGACTAGTGTTCGACGCGTCGGTCGCCGGCTCCGAGACCGCGCCGCTGGTGCTGCTGCTGCACGGGTTCTGCGTGTCCCGGCATTTCTGGGAGCACCAAATCGCGGCGCTCGCCGAGGCCGGCTATTTCGCGGTCGCGCCAAACCAGCGCGGCTACGCGCCCGAGGCGCGGCCCGACCCGCGGGATCTCGACGCCTACAATATCGAAAAGCTGATCGGCGACGCGCTCGACATCGTCAAGGCAGTCGGACGAGAGGACCGGCGCTTTCACCTCGTCGGCCATGATTGGGGCGGCAGCCTTTCCTGGATCATCGCCGATCGATATCCCGAAAGGCTCGGCTCACTAACGATGCTGTCGCGGCCGCACCCGGAATCGTTCGCGCGGGCGATGAAGACCGATCCGGAGCAGCCGCATCGCTCGCGCCATCACCGCGAGTTGCTCGATCCGGGCGCCGGGCCGCGCCTCCTCGCCGACAATGCGGCGTGGGTGCGCGACCGGCTGACGCGCAACGGGCTGCCGCCGGAAGCGATTGAAAAGCACATCTCGGTGCTCGGCAACCCACCGGCGATGGAGGCGGCGCTCGCCTGGTATCGCGCGCGCGGCGAGCGCCCATCGGTCGGTCCGACCAAAGTACCGACCCTTTTTATCTGGGGCGACCATGACGACACGGTCGGCCGCATCGCCGCCGAGGGGACGATGGAATTCATCGCGGCGCCGTACCAGTACGCGGTGCTCGAAGGCGGCGGCCACCACGCCGCCGACCAGATGCCGGAGCAGGTCACCGAATTGCTATTGGGCCACCTCGCGCGCCATCCGATCTGACTGGTTTAGCCGGCTATTCGAATGCCTTGAACACCGCCTCGATCGCGTGCTTCTGGTTGCCGTCCGGCGAGATCGGTACGACGACCGGCGTCGAGATGCCGGCCGCGCGCCACGCCTCGACCCCCTCGCGGACACGCGCGGCCGGGCCGAACAGCGTGCAGTCGGCGAGCCAGCGATCGGTCAGGTAATTGGACATCTCCGCGGCGCGGCCTTCGTCGATGATTTTTTCGGCGGTCGCCATTTCGTCGGCGTATCCCGTCTCCTTCCAATAGTTACGGTAGTAGGGCAGTAGCCAATAGCTGGCCATCGATCGGCGCAGCGCCGCCTTGGCCTCGTCGATATCGTCGGAAATGCAGGTGCGGACACGGTTGCCGATAAAGAAACTCGGGTCGCGCCGTTTCGCCTCGGGCAGCACCGCCAGCGAATCCGCCATGAAGGCACGGCTGCCATTGGCGAAGACGAGCCCGTCGCCGATCTCGCCGGCCAGTGCGATCATCCGTTTGCGCAAGGTCGCCACGATCACCGGCGGCAGGGGTCCATATTGCGTCTGCGCCTTAAACTTCTCGACAAAGGCGCGGGTATCGCCGAGCGGCTTGCCAGGCTTCGCCTCCCACCGCGCATAGGACGGCGCGTGCGCGATGCCGATGCCGAACTGGAAGCGCCCAGCCGAAATCTCGTGGATGTAAGCGGCGTTCTGCGCGAATTCGTCGATCGATTGGGCGTAGATCGGCGCGATCGCCGTGGCGAACGGGATCGTCTCGGTGGCGAAGGCGAGCCCAGCGCATTGCGACATGTTGCCAAACGAGCTCGAAACCGAAATCCCGGCGAAGCCGCGGCGTTCGATCTCGCGCGCGATCTCGAGTGTCGCCCGGCGCTCGCCAGGGTTGGCCATCAGGGCGAGCGCAGGCAAGGTGTCAGGCATCCGCGGCTCCTTTGTGGTCTGTTCGCGTGATCATAGCGGACGCCGGCGCCACGGTCAGCGTTGCCGCTGGCGCATCCCTTAGGCTTGACCCCCGGCGAGCGGCGCGCCTATATCGACGCCACCTCTGATCCCCGGTAGCTCAGTGGTAGAGCAAGCGGCTGTTAACCGCTGGGTCGCTGGTTCGAATCCGGCCCGGGGAGCCATTTCTGGAAGATGCGACTGCCTCCGGCGGCGCGAAACCGGACAGAAGTCCTTGTGGGGGAGATCAACGATGATGCGTGTCCACGCTGGTTTGGGCGGCGCCATGGTCGCGGTCATTGCGCTGACCGCATGCGCGCCGACGGTGATGGCGCCGACAGTCCCGGTCATGCCTGGCGCGAACAAGCCGTTCGACCAGTTCGCCGCCGATCAGCAGACCTGCCAGGGCTACGCGAACTCGCAAACCGCGCCGCTGGCGGCACAAGCCAATAATCAGGCGGTCGGCTCAGCGCTGCTCACGACCGCGCTCGGCGCAGGGCTCGGCGCGGCGATCGGCGGCGGGCGGGGCGCAGCGATCGGTGCCGCCTCGGGCGCCCTGGTCGGCGGCAGCTTGGGCGCCCAAGGTTCATCGATCGCCGGCATGAGCATACAGCAGCAATTCGATGTCTATTATTCGCAATGCATGTACGCACGAGGCAACCAGGTGCCCGGCTTCTCGCCGAACATGTACGCGATCCCGCCCTATCCCGGTGCGGGCGGCCCGCCGCCGCCTGGGGCGTATCCCCCACCGCCAGGGGCGTATGTCCCGCCGCCCCCTCACTACTAGTGGGCTCTGCGATCTTCTAAACAGCAAAAAAGGAACCAGCGATGGCCAAAACGCGCGGCACCGGCCTGTTGATGGTCTGGGTCGATGTCGACCCCGAATACGAGGCCGAACTCCATCGCTGGTATGATGAGGAGCACATCGCCCGGCTGCTGTCCGTGCCCGGCTTTCGTAGCGCCGGGCGCTATGTCGCGCTAAAGGGCGGCCCCAAGAACCTCGTGCTCTATGAGCTCGAAAGCACCGAGGTGCTGCACAGTGCCGCCTTTCTCGACGAAGTGCGGTTCCGTCCGTCGGCGCGGCGGGCTACCGCGTCGGGCGCCACGGTCGGCCGCAACTACCTGCACAATGCCTATCGCCAGATCTTCCCGATGCACACCAACCCGATCGAGATGACGGAAGGGCCGGCGCCCTATCTGCAGATGGGACGCATCGACATCCCGTCGAGCGTCGAGGACGAGTTCAACGACTGGTACAACACCGCCTATATCCCGCCCTATCTGGCTGTGCCCGG
>Ga0181537_10001736_pt1 | contig 19757 bp, 15 predicted proteins | sample PEATcosm2014_Bin_39_FD_119765 | JGI IMG/M metagenome (GOLD analysis project Ga0181537, IMG submission 119765) | Peatland microbial communities from MTU Mesocosm Facility, Houghton, MI, USA - PEATcosm2014_Bin23_10_metaG | ecosystem: Environmental > Terrestrial > Soil > Wetlands > Peat | place... | reverse complement strand
CGATCCAACGTCTTATTAAACGCCTCTTCTTCGCGCCGGATGACTTCCTGAACGTGCTTTTGCTTCGCGCGAATCTCGGGAAACACATGCCCCATCGTTTCCGCCAGCACATCCACCAGTTTGTAAAAAAACGGCTCCTTGAAACCCAGCGTCCGTCCATACCTTACCGCTCTTCGCAAAATGCGCCGCAGAACGTAATTGCGGTCGTTGTTTCCCGGCTGGATCCCGTCCGCAATCGCAAAACTCAAGGTGCGGATATGGTCGGCAATCACCCGAAACGCGATATCGAGCTGAATCTGCTCCGGGGAGCACACGCGCCCTCGCGTGTCACCGACCGCGCCCTCGCGGTCGGATTCCGCAGACACACCCGCCGCGTCCCCGCGGCCAATTCTTTCCTGTTCCGGGGAGCACACGCGCCCTCGCGTGTCACCGACCGCGCCCTCGCGGTCGGGTTCCCCAGAAACACCCACCGCGCCCCCATCCGGTGTCCACAACCACTTGTAGTTCTCCGTTAAAGGCACCACGCCCCCGTCCCAGGGGTTCCGACAAATGTACTGGAACTTTTCCGCCATGTCCGAGTCACCACGAATCATCCGATCCATGGATTCCTTGTCCCACACCTGCCCCTTTCGCCCCGACGTCTGGTTGATGTTGTGCGCACTTGCGGATTTGATGCCCTGAAGAATTTCACTGAGCGGCCAAAACACCGGTTTCTCCTCCTGGTCCTGCTCCTTGATCTGCGGTTCAAACAAAAGGTGAACGTGGTCCGGCATCACACACGCCGCGTAAAGCTGAACCTGACGGTGCTCGTGGGCGTGGAGAATGCTCTTCATCACCATGTCACGTTCCGCCGGGGAGAGTTGCTGTCGATTCACTGTCGAAAACGTAACCATGTATTTCGCCCAAGGACGCTCGAAGTGCGGCAGATTGCGCCGTGAATACTTTGCTTCCGGGGTATTCAAAGTCTCGGATCCAATCGGCGGGGGCGCCGATTGGGACACGCGAGGGCGCGTGTGCTCCCCGGGACTGTCGCCACCCGCGCTCCCCGGCAGCGTGCTGCCATATTTCTTCCCGCTTAATTCCTCCAGCTTGTCGAAAATCGGCCGGAATATGTCCGTCTCGTAATTGGAAATTTTCGCGTGCGCAAAATCTTTGAAATTCTTCGTGCCCTGGATGATGCTGGTGACGCGCTCAAAACCCATCCCCGTGTCCACGTGCCGCGCGGGCAGCGGCGAAAACGTGCCGTCCGGGTTCGCATTGAACTGGATGAACACCAGGTTCCAAATCTCAATGCACCGGGCGTCGCCCCTGTTTACAAGCTTCCCCTGCGTGTCGCCGAGCGGCGTCAAATCCACGTGCAATTCCGAGCACGGCCCGCACGGGCCGGTCTCGCCCATCATCCAGAAGTTGTCCTTCTTGTTGCCGTAAACGATGTGGATTTTCGGATCCAACCCCGCGGCGGAGAATTTTGCCGCCCAAAAATCATGAGCTTCCTGGTCGAAATCGCTCGGGTCGCCCTGCGTTTTGTCCGGCGAATAAACCGTCGCGTAAAGCCGTTCCTTCGGAAATTTCCACACTTCCGTAATGAGTTCCCACGCCCAGTCAATCGCCTCCTGCTTGAAATAATCGCCGAAGCTCCAGTTGCCCAGCATCTCGAAGAACGTGTGGTGATACGTGTCCAAGCCGACGTCATCGAGGTCGTTGTGTTTGCCGCCGGCGCGGATGCATTTCTGGGTGTCGGCGGCGCGGGGCGGCTGGTAGGGGCACTTTACCTGGCCGAGGAAAATGGGGACGAACTGGTTCATGCCCGCGTTCGTGAACAGCAGGTTCGGCGAGTCGGGCATGAGGCTGGACGACGGCACGATGGTGTGCTGCTTCGACTTGAAAAAGTCGAGAAAATCCTGCCGTATCTGGCCGCTGGGACGGATGTCGGACGGTTTTGTCATGTCTGTAAAACGGGGAGGATAGGCCAAAACGGGCGGTCAATGCCAGCGCAAGTTTCGCGCCTATTTGAACAAATTCGTCAGCACGCCCTGCGCCGCCCGGTTCAATTCCGTGTTCCCCTGTTTCTGAAGCTGCTTTTGGAGTTCCTGCACCCCCTGCTTTTTCAGTTCGTCGGCCGCCGCCGCGACGGCTTCGTTCAGCACCGGCTGCAGAATCTGCCAGCATAATTGCGCCGGAGTGACGCCGCCCTCGGCGTTGCCGATGTTTTGCAGGTGCAAATCCGGGATGGCCACCGTCTGCGCCACGGACTTGCCGAAGCCGCTCACATTGACATGCAATTTCGCGCCGGTGAGCACCAAATCCTTCACGAGAAACTTCTTGGTGGTTTGCGCGCCGGATGCCGCGGGCGCAGCGACCGGCTGCGCCTGCGTGCCGCCCGAACCTTTGAGGTTGTCGAGAATCTTGCTCAGGTTGTTGCCGTCCAGCGTCCCTTCCAGCGTAATTTCCGGATCCTGAATGTCGATTTCGTCCACCACGACGGTGTCGGAGAAAACGGACCCGATCTTCACCCCCACCTTGATGCCGCCCATCTGGATGGCGAACGGCGTTTTGTAACCGTCAGGATTGCCGACAAAAAGCTGGCTGAGGCTGCCGCTGCCGGAAAATGGTGAAATATCCGCCGCGCCGAGGCGCACCTCGACCTTCGTCATCTGCGGGCCGACGGTTTCCACGCCTTTTTTCACGATGGAATTGAGCGAGAAAAAAACCGCCGCCAGTGCAATCACCAGCAGCACGAACACGGTGACGGAAACTCCGATGACTATTTTTTTCATGATACAGTGTGACGCGCGGCCTTCGCCGGATGACGGTTTTACCGCGCGGCGGAAAACCAACCTTAATTTCCGCCGATGGCGCGCGCGGGTCAAGTTGATTTGCGCGGGCGCGTCCGGCAAAACGGGATTTTGGGCCAACGCAAATTATTTTTTGCATTTTTTGAAATTTTTTTGCTTGAGAAAAATCGCGGGATTGCCGATACTGAAACCAGTTGAAGGCGCTGCCATCAAGCGCTTCGTTCTTTGGAAAATGGAAAAGAACTGGTAACAATTTACCCTGCCATGTTCGTGATCCTGACAAATGTCCTTGAACCGTAATTAACAAAAAATGGAGCCTCTATTTCGGTTCCGGCCGACAGGCCTTTACTGGAAGTCGTAAAGAAGCGATCGGGTTCCACCTGTTCACAAGCAGTTCAGAGGAACGTCATACACGGCATTACGGTGGGGTTTTTTTCCGATTCGCGACATGCTCGCAGCCAGCCCTGAACGCTGTGGCCGCTGACGCTGGCCGGCGCATTTTGCCGGCAAAGTCACCGCCGCCCAACTTCTGCGGCCACGGCTCAGGGGCGCATGCGGGCAGGTCGTCAGGTTTCTTTCCATTCTCCTACAATCGTATTATTCCAACTCCCGCCCCGGCACTCAGCCCTGTTTGACGTTCAAGCCCCTTCATTTTGCTTTTGGCCCCTTGCGCGGAAACTGCTAATTTAGGGTCATGTCGAGGGATGACTTGTTTGCCGCCCCGCCCGCGCCGGAAACTTCCGCGGCGGAGCCGGCCGGCGCCTCTCCCGCACGCCATGTGCCGCTGGCCGCGCGGATGCGTCCCCGCAACCTCTCCGAATACGCCGGCCAGACCCACATTCTCGGCCCCGGCCAACTGCTGCGCCGCGCCATCGAGGCCGACCGTATCCAGTCCCTGATTTTCTACGGCCCGCCGGGCACGGGCAAAACCTCCCTCGCGCAAATCATCGCGCGCCAGACCCGCAGCAAGTTCGAGCGCCTCAGCGGCGTGGAATCCAACGTGGCCGACATGCGCCGCGTCCTGGCCGGGGCCGCCAACCGCCTCGAAAACAGCGGCCAGCCCACCATCCTGTTCATTGATGAAATCCACCGCTTCAATAAGGCGCAGCAGGACGTGCTGCTGCCGGACGTCGAAAGCGGCGTCGTGCGGCTCATCGGCGCGACCACCCACAACCCCTTTTTCTTCGTCAACTCGCCGCTGGTCTCGCGCTCGCAGATTTTCGAACTGCAACCGCTGTCCGAGGCCGAACTTTATGCTCTCTTGCAACGCGCGCTGGCGGACACCGAACGCGGCCTGGGCCATTTGAAAATTCAAGCCGACGAAGCGGCGTTGCGGCATCTCGCCAAATTGTCCGACGGCGACGCGCGCAAGGCGTTGAACTCGCTGGAAATTGCCGCGCTCACCACCGCGCCGGCGGCGGACGGCGTCATCCACATTGACCTCGCCGTGGCGGAGCAAAGCATCCAGCGCAAGGCGGTGGTATACGACGGCGACGGCGACGCGCATTACGACACGATTTCCGCGTTCATCAAGGCGATGCGCGGGAGCGACCCGGACGCGGCGTTGTACTGGCTGGCCAAGATGATTCACGCGGGCGAGGACCCGCGGTTCATCACGCGGCGCATCATGATTTGCGCGGCGGAGGACGTGGGCCTCGCGGACCCGATGGCGCTCGTGCTGGCCAACGCCGCGAATCAGGCGGCAGAATTTGTGGGCTGGCCCGAGGCGCGGATTCCCATCGCCGAGGCGACCATTTACATCGCCACCGCGCACAAGAGCAACAGCAGCATCACCGCCATCGACGCGGCGCTGGAGGACGTGCGCTCCGGCCGCACGCTGGCGGTCCCCGAGCATTTGCGGGACGCGCATTATAAGGGCGCGGAACGGCTGGGCCACGGCCAGGGTTACCAATACGCGCATGACCACCCGGAGCATTTTGTGGCGCAGGATTATTTGGGGGCGGACCGGCGCTATTATGAGGCGGGCGACCAGGGCGTGGAGAAGAAGATCAAGGAGCGCGTGGAAAAATGGCGGGCGGAACTGGATGCCGCGAGGAAGGCGAAGTGATGTCGGATCGTAATATTGACAATTCGGCGCGAGTGCTTTACGTTTGAGGCATGGTAAAGACACAAATCTCAAGTAAAGGGCAGACGACCATTCCTTCCTCATTCCGGAAGAAATGGAAAGCATCACAGGTTTTGTGGGAATCCAATCCGGACGGAACGGCACATGTTTCCCCGGCGCCTGACCTTATGTCACTCCTGGGCAGCGCGGCCGATGGCAGGCCGGCGGATTCTGATGAAAAGAAAAAGGCGAGAGTCGCCATTGGCCGCAATGCCGCCCGGGAGGGATCGTCAAAATGAGCCGGCGCATCCGCCTAGACGCGAATGTGATCCTACGTTTCCTGCGCAATGATGATCCGGGACAATCACCCGCGGCTGCGAAATTATTTCAAAAAGCCTCGGACGGAACGGTGGAGTTGTTGGTCTCCCCGGTCACCATGGGCGAGGTGTTTTATGCGTTTACGTCATTTTACAAGCTCTCACAACGCGACACGGCGGCGAAGCTTCTGCCGCTGGTCCGTGCCGGCGCCATTTCGTTTGAGCAGGAGGACTGCATGAGCAGCGCCCTGGAACGGGTTGTCGCGGAAAATGTTGATTTTGGCGACGCCTGGCTCGCCGCCTTGGCCGCAAGTTCCAACGAACTGGTCGCATCCTTTGACCGCGATCTGCTGCGTTTCAAAGATATTCAACTCTACGACTTTGAACCGAACCGATGACGGAAACCATTCAGCAGGCCAAATCAGCCTTGCGGTCAAAAATGGCCGCAGAATTGAAAAAGCTGACCGTGCAGGAACGCGTGACGGCTTCGTTGGCGGCCGGCGCGCTTTTGGAACGGCAGGAAGTCTGGCGCAACGCGCGCGCGCTGCTGTTTTACGCGCCGCTGGCTGACGAGCCGGACATCTGGCGGTTGCTGGAGGATTCCCTGGCCGCGGGCAAGCTCGTCGCGCTGCCGCGATTTCAGAAGGAACAAAACACTTATGTCGCGTGTCAAATCATCAGGGTGGACACTGATTTGCAGACGGGAAGGTATGGCATCCGCGAACCGCGGGAGTCCTGTCCAATAATTCCGCTAATGCGGCTGGACTTGGCCCTCGTTCCCGGGGTAGCATTTGATCTGAATGGTCATCGGCTCGGCCGGGGAAAAGGGTATTACGACCGGCTGCTGGCCATGTTGACCGGCCCGGCTTGCGGCGTGGCCTTCGATCAGCAGATCGTCAGCCAGGTCCCAAACGAGCCCCATGATGTGCGTTTGAGCTGCATTCTGACGCCGACACGCTGGCATGATGTCACCGGCCCGCGCGCGGCTTTGAAATGATTCTGTTGGCGAATATTCTCTCTGAAGGCGTCGCTTTCGCCCTCGCCGGCGCCGCGATTTGCTTTGTTTTCCTCTGGTGGAAAGACCGCAAGACCCGCGAATTCCAGTCCGCGGAGGCGCGCTCCATCCTCGACCAGGCCCGGCGCGACGCCGAGAACACCGTCCGGGACGCGCGGCTCGCCGCCAATGAGGAGGCCTTGCGGATTCGCGAGGAGACGGAGAAATCCTTCGCCGCGCGGCGGCAGGAACGCGCCGACCTCGAGCGCCGGTTGGGCGAACGGGAGGCGCTCATCAACACGCAACTCGAGAAAATCGTCCAGGCCGAGCGGAGTTTGCAGGAACAGAAGGAGACTTTGCTCAAGCAGGACGAATCCCTGGCCGCCGACCGGCGGGAGCTCGAGCGGCTGACGAAACAACGCCGCGACGAATTGAAACGGCTGGCGCACCTGACGGAGCAGGAGGCGCGCGGGCAGTTCCTGAAAGAGATCGAGCTGGAGGCCGCGCAGGACGCCGCCAACCTGTCGCGCCGCATCCTTGAGGATGCCAAGACGCGGTCGGAGGAAAAGGCCCGGCAGATCGTGAGCGTGGCCATCCAGCGTTACGCGGGCGAGCACACCTTCGAGACCACCACCACCACCATCGCGCTGCACGGCGAGGACATCAAGGGCCGCATCATCGGGCGCGACGGCCGGAACATCCGCGCCTTCGAGGCCGCCACGGGCATCACCGTGCTGATTGACGACACGCCGAACGCGGTGGTGCTGTCGGGCTTCGACCCGGTGCGGCGCGAGATTGCGCGCGAAGCGATGACGCGGTTGATCCTGGACGGGCGCATCCATCCCACGCGCATCGAGGAGGTGGTGACAAAAGTTTCGCAGGAAATGGACGAGACCATCGTGCGGCTGGGCGAGGAGGCCGTGCACAAGGCGGGATTGCCGCCGTTGCATCTCGAAATCGTCAAGCTGCTCGGCCGGCTGCATTTCCGCCACAGTTACGCCCAAAATGTTTTGGACCACTCCGTGGAAGTGGCGCACCTGGCGGGCATGATGGCGGCGGAGTTGGGCGTGGACGTTCCGCTGGCGAAACGGTCCGGGCTCCTGCACGACATCGGCAAGGCCATCAGCCACGAGGTCGAAGGCCCGCACGCGCTGGTGGGCGCAGATTTCATCAAACGCTTCGGCGAATCCGAGACCGTGGTCAACGGCGTGGCTTCGCACCACAACGACGTGGCGCCGGTCGGGCCGTTCGGCATCCTGGTGAGCGCCGCGGACGCCATCAGCGCCTCCCGCCCCGGCGCGCGCTCGGAGAACATGGCGACCTATTTGAAGCGGGTGGAAGACCTGGAAAAAATTGCGCTGTCATTTCCCGGCGTGGAAAAATGTTTTGCGGTGCAGGCGGGGCGCGAGTTGCGGGTGATGGTCGAGCCGGGCCGCATCACCGACGAACAAGCCTACAGCCTCGCGCGAAATATCGCGCTGGAAATCGAGGAGGCATTGCAATACCCGGGCCAGATCAAGATCACCGTCATCCGCGAAGTGCGCTGCGTGGAAGTGGCGAAATAAGCCCCCAATTTTCGGAGTTTTGGAATCCCCGAGCCGTGCTCAGTGCTGCTGCTGCAGCATCTGCAAATTGCCGTTCTGCCAGCCTTCCGGGGAATTCCAGGGCTTGACGGATTCATTGTCCGGCTCCGTGGTGGAGCAGGAAGCGCATCCGAGGGCAACGGCGACTAACAGGACCAGCAGGGGAAACCGGGTCGTACGAATGAACCGGCGGACGTTCATCTTAGTAGAAAACTTCGTCGCCCTCCATGATGTCGGAGAGCTTCCAGCCGGGCATGACATTGGCGATGCAACGCTCGGGCTGCACATCTTCCGTGATCTTGAGTTTGGCGACCAGCTTGCCGTTTCGGTTGACCAGAAGCTTGCCGTTCATGACCGCGCCTTCCTTCTGACCGATGTCCAGCACCACGAAATCATACTTGGGATCCACCGCGAGCACCTTGCCCCGCAAACCATCGGGCATTTCCGGATCGTTCGGGCCGCCAAGAATATCATCGAGTTTGGACTGAAGCTTCTGGCATTTGGCGAAAATAATTTCCTTCTCCGCCTGCAGGGCCGCTTCTTCGTCCTGCACCCGCTTCAGGGAGTTGAGAATGTCCCGCGCCTGGGTGATCGGAATCCCCAGGGCGTCCCACGCGGCGAGTTTGTCGTTCGCGGCGTCGAGCGTCTCCTGGGTTTTCTTCAAAGTATCCTGGGTGCTGGCAAGAACCTTTTCCTCGTCGGCTTCCTTGGCCACCGCGGTGTCGCGCTCCTGCCTGGCGGTGGCAAGCTGCTCCACGGTCTTGTCCAGCTTGGACTGGGTGTCCTTGGCCAGCTTCTCGAATTTATGGTGCTGGTCGAGTTCCGCGTGCCAGTTGGTATTAAAGGTGTCCCGGTCGGTGATGGTCTTGGTGATATTGTCCTTGAGGACGAAGAAATCAATGCCCGCCACCGCCAGGCCACCGATGATGGCCACAATTAAACTGATTCGAATCAACATGGTGAAACTTGTGTTACGCCAAAATCTATGCTGCTCGCCAATGATTGTCAACGCCCCTTTGCACAATCATTATTTGCGCCTCGAAACCCAATGAAATCAAAGCATTTCCAGCACCCGGTGCAATTCCGCGTCGGTATTATAAAAGTGCGGCGAGAGGCGGATATACTGCCGTCCCTGCCTGTCGGCGCGCAGCGAGGTGAAGATGCCCGCCTCCTCCATTTTCCCGTGCAAAGCCGGAAGGTCGGCCCGGTCGGGCCGCGAAATGGTGACGATCCCGCTCGAAGATTCCGGCCCGGCACTCGCCCCCAGCACCTGCCATCCCCTGCCCTGCAATGCCGGCACCAGCCACGCGCGTTTGCGGAGCAACTCGGCGGCGATGTTTTCGACGCCGATTTCCAGAATCAGTTCGAGCGCGGCGTTCATGCCCACGATGCCGAGCAGGTTGTGCGTGCCGGCCTCGAACCGGTGCGGTCCGGGGCGGAAGACGATTTGCTCCTGCGCGACAAAGTTAGGGCTCACCACGTTGTTCCAGCCGTGCAGAGAAGGGTTCATGCCGCCCGAAAGTTCCTTGCGCACAAACATCAGCCCGGCCGCGCACGGGCCGAGCAGCCATTTGTGGGAATCCGCCGCCAGAAAATCCACGTGCTCCACAGTGGTCGGAAAGGCGCCCAGGGTCTGGATGGCGTCCAGGCAGAAGAGGATGTTGCGTTCGCGCAAGAATTTTCCGATGGCCTGATGGTCCAGCCTCGTGCCCGCGAGAAAATGACACGAGGCCAGCGCAACGAGCCGCGTCTGCTCGTCCACCTGCCCCATCACGTCAATCGGGCGGATGCGTCCCAGTTCGCGGGTGTTGATGAGCCGGACCTGCACGCCGCGTTCGGCGAAAGCCATCCACGGATAAACGTTCGAGGGATAATCATCAAAATAAATCAGGATGTTGTCGTGCTTCTTGAACCGCAGGCTCCCAGCGATGATGCTCAAGGCCAGGGAAGTCGGCCCCACGAGCGATATTTCAGAGGGCTGGCATTGGAGCAAGCGCGCCGAAAGGTTGCGGCCCTTTTCCAGCGTTGAAACATAAACGGGCATCTCCTGGTCGCTCGTTGCGGCCTGGCGGGCATATTGGGCGACGGCCTCGGCCACCCGGCGCGGCAGGGGGCACACGCCGGCGTGGGCCAGGAAAATCTTGTCGCGCGTCACCGGAAATTCGTGGTGGCGCAATTCTTCGTTCGCGAGCAGTTCGGCGACGGTCATGGGATCAATTAAACAAGGGGGAACGGGCGGAGGAAAGATTCAAGTGCGGCATCACGGATGCGAATGAAGCCTTGCTCACGCGCTTCTATTAGCACCGTGCTTTAGCAGGGTGATCGCAATGGTCACGAGGCAAGAACCGCTTCTGCGGTCGGTTCAGCGTGGAAAGAAACCGCTGAAGCGGTTGAAATACCGCGTTCCTCCGGACACCCACCCGGCTAAAGCCGGGTGCTAATGCGAGCCGGGCCAAGGATGTGCAAGATTTGAGACCTCCCATTCCAGAAACCGCCTCACTTCATGATTTGATTTATCTGGTCGAAGTAGCCCATGTAAAAAGTGATGATCTTGAAGGCCACAAACGCCGCAATGATAAAATAAAGAAAGCGCGGGACCCAGGCCGCGAGAATATGCATTTTGCGGGTGCCGTCATCCTGGTAGTAGGTGTGCAGATGCTTGAGCGAATCATCGAGCTGCCCGCTGATTTCCCCGGTCGAATACAGGTTGCGGAACAAATCGGGAAACAGCGGGCAGTTTCGGACGGCCTCGGCGGGAGTTTGACCGGCGACGACCTGCGGTTTCCACGCGCGCACCGCGCTCTGCATCGCCGGCGAGCCGGTGGCGGCGGCGGCCAGGTCCCACGCCTCGATGATGTTCACGCCCGCGCTGATGAGCGCCTCCAGCGCGGCGGCCAGCCGCGCGAGCACCAACGATTGCCGCGCGCTGCCCAGCACCGGCACCGCCCGGAGCCACTTCTCCAGCTTCGCGCGCCATTCCAATCCCCGCCGGTCCTGCGCCGCGTAAATCAAACCGCCGACGACGCCATAAATCACGGCGAGCACGCCCACGGTTTTCAAGACAAAGCCCGCCATCGAGCCGCCCTGGAACAGCGAAATCAGCGGGAACAAAAGAATGGCGAAGTGCAGAACGAACGCGGGATAAAGCATGTCGGAAATCATCTGGCGCAGCAGGCGGGCGCGGTCCTCGTAATAACCGGCCAGCAATTTGCAAACGGCATCCAGCCGGCCGCTGTGCTCGCCCGCTTCAATCAGCGCGATGTCGAAGGACGGCGTCCAGTCCCCCTGACGGCGGAGGGCGTCGGCCACGTTTGACCCCTGCGAAATGGCCGCCAGCATTTCGCGGACGGGGACCCGGAACGAGGCGTCGGGCGGATCGCGCTCCAGCATGGTGAGCACGTTGACGATGGGGACGCCGGCGGCGGTCAACTGGCCGATTTGCTGGTAGAACTGGGAGCGACGGGTAAGCTGCCGGGGTGAAAGGAAGAGCGGCATAGCGCCCGCAAGGGGACCTTAGACGGCCACCTTGTCGAGGCTGGCCTTGAGGTCGCGCTTGCTGCGGAGCCCCAGCATCTGCTCGGCAACCTGGCCGTTCTGGAAAAGCAGCAGCGTGGGGATGGCGCGAACACCGTACTCGGCGGCGAGCGTTTGAAATTCGTCCACGTTCACCTTGCCGATGTTCACGCGGCCCGCATATTCCTCGGCCAGCTCGTCGAGAATCGGCGAAATCATCTTGCAGGGCCCGCACCATTCGGCCCAAAAATCCACCAGCACGGGGGTCTGGGACTTGATGACGTTCTTCTCAAAGTTCTCCTGCGTCAGGGTGATGATGTTGGGCGAGGCCATGTTCGGTAAAAAGTGCTCTAGTAAGGCGTTATGTCCCCGTGGGTTGAAATCAGCTCGGAGGCGCCCAGGCGAAAAGTCCGCCCCAGACAAAATAAACCGTGACACCGACCGCGACCAAGGCAACGACCGCGGCGGCAATGGCCAGGCCCTGGTCCAATCCGCTGACCGTGGCTGCGGCAACCGGCCGCTGGGCCGGGGCGATGGGACGCTGGGCGGCCGGCCGCTGACCGGTGGCGGGAGCGGCGGCGGCGGCGCGGGCGCCCGAGGTGGGCGGCGGCGGCAGCGGCGCGGGCGGAGCCACGGACGGACCACCGGGCGGCAAAGTGGGGAGCTTGATCGTGGGCGCAGCGGAAGGTTTCGGCGGCAGATTGATGCGCACCGTTTCCTTCTTGGGTTGAATCTTCGATGTCTCCGGCTTCGGCGGAAGCGCGCCACTGGGCAGGTTCGGAATGTTCTCGGCCATAAATTTTCAAACCCAAGTTAAAGTCGGCCCGCACCCCTGTCAAATGTTATTGAGGAGAAAAAGGCGGCGGAACGCAGGACGAAATCCTGCACGGGGAAGTAGTCTGGTTCTCCTGGTCGCGGAGCGACCGGGGAAATTAGCCAGGCACAATGTGCCTGGACGGGCGAAAGAAGTCCCCAGTCCTGAAAGGACTCAGGGGTTCGAGATTGGAGACCTTTTCCAGCGTCCCTTGCGGGACGCAATGTCTTCTTGCGCGACTGCCAGCCACTTCGTAGCTGGCTAATTTTCCATGGCCCTCCGGGCCGGAGAACAACTTGCGCCAGCTAATCGAATTTCCGCTTTCAAAATCGCGGGTCGATGGTAAATTCTCTAAAAGCTCGGTTGGCCTGCATCCGGTTGCGACCATCAGGAGCGGCCCGAATTCCGGGGCCCCGTTTGTGAGCGATCTGATGAAAACACAAAGTTGAATCAGCAAAAGTTCGTGAACAAGGAACGATTCAAAAAGGCCTTCGGAGACGAATACCCCGCTGCCATCGTAACCGATGGCGTTCGTATCCCGCTGACCCGGGAAACACGCTTCTCACGGATCTACCGTTGAAAAGAGCTTAACAAAACGCATGACTTCTCCAGGTTTATGGATGGCTCCGCCTCCATGACGTTGGGGGAGCTGGAAAGGGAATGGCCGGCGTGGACAAAATTGGAGCGGCTGGATTTCCTCAATGCCTGCGCGTGGCTGGATAAGCAGCAGGATTTTCCTGACATGCTCAGGTTTATTTTCCGGGAGGGCGAGCCTCGTGACTGGTCAGCGATCGCATTGTCCACCGCCAGTCACCTTCCTACCGATGAGGCCTTTAATCTCCTGGTGAGGGGTCTTCGCGCGCCGCAACTCCGTGGCAAGAGCAACTTCGCGCAAGCCATCGCCACAACGAAGCACCCGGAAGCATCTTCAACCTTGCGAGCGCACCTTCAGTTAATGTGGCGGCAACAATCCTTGTGGGACGACGACCGGTTCATCAATTGGACGGCCTTCGATGCGACAACTTGCATCGCCCATCTTATTGAGATCGGCGCGCCTCCTTCAGATTTCAACGACCAAGTTCTCCAACTTTCGCGCCATGTTAATTCCAGCAATAGGAATTCGTGTCGAAGATACCTTGGAAAGTACTACGATTGGCTCCAGTAACGACGCACACTGCGTGAATCACCCCTCCACAATCTTTGGCGCGCGGGTCTGGGCGGCGCGTTTGCGCTTGGTCTCGTCCAGTTCCTTCTTGCGCAAACGCAGATTCTTCGGCGTCGCTTCCACGTATTCGTCCGGCCCGATGTATTCCAGCGCGCGCTCCAATGACATCTTCAACGGCGGCGCCAGTGAAATGCCCTTGCCGTCGCCTTGCGAGCGCATGTTCGTCAGGCGCTTCGCCTTGCAAGGGTTGACGGGGATGTCGTTTTCCCGCGCGTTTTCGCCCACGATCATGCCCGCGTAAATCTTGTCGCCCGGCTCGACCATCAGCCGGCCGCGTTCCTGCACCATGTTCAACGCGTAGGCCATCGCCTCGCCGTCTTCCATGCTCACCAGCGAACCGTTCTTGCGCGCGGCGATGTCCCCGCGGTCCGGCCCGTATTCCTGGAACAAATGGCTCATCACCCCCAGCCCGCGTGTCTGGTTCACCAGGTCGGTTTCGAAACCGATCAAGCCGCGCGTCGGGATCATGGCCTCGATGCTCACTTCCTCGCCGTGATGGTTCATGGCGGTGATCTCGCCCTTGCGGACCGCCAGGTTTTGCATGACGTCGCCCATCGCATCCTTGGGTATTTCCAGGAACAATTTTTCAATCGGCTCCTGCAAATTGCCGTCCTTGTCCTTGCGATAAATGACTTCCGGGCGCGAAACCAGCACCTCGTGCCCTTCGCGGCGCATTTGCTCGACGAGAATGGCGATCTGCATTTCGCCGCGTCCGCTCACGTTGAAAACGTTCGGCAAATCCGTCTGGGAAATGCGCAGTGCAACATTCGTGCGGGTTTCCTTGACCAACCGCTCCCAGATGTGCCGCGCGGTCACCAGCTTGCCGTCCTGGCCCGCCAGCGGGCCGTCGTTCACCGCGAACTGCATCTGGATGGTCGGCGGATCGATCGGCACGAACGGCAGGGCGGCGCGGTCCGGGCTGTCGGTGATGGTCTCCCCGATGAACGCCCCTTCAAAACCGGCGATGCCGATGATGTCGCCCGCGTGCGCCTCGGGGATCTCGATGCGCTTCATCCCCTCGAAATGGTAGATGGCCGTGATTTTGCCGACTTCCTTGTGGCCGTCGCCGTGGATGCACGCGCCGGGATCGCCCACCTTGATTTTGCCGCAGACAATTTTTCCGAGCGCAATGCGGCCCACGTATTCCGAATAATCCAGGTTGGCAATGAGCATCTTGAAGCCCTCGCCCGCGTGGGCGCGCGGCGGCGGGATGTGCTTGATGATGGCGTCGAACAACGGCTCCATCGTCCCGCTGACGTGGTCCAGTTCCACCTTCGCATACCCCTCCTTCGCGCTGGCATAAACGACCGGGAAATCCAGTTGCTCGTCGGTGGCGTGCAGCGAAACGAACAGGTCGAACACCTGGTCAAGCACCTTGTGCGGCGCGGCGAACTCGCGGTCAATCTTGTTGATGACCACGATGGGCTTGGCACCGGCTTCGAGCGCCTTGCGGAGCACGAACCGCGTCTGCGCCTGCGGGCCGTCCACGGCGTCCACCACCAGCAGCACGCCGTCAATCATGTTCATGATGCGCTCGACCTCGCCGCCGAAGTCCGCATGGCCCGGGGTGTCCACGATATTGACGTGGTAATCCTTGTATTTGAACGCGGCATTCTTGGCCCGGATGGTGATGCCCTTTTCCCGCTCCAAATCCATCGAATCCATCAGCCGCTCCTCGTGCGCCTGCGCCTGGTTGGCGCGGAAGGTGCCCGATTGCTTCAACAGGCAGTCCACCAGCGTGGTCTTGCCGTGGTCAACGTGGGCGATAATGGCGATATTCCGTATATGTTGCATAAAGTGTTGCCCCCAATGGGGCCGGGTAATGTGCCAAATCCCCCAAAAAGGTCAAGCTATTGCTTTGGCTTTGATTCTATCGCATTCAACGGCGGTCCGTCGCCATGGCTGCGGCAAGTTGGTAGACCTTCAATGGAAACCGCGCCGCCTCGTCGCGCGACGCGAACAACCGGGTGTCCAGGTCAACAAAGTTTGTGTCCCGGCTCAATCCCACAGACGCGGGCGAAGCGCGGTTCACAATTATCAGCCGCGCGTGCGATTGCTCGAATTCCGACGCCGTGCCCGCCCGCGCATCGCCATACCACGGCTCGCCCAAGTGGAAAGCGACATACATTCCCGCGCGGCCGCCGGGCAGTTGCGCGCGGCTCACCACCGGCCCGCTGATGCCCAGCGCGGAAAGTTTCTGCGCGAGAGCCCACGCACATTCGCCCGCCGTCGAGGAGGGCGGCCGCCATACCGCGGGCCGAGTGAGCGTCGGCAAAAGGCAGGCCAAGGTGACCAAACAAATCCTGCACCTCCCCGGGGGATTCACGGACCCCGGCTGTTTCCCGGTCAAAATGTACCCGGCGCACAGGATGAACAGAAATGGAAATGCCGCATAAAAATAGCGCTGCTCGGAAATCAAGAGGTTGCCCGGCAGGTACACCACGCCCAGCGCGACCACGGGAATCCACGCCCAACAAATTTTTTGCCCGGCGGGCTTTAGCGGTGATTCCGCGCGAAAACAGTTCGCGGCGGACTTCACGATCAGCCATGGGAACAAGGCGCATACGCAGGTCAGCATTAGAAGAACCCTCGCCACATTTCGTAAGATGATTCGAAGCTGATGCAACGCATTGGCGGGGCTCGCGAGCGGCGACCAATCGGGGTAAGGCGCGTCCGGGTCTTCCCAGAACGTGACCCGCCCGGCCTCCGGCGGTTGCAAGTCCCGGTCCAATGGATAAAACCTCGCCACATCGGCCGGCCCCATCATCGCATGGTTCACTTTCGCGCTGCGCGAAATGGTGAACTCATGGTACTTGCCGGAAATGACACCCACCCACGGCCCCGCCACAATCAAAAGTCCCAGCAGTGTCGCCAGCGCGCTGCGTCCGATTTTTTTTCCATCCGAGTTACCGTCGCGCCACCGGGCGGCCAACGTTCCGGCGATGACCAGAATCGCCATCGGCAATGCCGCGGCCTTCGCCAAAAAAGCCAGACCCCAGAGGATTCCGGCCAATAAGGCAGTGGACGGTTGTTCGGGCCACTTGGGCCGGACCATCAGACAAACCGCGTAACCGGCGAATCCCGCCGCGAGCAGATCCGGAGTGATATTCTCCACCGACCAGCAAACCGACACAGCCACCGCCAGCCACGCGCCCAATCGTTGAAAGGTTTCCGGGAGTTCAAACGCGCGAAAAACCGCCAGACAACTCCGCAGGAAAAAAACCGCCGTCAACGCCATCACCACTCGCGCGGCCGGCAGCGGCGGCAATCCGGCCGCCAAAAGCGGCGTCATCAACCAGCTCAGCAACGGCCCCCAATAGCCCGAGACCGCCAAAGCCAGCGGACCGTGCGCATAATAACCGGCGATGCGCAGATAAGCCACGCCGTCGGGGTTCAAGGCATGACGGCGCACCCAGCCAGCCAGCGCCAGCAACACGATTTGCGCGAGCCCGACAGCAATCGTGCCGGTCAGCCGGCGGCCCTTCCCGGCGGGCGCGTTCATTTCGCGCGGCGGATTGTCGGCTGGGGTTGACGCAGTCACGGATGCGGCAGATTAGCTGATTTGGCAAACACTGGCCAGCGGCGTGATAGCCCGGGTGCGTGGGCGCGTTCGCCTTGATTTTGCAACCGGCTTTGCCATGATGCCGCGGGTTTGTGGTTCCAACCGCAACCTGGTTTCTCTGTGGGCCGCCACGACAAAAAATATCAATTGGCCTCATCCCGAAGGCGCGCCGGGAACTTCGTGTACTGGTTGCTTGCCCTCGCCCTCGCCGCCGTGCTCGGCGCGCTCTGGTGGAATTCCGGCCGGGCGCACCGCGCCAACTCCGAGTTCATCCCCGTCCCAGCCGCCGCCGCCGCCCCGCGTCCGGCCGCGCCGCCACCCGTCGCGGTCACGCCCTTCAATCAGACCACCCCCGCCTGGCCGCGGCCCGTGCAAAACGTCTTCGAGGCCCAGTTGGCGCTTGTGCAGCGGGGCATTTCGCCGGGATCGCTGGATGGCGTCAGCGGCTCGCAAACCCGCGCCGCGCTCGCCGCCTTCCAGCAAAAAGCGCAGCTTCCCGTGACGGGCCGGTTGGACGACGCCACGAAGAGCCGCCTGCTCCTCACCAACTCGCCCTACACCACCTACACCGTCACCTCGAACGACCTCGCCCGTCTGCAGCCGCTGTCGCCGACGTGGCTCGGCAAATCGCAGCAGACCGCGCTTGATTACGAGACGATTTTGGAACTGGTCGCCGAGAAAAGTTTTTCCCACCCCGATTTCATCCGGCGGCTGAACCCGTCCATCGACTGGACAAATGTCCCCGCCGGAACGGTGTTGCGCGTGCCAGATGCCGTCTATCCCGAGGTCCATGACCCGGCCGCCTTCGTGGTCATTCATCTTTCCGCCAAGAGCCTCGAGGCGTTTGATGTAAACACCAACCTGCTCGTCCATTTCCCGTGCAGCATCGCGCGGCTGGTCGAGAAACGGCCCGTCGGCGAACTGCACGTGCAGGTTGTCGCCCCCAATCCGAATTACACGTTCGATCCCGATGTCTTCCCCGAATCGGCGGAGGCGAAGCAACTGAACCGGAAGCTCATTGTGCCGCCCGGCCCGAACAATCCCGTGGGCGTCGCGTGGATCGGCCTGGACCTCCCAGGCTACGGCATCCACGGCACTCCCAACCCCGAACAGGTGGGCCGCACCGAATCACACGGGTGTTTCCGGCTGGCGAACTGGAACGCGGAATACCTGATGCACCTGGTCGAAATCGGCACGCCCGTGTACGTGGAGGAATGAGCCGGCCCGCGCGGCGCGCGGCTGGCAGTCCGGGGGGTTATTTGACCGTGCTGGCCGGGCTGACCACGCCGGGGGGCGCATCGGCGGTGGGATCGGCCGGGGGCGCGGCGGCGTTGAGTTGCTTGGTAATTTCGTCCGTGATGTCGTTTTCGCCGGTGGAATAAAGCACGACGGGAGTGTTCGCGCCGTTGGCCACGCGGGCCGAGGTGTCCACAACCATGAAGAACCCGGCGGACTTGGCCTTCGCATTGACGGCGGTCTGGATGTCCTGCATGAGCAAATCCATCATGCGCTGCTGGTCGAGGGCCAGCTTGTCCTTCGCCTGCTGCTCGTACGTGTTGAGCTCGGCCTGGTAGGACTTGACCTCGTCCTGCTTGGCGTCCGCCTTGGCCTTGCGCGCGGCCTTTTCGGTGTCGGAAATCATCGTGTCATCCTCGGCCACCACAAGTTTCTTGTAATCGTCCTCCGCCTGGGCGGTCTCGGTGGCGAGGCTCTTGAGGTCCTTTTCCATGTCGGCCTCCTCCTTTTCAAAGGCCTTCCGGGCCTGGTCCAGCTTGTAATACTTGTCGAAGACCTTCTTGAGATCGATGGTGGCAATCCGGCCGGCGGCGTTGTGGTTCGTCTGGGCGCAGGCCGCGGACACCAGGAACAGCGGCAGCGCGAGAGCCGGCATCAACTTCTTCAGCGTTGTATTCATAAGAGGGCGATTGAATCAAAGCGGGCGGGCGAAACCAACTCCAAACTGGAACTTCCCGCTGGAGCTGTTGAACTGGTCGTGGCGGATCGGGATGCCGTAATCCAGCCGCAGCGGGCCGAGGTTCGGTATGTCGATGTGCAGGCCGATGCCCCAGTTGTCGCTGTAGGTGCCGGTGTTGCCGGCGTCGAACTGCGTATACCCGGGGAACGGGTTGTTGATCAGCCCCTCGTTGGCCTTGCCGATCACCGGGAAGCCGGCGTTGTGCCACGGCTCGGCGGAAACATTGCCGATGTCAAAGAACGTCGCAAACCGCACCGGGCCCATGACGGGAATGCTGTACTCGATGGACCCCATCCAGAAGGTGTCGCCGCCGATGGGCTCGTACTCGGTCCCGTCCTGCGTCACCTCGCGCGGACCGACGCCCGGAAAATCGAAACCGCGCAGGTCGCGCAGGCCGCCCAGATAATAGCGGTCATAAAACGGCACATCCTCGGTGCCAATCTTCTGGGCGACGCCGCCCCGGCCCACGACTTCGAGCACATGCCCCGGCGCCAGTCCCTTGAAATACCAGGCCGACGAAAGTTCGGTCTTCACATAGCTGCGGTCACCGACGGTCAGGACAGTGGAGATGGCGGTGCGGTTGCCGCCGTTGGGCAGTTTCACATCGTTGCGCGAATCCCAGGCCAGCGAGGCGCCGAACCGGTTCAGCAGCGCCGTGCCGGAGTCGTTGAGGATGGTCGTGGGCGAGTTCTGGCTGACGTTGAAAATATTGACCTGCTCCAGGTTGTAATTGACGCTGCCGATGAGGAAATCGCTGCCGAGCGCGCGGGTGAGACCGACGCGGACGCCGGTGTGGGCGGTGTCGTAGAGATTGTTGAGACTCTGGTAGTCGGACACCTGGCGGTAGATGCTGGTGTCGAGAATGAGCTTGCGGCCCATGAACCAAGGCTCCTGAAAATCCAGTTCGTAGTCCT